>Ga0224501_10002798_pt1 | contig 13726 bp, 4 predicted proteins | sample SF_Oct11_sed_USG_4_FD_169105 | JGI IMG/M metagenome (GOLD analysis project Ga0224501, IMG submission 169105) | Sediment microbial communities from San Francisco Bay, California, United States - SF_Oct11_sed_USGS_8_1 | ecosystem: Environmental > Aquatic > Marine > Sediment | place: USA...
TGACTCACAGCGGAAAACACATGGTATAGTCAAGTTGATACCCAGGTAGGCCAATTTCTGCGAACCTCTGACACTGGTCAGGGTAGAAGAGAAGGTATCCAGATTTGAAACAGTACCATCATATAAAAGTTGACACGTACAAATAAAACCTATTCGTACTGTGGTAGACAAACCATCGAATAGTTAGGTCGTCTGATGAAACCGACAGGAGAATTTTCAATACTTACAGCCAAATGCTGCTACCATTTAATAGACCCTTTAAATACAAAAAATGCTCGCATTGGAGTTGTCCTCTTATACAAAATAAGCAAAATGGGGAGACAAGTCCTGGTAGAACTGAGTTCAGCCAAGCCCAAGCCAAACGCCTAGGATAGAGCATGCTTGGGCTAAAATCTCACTTGTTTGAAACCCACAGTATATGCATGAGGAATAACAGTGACATAAAACACCTATAAGGACTAACAACGAAGCCTAGGAATCCCCTTTGGCCCCTATCATTGTTATGAATTACGGATCGGTAATCAGTCGGCAGAACCTGGTTGACCCCATGCTGAGTTATTACCGCCAAAATGAATATGTTGATTATGCAGAGATCAGTCCGATCAGTCGGCAGAACAAGGCAGCACCAGCAGACAGTCTCACTGAGTTACTGCTATTGATATAAATATATGGATCGGCAATCAGTTTGCAGTACAAGGCTCGCTTCACAGAGAAGCTCATTGCATTCCTGTGTCATCAACATGGAATACTTTCGTTAGACTCGCTGTAAATTTAAAAAAAAGATATGTCAATCAATATAATTATTAGCCGCTAATGCGGAGTTGTTTGCTCTTAATACAAAGCATTTATAACTTGTGATATAGTTGTGGCGATTCTGGCATAGATTACTTGGATCGCGAAATTCCGGTACTTCCTTTTCGATTTCGATTTCATATTGCAAAGCTGCCAGGTTGGATATTTGTTTTAAAGTGTTTAAGACATTGCATTGGATTCACCTTAGACAGTCAGTAAAAACACGGCGGGCGCGAGTCAAACTCTTTGTACTCTCCGGTAAAAAGTTGTTACTTTAGCAAGCTAGCGATATTTTTCTGCCACTTACGGGCATGCATTCATGATGCCTGATGGCTATGGCTGACAATCGTTGTAACCGGTGCCTTGCTAAGCGAGATCAATCGGCGGCCATGCTGTCAACAAATTATTTTTTCATATTTTGTATTCTCATCAAAAATTCATAAAAGATGGGCAAAAGCAGGGCTGAGCAAGCTCCTAGAGCAAAGGAGATAAGGGTAGTTCTGTGAGAGCAGGTTTGAAATGTCCCTAGCACTTTAATCAGTTATGGCTTAGCACAGAGCACCATGTGCAGGTCAGTATCATTGTTCCAGGTTGGGGTCAGTCAGCCCAAGTCAGTTTACATATCACTCACCGAAACTAGGCAATGCTTCTCGAGAAGGGAGAGATGAATCTTTTACAACTGTGGAGTGATCTTGACTTTAATTATCCACTGGTTAGGACCTCTATTTTTAACAGCGGTGATTCGAACCCATGCTAGCAATGCAGAGTGAGGGGCTCGCTAAAGGCCCATACCAGAAAAACCCCCTGTTGGCAGTTAGGTTCGAACCTGCAAGCTATATATGGCAAATTTGGGCTTTTCACCAAATGATCTATCCTGGCCTCGGCACTTTTTCCGATGATGTAGGAAGTGAGAGGGTTTATTTGACCATGAGATTGGCGATTGCTGATCCATATCATTCATATCAGTAACATGCGCTATGCGAGTCTCACCTACGGAATTGTCCTCACATGCAATCCTGGGTGCACTTTGCCTTTGTTTACACTGCAGATTACCCCCGTGGTGGACTGTAGGGTATACTTCTCTTCGGAGTATTTGATGAAAGCCTCTGACTAACTTATGTTGCTCTTTTGGCCTTATGTTGCGTTAGCTACACTAGATAGGGATAGCGGGTTAGCGCTTTGCCATTATAATTTATTCACCTCTTAAGCCCGTGGCTTGTTGGAGAGGGTAACAGCTAGAATGAATGTAAGAAGCTGATATTCACCATGATGGCTAACCGGGACCAAGATTCAATCAAGGTTCTCAGAGCTGTGATTCCACTACCAATGAATCATCCCGCTCCCTCGCCATCCCTAATTGTTATGAGGCATCACTGGCTTGGTGAAAATAAGGTAAAATTTGAATAGCTATAAATGGTGAATTTGGACACACACTGGGTGTAAAATAATAATTGATGATGAGATACTTTATTTGTTCAGAAATAGCTCAGTGGTAAAGTCCGAATACGGTTATGACAGGCTTTGTGCCGGATATTAAGATGAGCGCGCAAGATGTAAAGAAACGGATCAAAAAGCTAGTGGGGAACTGGAAGAGACAAGAAGAGTATTATGATTATCATGTTAGCGACCAAACCTGCCGCCAATCCTGTCTACTGGCTATAGACGCCGCTATTCATGAATTTGACATCTCGAAGGAAGGAAAAGATTCAGCGCTTAAATTACTTTACACAACTAAACGAAGGGACCAAAGATGGCTGAAAAAATTGGCAAATCAGGAGCTTCTATGATCTCCTCAAACCAAGAGCCTCAAAATTAGCCCCGGTCATGTCTTAGTTCGATGCTTGCCTGGACTTCTTGGTCTGACAGGAGACATTATATACTTCTCATATACAAGTGTTAAGTTTGTACAAGTGTGAAACAACCTCATTATTTATGCAACATATTTAATACATTCAACTTTTTACATAATACTGGGTATTGTGTTTCGGAATCAATATAAATTAAATAATTAAATGTACATGCACAATACTCAACATAGTCAATTGTTATGATTTCATGTTGGAAAGATGCCCATCTGTCATTTAACCACACGTGTGCATCTGTTCGTGGCAATCTCGATTAGCCCAGTTGTTCCCCACTGTCACACAAGTCAGCGAAATAGTATCGCTCCATTAGAAAGACAAGCCAATATGTCATTTAGAGTCATCTAATTAAAACTCTAAGAGTGACCTTATCACTCTCTTCTATTGCGTTCCTTCATATTGACTAGGCGTGGCTCCTGTCAGGCCATTAAAAGCATGTATCAGCCTATTATCAACTGAAAAGCTCAACATGCCCTATACTAAATCAAAATCATTTTGGCAGATGGTTGAGTGAAGCAGGCATTAGCTTGTTCTGACGGATGGCATTACACCATGAAATATCCAATATACGTATGGATGATTGGGGGCTCTATACGTATGTGGGCTGTAGCCGCATAGTTCTTGGCTGCTATCTGAGATTAAAGTCCACGATTAACCATTTTCAGGAATGCTTGTATAAATGCCTCATGAAACCTGTTTATGCTATCAGCAAACTCCTCGACCTACAAAGGAAACGGTTCCAAAAGTTGTGCTGACCACAGTGTTCTCAAGGAAAGTATGAACTAACCCTGGGTAGCTCAGTGGGTGGCAACTCTCTTCTTTCCGCAACTCAAATAATATGGCCAAACTTATAATAAAAGGCTCATGGCTTATTTGCTTGATTTCAGTCAGATGCAAACGAAAAACTTCAGTTGTCCTCCCCCGACATCCTGTGTGTCTATGAACAGGAAGTTGTGCATTTTGTTTCCCTTAACAACTAAGCGACCGTTAATAAGTAAGCGGCCAATAGATAATGCAGACATTTTGATAACCTTGACCCTTTAGGAACTAGCAAGTCCACTGTCAGGCACAGAATTATGTCCGTGTGAAGAAATTCACTTTCATACGAAGCCGAGTTGCATGGTTTGTGAAAACGCACTTTTCAGGCGCACTTTCGAGTAGTGTAGCTGCAGTTGTATGGAGATTTAGGCGATGAAACCTGATCATGCGAATGCACTTAATAACAACCAGTTATATCCTCTTTGGCATGACCCCTGCACTGGTCTCGGAAAAACTGCGTGGAATCAAACAGTGTTAGTGATCTCAAGCGAACGATCACAAAACCACTTTTTTCTTTTTGTATGATTGAAATCCCCTCAAAATCAACAGCTGATCAGACATTCTTTCTTATATAACATTTTAACTGTTATGATAAAACTGGCGGGTTTTTGCACGAGTTACAACTTAGCATGGAGAACCACGAGTGGGTCAGTATCAATGCTTCACCTCATAGTGAAGCTTGCTTTGCTTTTAAAGAACTTGTAATCAAAATGGCACCATTCCGTAATCATAATTCAGGCTTGTTGTGTCTCTGAGCTAGGATTTATCAGTTCACGCCCACAACAGGAGCCCACTATTTAAACCCAGGTTCTCACGGTTGCAAGCCCAGCATTCTATCACTGAGCTATTCTTCTATCCCGTGCAAGTATAGTATTGATTCAATACAGCTATGTTGATCCATTCCGGGTTTCTAATAAAGCCTACTTGTACTTACAAATTTACTTGTGGAAGAGTTTGGACAGTCTGATATCTCACAACTTGGTGTGTCAAACTTGCCACTAATAGTGAAGTTCTTGCGCAGTATCATATCAGAGTGCAACATGAGAAGTCTGTCTTGTAGTGTCCATTGCGTTGACCTACAAGGATTTTGTGTATAGGTCCCAGCGGCTGTTACAACTCAATTTGGACACAACTGTCGGAATGCTATCCAACATGTAGCCTTGAAACTGTGGTTCAACCGGTCTCCTTATTTTCTTCAAACTATTCAGTACAAATTTTAACTGCCAAAGGAAACCATAAAAACAATATTGTACACACTGGGCAGTCATGATAGCTCAGTGGGAGAACGAATGGATCTCACGGTCTGTCCCCTCTGTGGTCCGGGTTCAATTCCCGGAAGGCCGTGGCAGTATTTCAAGGGATTTTTCCCTGCATTTTGGACAACCTGTCATAAACCAGCATGGCAGAAAATGACTCAATCTCCCCTCAATGATACCACACAACCTTTTTGGACATCAAGGAGGAAGTCCGAAAGATTCTCACTCAGGGTTCACTCACTGCAGTATAGAGGAATCCTTTCTGTCCGGTTTCCACCCATTGGCTTTCATTGCTTTGTAGTACCCATTATCTAGTTTCTCTGGTGAGTTATCCCATGGAAACTCGAATCCAGAATTCTCTAAGGTGGCCCGTCCAAGGGAATGGCCACCTGCAACGAAACTATCTGGGGTGAAGTGATGGCTTGGTGAATGACAAAGATAGCTCGGTGATAAACTGCTTGGCTGAAATGCTTGACACTGCGCATTCCCATATGAGTGTGAGCATCCTAATACCAGTCCACTAAATAAAAGCATGCCTCACCACGAGGCGAAGCATTGACACTGACCCGCTCACGGCGCTCCCCAATGGCTAGTTAGGTGCATGGCGTTATTCTCCGGCATGTAGCAGTTGATAGGCGAGCGCAACAGTACTTTCGCAGCTTCGCGCGACATACCACCCGCCGGTCGCCACATACCACTCGCCGGTCCCCACATGCCGAAGAACCCGGTCATTTGGCTAATGCTGCCCAAGTAGAAAACAAGAATCTGTTTACCCATAATAGCTGTTGCTTCTCTTGAATTCAAGCCGAATTGTCCGTTTAAGAATTCGACCGTTGAGATCTCATTTCCGTGTGGTAGAAGTGTATCCACTGGGGGTTCTCCTTTACAATCTTGCCGACCGGCGAGAAATACCAGCTTATCTAAGACTTCGACCTGCCTTCCGTCTAAAAGTGTGACACCCTATGTGAGAACAGTTTGTTGCGGCATACACCCATGTACCAACATTCGGTTGCTATTGTAATAACCATTTTAGGTTTTTAATTGACTAGAAATATGCTTTCTTATGGCCTGACAGTCATTACATCTAACCCATATGAAAGTGGTATGGTCACCCTAAGATATTTGGCGGGATTTTACTCAAAATGACGGAGGAACAAATATTGCAATGCAGAGAGTCACTGGGTTAGGTGCATGATGGAATGCTGAGATTTAGTGAATTAGATTAGCAATCCATCTTTTATATCTTGGTAATATCTTTTGCCGTCATGTAGTCTGTTCCACACCATCATGGAGGCTATATATTTTCTGACCGCCTTTTCGTTTCCAAGTCACTTTGAACTTGACCCAGACCCTCTACTGGCATTGACATTGACCTTATTAATTATCAGTGTAAAATAAACTGTGGTCTGAGGTGGTTGTGTTTGGCTTGTTATTTGTCCTGCTGGGGGCCACTTGAACCATAGAGATATAGAGACAACTTTAAAAAATTGAATTGGGTCAAAGGTCAGACTGAAGCACTACTTCTTGATTTTATGATATTGAAGTGGTCGGGAATAAGATAAACTCACATAATCATCGCTTTGGTCCCATTTTCGAAACCCAAACCACTGATGATAAATTTATTAATTTATTATGTAATCATGTGACCGTTTAGTGAATCAGAAGAGATCCTGCAAATTTTCCGGTCAGATCGAATCCGGCAAAATACCAGAGTGTATTGACGGGTCACGTGAAAGCAGTTTCCAAATAAGGAAGTTGGTTGCCGCTTTCGGGTGGGAAATACCAGTAGGCTGCGCCAATGGGGATTACGAGGGTACATGCTCGCCAGTGAATTAGCTCATGTTTTCATGCTGGTCACTCTGGTCCATGAAACTTCCAATGCGTTATGTATCAAGTCATAACCCAGCAGTGAAATTTCAAGTTGGACGTGAGATTTTTCATCCCAGGTTATAATCCTAATTTTTTTATAGATGAGATGAGACGAGGTGAGCGAAATAGTCATCATTTAGGTTTTGAGAAATAGGCCTGTTATAGTGACATAAAGGAATGTCACTGCTTTCCTTCATGTCACTGCTGTTATCTATAACATACCCGCTCTGTTGATTCCTTCTCTAACTGCTTCTAAACCCAGCAAAACATTAAAATCAGCTTGTGATAGGCCATCATCCGAGAGTTTCTTCCTCAGGTCTTTAGCTGTAGCCACCCGTGATATTAGGCCTGAAGAAAAATAATAAGCAGTCGCGTGCTGGAATCGCCTATTTTACTGTTCTTTTGCCCAACTATACCTTGGGACTCAGGCCACTGCGTCTCCCCAAATTTTAACCGCTGGTCGCTGTTGATTTTTGCATGAAGCCATGAAATACTTACCTTTGTTGCCTGGACTATTGATATCTAAACAACCATTGCATCCTTCTGGTCCCACACAATCATGAAAGGCTAGCTGGACAAAGGCGGGTATCGGTAGAGTCTAAAATCATTACAAACGCATGAGATAATACAATAATGAGGCATTCTACCCCCAGAGAGGCTTCTCCTGAGCAGCCATTGTCATGCTGTCCTGGGACGGTACTGGGGTGGTTTCCCGGTGTCTTTCTCGGATTGCTGTTTGGGGGTCAGTCAACCTCAACCATTTGTTTACACGTCACTTACCGAGAATTTGGCTACTCTTAAAAGGAAGGGAGAGGTGGATTTTTGACAACTGTAAAGTGACCTTGAACCTTATCCACTGGTTGAGACCTATATTATTTTTACTGCGGTGTTCCGAAACCATACTAGCAATTTGGAGTGGGAGGTTTGCTCAAGGTCCATACCAAGAAAACAACCCCGCCAATAGTGACACTCGATCTTGCAATTCATAGATTGCAACTCCGGGCTTTTTTGAATTGGGACATTCACATCGAACGATTTTAGACCATTATCTGAAGTTGTCCTTTCGCACATTTTTTACAGCCACACACCACATCACCAACCTTATTCATAAACATTGCTCGCAGGTCTCTTCTGATTTGAGTGATATCTGGTTTAGCTTGAACAGTCCCTGAACTAGTGCTGGTTGAGTCTACAAATAGGAACGGCACCATTCTTGCGGTTCTGTGCACACAGTTTGACACCTGTTTGTATCATTATTTTTCTGTGTATATATAATGCTGGTCACTATAACACAAATGGGGAAAGTGGTCATCAGAAATTTAAAGGAACTGTGTTTCCTAAAAATAAAGAATAGTGTAAGTTTCGTGAGAGAGCAACTCCGTATTAACTGCAGTTGTGGGTTAGCCTGGTGACATAGCTCTTCGGTATGTGGCAGGGCAAAAATGGAAATGAGAAACCAGGGTCAAGTCGGCACGGTTTTTTGATGGTACGTTCTAGACATCCTTTAATGTTTAGCACTGGAATTCCGAGCTTATTCTTTTATTCAATTTTAGATCTTACTTTGATAAATATTATGTGTTTCGCATACAAACAAACGAAACCTCTTCTGATCATCGAATTTATGTTCCAGGGAAAAGCGATGGGTCAATGGGTAGCACATTTTACTTTAGACCAGGTAATCCGGGTTCTACTCCATGCTTGTGCCTCACTTTAAGTTTTCTCCCTCGTTGGGGTCGAATTGTGATATTAAAACTCTATGGGGCAAACCGTGGACCATCCTGAAACAAGCCACGCCATCCATACAAGACACTATGATCCTTTGTTCTCGTATCCATTGACTAACATACCTGTTCTTCTTTGTGAGCTGGAGTTTCTGACTCTTTTTGTGAAGGAGGTCGAAACGTGTCGTCTGTTAGCACCATTTACAAAACCAAGGAAATGTAAGTTATCCAAATCATTTCGACCCTCAAAGAAATTGGGCGGAAAATCACTACAATGTCACAAGTCAGTTATTCCCACTCAATTACTGTCTTCTGATTCCCTGTCCAAAAGTGCTGAGCCAATCAATGTTCTCACTGATGAATTTCAAAAAGGTTGGTACCAAAGTTCCACGTGCTAGACTACTAGACTAGGGCTAAACTGACATCGCTACCCTTATTCCCTGCTATATATCACTCACTTATAAACTCAGCCCGCTAGTGAGACTCGAACCTAAAGCTATCGATTGAGTCATTTATTTCAATAATTATGAGCTTCCACGGCGACTGCCCATTGCCATTCAGCCAGATTTCTGTCTTAATTTTAGGGGAATATTAAGCTGGGAGAGTCAATTGGTCAACTGCCCCTGCCACTCACTTCAGACAGGCATATTTTGCCGAAAGAGGGTCTGGTGGATCTGCACATAATCAAAATATACAACGAACCAGGTTCGGTCATCAGGTCTGGCGGACATGAACAACGATATCATGTTGATGAGGACAAAGGAGAATGAAGAACCCTCAAGCAAAGTACATAGCTTACCGTGACTGAGAAAACAGTCCTGTTATACAAACGGCTACTACCATCAAAGTCTGTGAAAAGACAGAAGAATTTTGAATAAAAAGTTCAATTGACTTTATCCTGATAAAAGTTATTGCCAACTATTCTATTTTATTCGATTCGACTCTACCCTACTCTATGTTGGGAGGCAGGAGGGCATGGAATGAGTGAATAAATTTTGATTCATAACACTGATTGCGATAGCTGTTGGTACATCAAGTGCTAAAGCTAGATGGTGAAAATCTTTCAAAATTGGGAGAATCCTCTTGCAGTGACTAATGGAGACAAAAGTTGTGCCCTTTTGGGCAGTTCGGGTACACCCAGATACCGAAATAGTCACCCAGCGCTATTACTATTTGTGCTAATTACTATAGTGAAAAAGTGATGGCTTAGCGATAGCGCATTCAACTTTGGACTTTGTAAGTGACCCCGCGGGTTCAATTCCATGTTTGTACATCCCTTTGGGCTTTCTCCCTCATCGGTTTCGGACCACGAAATTCTGAATTAAAGGAGGCCACCCTTAGAGTATTAAATCAATGGGGGCAAACTATGGGTCGCTTTTAACGTAGTGATGACATTCATGTAAGCGTATGGCAAAGTTGCCGGGTTAAAAACTCGGCTACTTTTCTCGAGAAGCAAGAGGTGGATTCGGAACAACCGAGAAGTGATCTTGGCCCTCATTTTTTACTGGTTGGGATCGACCTCTATTCTGTTAACGTGGTGATCCTAACCCATGCTAGCAATTCGGAGTGAGAGGCTTACTATAGGTTCATACCAAAAAACAGCCCGCCGGTAGTGAGGCTCGAACCTATGATCTGACAGATTGCATGCAAGGTTTTTTACCAACTGAGCTATCCTAGCCCCTATGTTGTCTAATGATACTGACCTGGGCAAGCTTCATGGTTGCTGGTTGTGGAGTATATCGTCTACTGATTCTCGACATCTAGGTTTTATATACTCCCCATCTCCCTTGTGATAGGCTGAATGCCGGTTAGGCCAGTGATAACTCCTTATGTCACTGTTTGAACATATTGTCGCAATAGCTGTAATCTCGCAAGTTGACTCAGATGTTACTAATTGTTTGACAATATTTATCAAATGAACCAAGCTGGTGCAATGTAGTTCTATATTCCATTTAAATAATTATTGCATATTTTTATGTCATTATAAAAAGACTGTTGTATAAAAAGGTTTCGCAAAATAAAGCTACGAAGAATTAGATAATATATGCAGCGACTAATCTCAATTACACAGTAGCGGAGATAAACTTATAAAAAAGCCTTCTTAGGTCTTGCCACACATAAGGTTTGGCTTATAGCATTATCGAAAGCTAGTCTGGCTTTTAGTCACCCGGAGTATTGATGTAGGGTTTCTGACGGAGGTAAACACACAACGCTAAATCTGAATCAATTTGAAGTCAAAAGGATGACTTGTGTCCAACCCAAGCAGTATAGAAATCTAAACCAACTTGAACTCTTTAGTTATTGTTCAGATGTATGCCTCTTCTGCCATATAGTTTATTGGTCTATAGTCTAACTCTATGGGAACTGTTCTCAATCAAATCGTTTTTTTTTCTTGACATCACTTGAAAATCATAAGAAATCAGACATATAGCTTCGAAGAAAGGTGGAGAAATCCATTCGCAGTTCCAGAATGATACTAGCAAATAAAAGCGAATGCATGAACACCAAAAACAAATCTAATTGAGTTTAAAGGTGGAGAGTGCTAAAGGTGAAGGATGAATCGAACCAAGTATAAGGAGTGGGAATCCTACTCAACAAAGATCATAATGGTTTTGTTCAAATATATACCGTTTTTCTGAAGAGACACTCAATGTGCTATCGAAGGCAAGTGGGTGCTAACAGTGAATATAACAGGGGAAAAACACATATCCAATTGTCGTAATTTTTAGCTCGCATGAAATCTCCACTGTTCTAGTGAAGCTGCCAGGTTATATGCCCTTTTTTTACCAGTTACGGATTAGGATTTGGAGCACCATGAACGAGATAGTCGCAAGGCTTCACTTCATAGGGAGCTTGCCGAACCCTGCCAAGATCCTTGTCACGTCTTACAGCCAGAGCTGTCACAAGAGTTGCCCTACCATGGTAGCAATACTCGTCCTTATAGTCCCCAGGACCAGATACTTTTGAATTGGTTCAAGTGACTTCCATACAACCGCAAGACATGGGGCAGAATGATTGCAGATTGGATGTCCTGGAAGGTTGAGAGTCGGTCAGTCAGACACTCATTCCGAGGAATGCTGAGTCAGATAGACTCGGTAGGCCAAGTTCTGCACCACTCCTGACAGCTATCCAGGGCACCTGCGGGGTACCTGCACCACTCCTGACAGTTGTTTTGTTATGGATACACTAGACTACTTTATTACTCACTTATACAACCGTGTTAGCAGACAGTGTGAAGTATTATATGCAATCTGTTCGATTCGATAAGTTTAATACAATTTTTTAAACTGGTACAAGCAAGTTGACTGTACTCCAAATCAACAAAGAGTATTTACAAACGATTGGCACATGGCAAAAAAAAATCATTTCATAATAAGTTGAGCAAGGAAACGCGGAATTGATTCGCTGATCGAAAATATACCAATGGAATCACCCAATGCCGCATAACAATATGACTATTATTGGTACTAGATTTTTTGTTCAAAAGTTCTGATCCCTATAGTGTAAATGATGGATCATCGATGACCTCCGGTCGAAGCGAAGTGAATTTTGGGTTGTAATCCGGCCAATATCCGGGATAAAGTTGAGCTGACTGACAGCCGAATATCTTGTCCATCAACATCCGGTTCATCAGTGTAAACCTGCAGAAGTGATAAAACAAGAAGTAGTATTAATGCTCTTCTTGATAGTGAGGCATGTGTTATATTGAGGTGAGGAGTTCGCCCACCATGACCCGGAATTGAACCGATGACCATAGCTGTTTACAGGACAACCTTTGACTTGACCCTTTTTGCAGAGTTATTTAGACCAACGCAAACATCTCAAAAAGTTTGTGCTGTATGAAAATGCAGGAAAAATTTTCCAGCCACTGTAGCACAGGTTGAAAAGCTTCAGCATCTTGAGTTTGGAGGTAAAAATATTCGAGAGATTTCAGGTAGGCAACATCTCATAGGATGGGTTTCAATAGCCATTGGTCGGTTTGTATCTGGGAATTAGTTAAATTGTGAGTGAACTGAAAAACACGGTCTCACAATCTACCCTCGCTCTCATTTCTTGGAAGATCTTCTTCATGTCATGTGGTGATTTCATGCACCACATGGTTTTGTTATGAGGTTTTAACCAGCCTTAGGGTTAACTAATGAGCCACTATAAATAACAGTGGTTCACCTATTATCGCTCTCTGTATCTCATACCACCTCCAAGCTACTTGCTAGTCATTAAACATCTTGGTCAGGAAAGAAGAATTCATTCGATTGCTAAAAGACTTCACCCAAGCGACTAGACATCAACAGCACGCACTCATCCAAAACAGGAGCACACACAAACATTGCAATCCCTGACCCTCACAACCTGCTGCCTGATAATAGGTGCATTCGCGTGCTCGCAACCGAAATTTTCCCCAAAATTTCGGTCTCGGTGAGGTACCGCTGTTGAGTTCAGGATGGACTTGGATCGGGTCAGAGTTGTCCTCCCAACTTTAACTCGTCGGTTAAAGCCTTACGATCACTCGCGATTCGTTATCTCAACGTAGTAATCAAGCCTCTTTGCAGTAACCTTGACATTTGTCTAACTTACTAGGCTAACGCCTACTTTCGGTCGCGTTATTCTGTTCGAGTGCTTCAGTCGCGGACCGTGACCGAAAGATGCTCTTTTGGATCGCGCTTTTCGGTCGCACTCGCGCAGTTTAGCAGATTTTGCGACCGAAATCCATTTCGGCCACGAAAAACCCGAGCACGCGAATGCAGCTAATGCCAGGTATGACATAACATGATGGTGGGCGGAGCTTAGCGATTCCCGTCAGTTTTGTCCCGATCTAAACACGGATCCGGTAGTCAAGCCGCTGACTCACTATATAGGCTTATATGATCTAAACAGAAAATGAAGTTGTTTTTGCTGCTTTAGCAATTTGTTTGAAAATTCACTCAATGTACAATGTATTCATGATATAAGCCATCTTTTGTAAATTTTTGATGAGAATACAAAAAACAAAAAAATAATTTGGAGACAGCATGGCGACCGATCGATCTCGCTTAGCAAGGCACCGGTTACAATGATCGTCCGCCCCGTTAGGAAGGGCTATTGCATACAAACTGTCATTTGTTCATATGAGCAATATACTGACTAATAGTAATAGGTAGCCACAGGAATCTCATCACCCTAGCCATCAGGCATCATGAATGCATGCCTGCAAGTGGTAGCAAAAACCATCGCTAGTTTGCTAAGTCAACAACTTTTCGGCAGGAGAGAACAAAGAGTTTGACTAGCGCTGGCCGTGTCTTTACTGACTGTCTAAGGTGAATCCGACGCAACCTCTTATACACTTAAACCTCACTGATAACCAATGAGCATCTCTTGGCCGAATAATATAGCGCGTATAGAGCGCAACAAATGATGGCCGACAAGGTAT
>Ga0224501_10002800_pt1 | contig 13724 bp, 13 predicted proteins | sample SF_Oct11_sed_USG_4_FD_169105 | JGI IMG/M metagenome (GOLD analysis project Ga0224501, IMG submission 169105) | Sediment microbial communities from San Francisco Bay, California, United States - SF_Oct11_sed_USGS_8_1 | ecosystem: Environmental > Aquatic > Marine > Sediment | place: USA...
CTTCTTGAAGTTCAGCAAATAATCGAAAGTCGTGTTCGGTATGGTATAGTGTGCCGTCAGTTGATGGCCACGTTGAGCGTGATGTCCGAGGCAGGCCGAGTAGGCGCGGAGGTGGAGCGAACATCGCTCGGACGATCAGCTTAATGCAGGCAAAGGCACGCAGATCCATGAGTTGACATAATCCCTCTTATCAGACTATGAGTTTTGAACTTTTTGGGCGCGTCCATAAAGAGTTATCGATTACGGGCAATGGCCTCTACGAAATCGTGCTGGCCATTGCTGAGCGCGTCAACCGCAAAACCCAGATTATTCGCCTTCACTGGCATGCCGCATCGCTTCTTCAGCGACTCGACGAGCTCATGTCGGACGTCGGACGCCAGTGGGCCGAGCACGTGGGACGCCGCTCTCTGATCCAGTCCGACCCTAGCAATACACTTCCGACACTTGACGCCACACTCGCACATGCGGCGATGCAAGCCCAAGGAGTCAAGGAATCCCTCATGCATGTTGATGCCAAAATTCGAGAACTAAAACTTGAAGCATTACATGAAGATTCACTCAGACTCCAACAAGATCTGAGCCTACGGTCTGCCAGAATGGAGCGCTTGACCGTCACACAACAGGCCGCAGCAGTCGGACAATCCATCGATGCAATGCCCCATTCCTCTTCAGTCCACCTCGCATCGGTCCTTCGAGGACCGTTCCTTCTCGCTCCATCACACGGACTGGTCTTTCGTCCGGACGATATTGTCGTCCTGCTTGGCGTGGAATCTGAATTGGATCCTTTTATTTCTTGGTTTACAAGCCACCGCCCCGCACAACAGTCAAGATCCAAACCCTCGTAACACCGAAAGGCCGGTAGACATCCTATTGCATCATTCACATTGATAGCCTCTTGTACACCGTTCTTGACAAGGGTATACCGTCCTATGCGCTCAGGAAGATCGACCGCTTCGATTCTACTTCTCCTCCTCATCTTGCTCCCTGTATCGGCCAGGGCTCAGCAGAATACCGGCACTGTGCGTACAGATCATCTACCGGGCATTCGTCTATTAGAAGAAATCCAAACCGTGATTACCACACTAGCCGAACAGGCAAAACCCTCGGTCGTCAATTTGTTCCCCATTTCCACAACCGGATGGAATCAGGAACGGTCTCGCGAACGTCCGCCCAGCGGATCAGGATCAGGGTCCGGGTTCATTGTCGACAGCGCCGGGTACATTGTGACGAATAATCACGTCATCGGCGAAGCCGCGGAAGTTGAAGTGCTGTTTTCCGACAAGAGCAAACTGACCGCACAGGTCGTCGGGAAGGATCCGGACACAGATCTTGCCGTCCTCAAAGTGGAGACAGCCCGCCCCCTCCCCAGCGCCACATTCGGAGATTCCTCCACCGTCAAAGTCGGACAATGGGTGTTGGCGGTCGGGAATCCGTTCGGACTCGACCGCACCGTGACATTGGGGGTGGTCAGCGGCATCGGACGGGAAAATATCAATCTGTCACGGTATGAAAACTTTATTCAAACCGATGCCTCGATCAACCCCGGCAATTCCGGCGGGCCGCTGTTCAATCTCCATGGCGAGGTCATTGGAATCAATACCGCAATCATCAATTTTGCTCAAGGCATCGGGTTTGCCATTCCGTCCAATATGGCCAAACAGGTGATTGAACAATTACTGACCACAGGAAAGGTCGTACGTGGGTGGCTGGGGGTCGGCATTCAGCCGTTGACACCGGAGTTGGCCAAGAAATTTGGCATGATGGAGAACGAAGGCGTCCTGGTCAACGAAGTCTTTGAGAAGGATCCGGCCGAACTGGCCGGGATCAAACCAGGAGACATCATTTTCAAAATCGACGGCGTGGTGGTTGACTCCCCGAATAAGCTATCCCGGTTGATCGGGACCATTACTCCCGGCGCCACGGCGAAAATCGAAGTAGTTCGCGATCTCACTCATGTTATTCTTCATGTCCCGTTAACCGAACGACGTGACCAACCGGTTGTGGTGTCTCGCCCACAAGCCAGAACAGAAGCGAAGCTGGGTCTCGACGTACAGGACCTCACCGCAGGATTGGCGGAAAAGTTTAACTTACGCGAATCCACAGGAGTCTTGATTACAAAGGTGGAAACCGGAAGTCTGGCCCAAGCCGAAGGTCTGCGAGAAGGCGATCTGATCAAGGAGGTGAACCGCATCGATGTCTCCTCCATGAGGGACTTCAACGCGGCCCTTTCCAGAATTCGGCACGGAGATACCATATTGCTTCGAGTCTTGCGTGAGAATCGAGCGTTTTACGTCGTACTCAAGTCGACGGAATAGTATCTGCTACACCGGACCTCTTCCTCCCTCATCCGGGAATTTCTACCCGGCGTCTATCCTATCCTCCTATGTATCTCGGAACTAATGGGCTGCCAGCTGATGACGTTCCGCATTATGCCGTTCGACGATTTTCGCCGTAAGATCGCGCGGCACTTCTTCGTACTGGGCGAAGTCCATCACATACGTCCCCTGCCCACCGGTCATGCCGTTGAGCGCGGTCGCATAGGTCACCAATTCGGCAAGCGGCACCAGCGCATGGATCTGTTCGGCATGGTCGTCCGCACTCACGGACACAATACGCCCTCGCCGGGAGGTGATGTCACCGATCACTGTCCCGACGACGTCCGTCGGCACCTCAATCTCAACCGCCATCATCGGCTCAAGCAACACCGGGCCTGCGGAATCCATCGCTTTTTTGAAGGCCATGGACCCGGCGATTTTAAACGACATGTCGGAAGAGTCGACAGGATGATGGGAACCGTCGTACACGGCGACGCGAACATCTACGACGGGAAACCCGCTTAAGACACCTTCATGCATGGCCTCAATCACCCCTTTTTCGATTGCCGGAACAAAGTTTCGAGGTATGGCTCCGCCGACAATCTTGCTTTCAAAGATCAACCCCTCGCCGCGAGACAATGGAGCGATTTCCAGCCAGCAATCTCCGTATTGACCATGTCCCCCTGTTTGCTTTTTGTATTTTCCCTGGGCCTGTGCCGTCACCTTGATCGTCTCATGATACGGAATCTTTGGGGTGTGGAGAATCACATCGGCGCCGAATTTACGATGAAGCTTCTCCAAGGCCACATCAATATGAAATTGGCCTAAGCCTCCTAGCACCATCTCTTTGGTCTCTTCATGCCGGGTAAACTCCAGTGAGGGATCTTCCTCAATCAGCTTATGGAGGCCTAGACTGACCTTATCGATATCCATCTTCGACTTGGCCTCGATTGCAAACGAAAGAACCGGCTTTGGCAATCCGATGCCCGAATAGCAAACTGGGTGCTGTTCATGGCAAATCGTATCCCCTGTGTGTGTCTCACGGAGCTTTCCGATGGCAATAATCTCGCCGGCCATGGCGGATCCGACTGCGGTGTACTGCTTGCCGAAGAGAGTATAGAAATGACCAAGTTTCTCGTGAACTTGCCTGGTTGCATTCCACGCATGAGAATCGGCATGGACAGCCCCTGACAGCAGACGGCAATACGACAACCGTCCCACAAACGGGTCGATCACGGTCTTAAACACGAAGGCTGAAAAAGGCTCCTGCGCACTTGCCTTCGGCCCGGATCCTGTATCCGAATTCGGTTGTACGCCCGATTGCGGCGAAACACTGACACGCTCCTCCGGTGAGGGTAACAGAAGGGTGATCGCATGAAGCAGCGCCGATACCCCGACGTTGCGGATTGCTGAACCGACATACAGGGGAAAGAAATTGCGATGACGGATGCCGGCACGAAGTCCGGAGAGCATCGCCTCAAGCGTCAGATCTCCCTGCTCGACATAGGTTTCAAGAAGTGTCTCCTGACTCTCCGCAATGGCTTCAACCAGCTTGGTCCGGCTGTCCCGTATCGACGATTCGAGAGATGGAGGAACCGGCAAGCATTCAGCCTTGGCCGATGCGGTGCCGGATCGTATCATCTGCATGTGAAGGAGATCGATCACTCCCTCTATCTCAGAACCGAGACCCACAGGTACCGTGACAGGAGTCGGCCGACAATGGAGACGTTCCTGGCACGCATCCAGCGCACGGTCGATTGATGCACCGTCACGATCCATGCCGTTGACAAAAAATATGCAGGGCAGTCCTAACTCTCTGACCCGAGCCCACAACCGAATCAGTTCGGTTCGAACAGGCCTGACTCCATCCAGTACAATCATGACGGCATCGGCGGCCCGCAAAGCCGACAAGGGCTCACCGATCAAGCTGAGTGCTCCCGGAGTATCAAGCAAGGTGATATCCGTCTGATTCCAGGAAAACCGAAGGACGCCGGTGCCGACGGAACAGTGATGACGAAGCTCTTCCGGCTCAAAATCCGATACCGTAGAGCCCTGCGTGACGGAACCGATGGAGGGAATGGCCCCTGCAGTAAAGAGGATCGCCTCACTGAGAGACGTCTTACCTGCGCCGACATTGGAGACGATCGCGACATTTCTGACGGGCATCGCACGGGTCTGTTCCATAACCTGCCCTCCTTTTATGAAATGACGGTGGATTTAACTCATGTCATATCTCCAAACCTCTACTCCCTGTATGTTGCGAACCGCCCAACCACCCTTCATCCGCGAAACTCACATATCGACCGTCACCGACAATAATATGATCAAGAACCGTAATGCCAAGGAGCGTTCCGGCCATGACCAAGCGGTCGGTCAATCTGCGATCCTCCGGACTCGGCGTCGGATCACCGCTGGGGTGATTATGCAAAAAGATGACGCCGGCGGCTGATTCACGGATAGCCAAGGCAAAGACCTCTCGAGGATGCACAAGGCTCAGTGTCAGAGTTCCTTCCGATACCGTAGCTTCTTTGACGATGAGGTTTTTGGCGTCGAGAAGAATGACTTTGAACAGCTCCTGTTTCTTGTCCCGCAGGATGGGGTAAAAGTGCCGAAACAGATCCGAGCTGGATGAGATACGTGTACCGGTCGAAAGCGGTGCGGCTAAGGATCGTCGTCCCAGTTCGACTGCGGCTTTCAGCTGCGCAGCCTTCGCAGGACCGATCCCTTCAACCGCACAGAGTTCTTCCACACCGCATTTTGCTAATCCACTGATACCATCAACTTGACGCAGCAGTTCGATGGCGACGTCGACCGCCGATGTATCACGCCTGCCTGTTCTCAATAGAATGGCCAGGAGCTGTGCATCAGACAAGGCATTCGAGCCTTTGGCAAGAAGCCGTTCACGGGGACGCTCGCTTTCCGGCCAATCGGAAATGCCTTTTGTCTTCCTCTTACCATCCATCCTGTGTCCCTTAATGGACAAAAAAATGACACCCCGGACGTTTTTGTTCTAGCAAACCAGGACATTTTGGGCTCTTGTAAGAACTACGTACATGTAAGTCATTGTAAATACAGGAAGTGCCAATTTGGTGCATCTTTTGCTTAAACACGTCACCAGCTGTGAACATAGCCACCTTTGGAGGAAATAATGGAATGTCCGAAGTGCAAAGGGTTGATGATGCTGGAACGGTTTTCTGATTTCTTTCTCATTTTCTATGCATGGAAATGCATTAACTGCGGTGCCATTATTGACCGAACCATTTCGAATAATCGCAGAAAAAGCCTGTCGGCGCGTGATCCTCAGCCCGTTGCCACCCGATAATCGGTGGTTGTACGTGACAACCCGATCCATCACGGTGGGACACCATCCCAACGGATCGGGTTGTCTGAGCTGATCAGCGTCCGGAGCTATTCGCAACCCGTTCATTATAGTCTTCCCTCGAATCGAGGTCAAAGCACACGCTTCGATTTACCCGCGCGCCCCCATTCCGGAGGGTCTCAATCCATCAGGGGATAGCGTCGAGGCTGAAGATGCATGCACCCCGCTGCAAGTCCCCTTCTTGACCCCTTCAAAATCGCTATGTTAGAGTTTCTTGCTCGAAAATGTTTGTCACGGTTTTTGATCTTGCACGATGCGCGTGATTGCAGGAACCCATCGGGGCCGCCGCCTTCGCAGACCACAGGGGATGGACCTTCGTCCTACCTCCGATCGGGTTCGAGAAGCCTTGTTTTCCATCCTTGGGAACCGCCTTCCCCACTGCAAATTTTTAGATCTCTATGCCGGTACCGGTGCCATTGCCATTGAAGCGCTCAGCCGAGGCGCATCGCATGTCACCTGCGTGGAATCGGGACCCACTGCGCTGACCTTGCTACGGCAGAATATGCTAGACTGCGGAATGACACACCGTTTGACCGTCCACGCCAAAACGGTCAAACAGTTTTTCTCCAAACCCGACTACTGGTGCGGCCCCTATGACATTATCTTCGCCGATCCTCCCTATGCGCTCACGGAAGAACTGCCGTCACTCTTCACCCAGACACCTATTACCGATCTGGTTTCAGATGACTCCTGGTTGATCATTGAACATGCGGAGAAGACGGTCCTTCCGAATACCCTTGGATCCGGCGTCCAGCTACGATGCTATCGCTATGGAGACACGGTGCTGTCCCTCTATGCATTCTCCGATGGGGCCCGATCATGAAAATCGGCGTCTATCCCGGAACATTTGATCCGATTACCCATGGACATACGGATATCATTACCAGAAGCCTCCGCGTGTTCGACAAAGTCGTCGTGGCAGTCGCACCGAATCCGGCGAAGCACCCGCTCTTCGACTTGGCTGATCGACTGGACATGGTGAAATTGGTCGTGCAAGACATCGGACAGGTTGAAGTCACCTGCTTCGACGGGCTCTTGGTCGATTATGTGGAACACTCCGGCGCCCATGCGATTATTCGCGGGCTACGGGCTATCTCCGACTTTGAACATGAATTTCAAATGGCGCTGATTAATCGAAAATTAGCCAGGGACGTTGAAACCGTCTTTCTGATGCCCAGTGAGGAATATTCGTACCTGTCATCCACAATCATCAAAGATGTCGCGAAGCACGGCGGGGCGCTGACGGAGTTCCTCCATTTAGAGGTCGCACGTCGCTTGCAGGAACGCATCAGGAGTGTCGCGCCATGAAGCTGGCCTCACGTGTAAGCCGCATTGCCCCGTCCCCGACCTTAGCCATGACCGCCACGGCCAAGGCCATGGCCGCCCAAGGCATCGATGTCGTCGACTTTTCCTCAGGCGAGCCGGACTTCGACACGCCTGATCCCGTCAAAGCCGCTGCAGAAGCGGCGATCAGAGCCGGGTTTACGAAGTACACGCCGTCCTCCGGAATCGACGAGCTACGCCAAGCTGTCATCGAGAAGCTGGAACATGAGCTCGGACTTCGCTATGAGAAACCGCAAATTCTTGTGTCATGCGGCGCGAAACATTCTTTGTATAACCTGGCTGAGGCTTGCTTCGAGGCGGGAGACGAAATCATCATCCCGACGCCCTATTGGGTATCCTATGCCGACCAAGCCATCCTGAACGATGCCACGCCTGTGCTTCTGCCGACTCGCGAATCGGACGGCTACGCCATCAATGTAGATGACTTGCGAAAAGCGGTGACACCTCGAACCAAAGCGATCATTCTCAACAGTCCGTGCAATCCGACCGGGGCCACCTACGACAGACAGACCCTGGAGGGCATTGCCGAGATCGCCCTACGTCACGACCTCTTGATTATTTCCGACGAGATTTATGAAAAGATTCTGTACGACGGCGCCACACATATCAGCATTGCGACCTTGGGGCCGGAAGTCGCGGCCCAGACCGTGATCATCAACGGTGTGTCAAAAGCCTACGCCATGACCGGGTGGCGCATCGGCTATGCGGCCGGTCCCAAGAATATCCTGACCGCCATGGCCAATATTCAAAGCCAAAGCACGTCAAATCCCTGCTCGATTTCGCAGAAAGCCGCAGTAGCCGCCTTAAAGTTTGGCGGACCGTTTACGGAAAAAATGGTCGTCGAGTTCGACCACCGTCGAAAAGTCATGGTGAAACGGTTGAACGACATACCGGGGATCACCTGCCGCATGCCGTCAGGCGCCTTCTATGCTTTTCCTAACATCAGTGGGATTTTGGGACAACGGGGACCTAACGGCCCTATTCAGTCCCCGCAAGCTTTTGCCGATCATCTATTAAAACAGGCACATGTTGCGGTGGTGCCGGGAGAGCCGTTCGGAAGCCTCGAACATATTCGGTTGTCCTATGCGACCAGTATGGATATGATCGAACGAGGACTTGATCGAATTGCCGCAGCCGTAAAAACATTTTCAGCGTAGAGGGGCCGGCTCATTGACTCGCATCTGAGCCTCCTTATCTACAGCGATCGTATGTGACATCGCCCGGAGGGAATATCGTGCCGATCTACGAATATCTGTGCCACGACTGCTCGTATAAATTTGAGCTAAAGCAAAGCATTAAAGACGATCCTGTCGCCACTTGCTCAAAGTGTGGAAAATCCGTGAGCCGTATCATTTCGTCTCCCGCCATCATGTTCAAAGGAACCGGCTGGTACATCACGGATTATTCGGACAAAATGAAACCACCGACTGAGAGCGCGAAAGATTCATCGTCCGGCGAAAAGAGCGAGTCGAAAACCACAAGCAGTGAGACTGCGAAACCCGCGGCCTCCACCACAACGCCATCGTCTTCCGGCGGCTCCTCATCAGGCACACCCTCATCAGGGACACCGTCCGGTTCAACCTGACAGCCTGACCTTACCGCTGTGTTGCCCTTTTCTTCTTGACGGTCCGCTTGCTTGAGGATTTGGGTTTGGTCGTCTTCTTGACACGCGCCGTGGTCTTTTTCGTTTTGGCACGCAAGGAGTCGACTTGGCTCTGCAGGCTGGCAATCACATGTGACTTTTCCTGATTGACTCGGTTTACCTCATTGAATCGTACCTGCAGATCTTGATTCGCCGTCGACAATTCATTGACCTGCGATTGTAGTCGCATGTTTTCTGCGGTAACGGTCTGGATATCAGATTGGAGTTGTTCGATTTGTGACTGTAACGTCGGCGGCCAGTAATCGCATCCCGTCACACCCAACCCCAGTACGACACACCCTGCCATACCGAGAATACGTCCCCATGTTTTTCGGTTCACCATACGCTGCAACCTCCCCACCCTTCTTCAATACATTACCGGCCTCTAGACCACCCTGCTCAGGACAACACCTCTACTATACGTGTTGTCTCTAGCATGTTCGACACATTCTGTCGAGAGACCATGCACGTAGGGATAACACAGAGGCTCGACAGGCCAGACAACGCGATTCGATTCCTTGAGACAGGAACGGTTTACTGTTTGTGATGCAGTGCTGAGGTGGAAGTTCTCAAGAAATCGATCCATGAAGAATTGCGGACAACCTCACTGTCCACGCGGATAGGGCAACCCAAGGTGCTTTCGTTGCGTGTATGCGAAACCTCCTCACAATGGTCAACACCATGCTGTAGCAGCTGCGGCCAATGCGTCTTACAGGTGGTGCAGAGTATTGACAGGCAAGGCAGTTGCTTTTCCTCCTTCCCCATTAATTTTCCGCATGTTTTCTGAAATCACGTGATATACTCCGGTTGAAAAGTTGCCGGCAGGGCAACGCCAGCCGATTCTCCAAATCCTCGATGCCTTTCTCACTAAACCCGCCAGTTGAGAAGTCTCGATAAGGTGGCTGTCGATGCAGACAGTTGGACGCTTTTTTCTTCAGGCGATTGGAATTCCCGATGAGGAGATTTCTGAGGCGGAGGCACTGCTGGTTGGTGCACTGCTGTTGGTCCTGTTGCTCGCGCTTGTAGGCCTGATCGCCAACCTCATCGGCGCCACGTAGGAATCCAGCTCTCTCACTTTGACTCCACATTCGACCTTGCAGGATTACACCACGTACTGCGCTTCCTAAACTCTTCCGAAAATTGTTTTCGTTTGACAATAAATGATTTGAACTGCGGCTCAGCGATCGACTCCTCCAGTTCCGCAATAGCTTTTGCCGCTTTTTGATTACACATTCGGCTCAGTGAGATAATGGCCACTCGAAATGTGGCCGGCTCCTTTTGCTTGGCAACTTGATGAATCCCCTCCACATCCGCTTCATCATCAACCGCGGACAGTGCGACTATCGCAATCCTGGCCACATCAGGGTCCTGACGGGTAATCAAGCCCAAAAGGTAGCGATGCATCGGTTCGGGGTCTAACTTTACGAGTTTGTTCTTCCAAGACTGCAGCAAAATATCAGCTAATTCTACCCGCACAACCTCAGAGTCGATTACATCCCACGGCAAACCGGGATGCTTGTCCTTTCGCTGTTCCCAGAGGTCGGCAACGAAGGGGAGAATTTGCCCCTTGAAGGGCATTGTCTTAATATCGTTCAGCGACCTGTCGATCCGACGGATGTTCCTTGACTCTAGATCGGCGATCAGACTCTGCACCGTCACAAAGGTACCGCTCGAGGCCCATGCAGCGGTAGCAAGTACGATCACTGCTGTTGCCATGTAAACTATTCGCATAGCAGCTTTCTCCATGAGATTCTCCTAACTTGCGACTCAACTCAGTGTTGTGCATACATAGGGGTCAGTACATAGGGGTCAGACTTTCTATATTTGCTTTTCCGAATCCCACATAGGGGTCAGACTTTCTACTTTTGCTTTTCTGAATTGCCCATAGGGTCAGACTTTGAACTCTTGATTTTCATATTTTCTCTACCAGAATTTGTCCTCCCCACCTCATCATCAGATCCACCACTACGCCCACCTACTCTTGATCAGAATCGCACAATCTCTCCACTCGTGCGGAGACACGCCCATGACACTGATATGCCAAGGTTTCTACCCTGCTACGCGCCCTTGGTGCAGGTTTTCCATAAATTGCAACGCCATATGGTAAGTATAGCTGACGGCTGTCAGTAGGGAGGACTGAGCGGAATCCAACGGCCGAAGTGCTGGCCGGAGCCGATGCGTATGCGGAAAAGTACGTTTGATGCCAAGAGGCATGGGTCACGAGAAGACGGAGCAACGTTCTGTCCGTAAGGATCCAGGGAGGAGTCTGCGTCAACGGGAGTGGAGAAGAAGCATCCGACGGAACACCCAGAAGATCTTCACTCAACCAAAATTCCGCAGTTCAATGGAGGGATGAGGTGCGAGCGGTTACAACCCTGAGCATAATGGAACAGGATATGGTGACTGAGAAAATCCGGTCATGCCCGTGGAAACGGGCATCCAGGCATTCCGGACTTCCTGGATTCCCGCTAGAAACACGCGGGAATGACAAAAGGACTCATGGTCAACCCCAAAGATCCTGGCTCAGTCAAGAATACATTTCAGATCACGATGGTGCGATACGGCGGGCAATGACGTTCCGGACACCAGCCAGACGGTTCATGACCATCGAGCTAGCGTTGGAAGGCGCGATATGCGATGTCTCTGCGATAGTGGCAACCCTCAAACGAGATGAGGTTTACGGCCTTGTAGGCCTCGGCCTGAGCCTCCTTCAAGGTCGTTCCTCGACCGGTGACGCCCAACACACGCCCGCCGGCAGTCACGATCTCATCCCCCTTCTTGGCAGTTCCCGCATGAAACACCGTCGCCGACTCCGTCAGCACCGACGAAAGTCCGTGAATAGGAATGCCTTGGGGATAGGAGCCGGGATAGCCCGCTGAAGTCATGACTACGCAGACCGCCTTGTCGTCATGCCATTCGACCGTGAGTTGGTCCAACCGATGTTCCACCACCGCCTCAATGATCTCGAGCAAATCCGTCTTGAGCAGCGGTAAGACCACTTGCGTTTCAGGGTCGCCCATCCGCGCGTTGAACTCCAGGACATAGGGGATTCCCTTCACCACCATGAGTCCGGCATACAGGACGCCTTGAAACGGCGAGCCCATCCGCGCCATCGCATCCACGATCGGTTGCAGCACCTCTCTGGTCACCTGCTCTCGTAATTCCGCCGTGCCGAGCGGCGTGGGGCAGTAGGCCCCCATACCGCCGGTATTCAGTCCGGTGTCTCCCTCACCCACACGTTTGTGATCCTGTGCCGGGAGCATCGGCACGACGGCATTTCCGTCCGTAAAGGCCATCACGGTCAATTCTTCCCCATCGAGAAATTGTTCGACCAGGACCTGTTTCCCGGCCTGACCGAATACCGCCTTTTCCATGGAATCGACAATGGCCTCGTGCGCCTGTTCACGTGTGGTGGCGATAATGACCCCTTTGCCCTGCGCAAGACCATCGGCCTTGATGACCACCGGCAATTCATGCCGATCAACGTACGCAACGGCATCATCGACCTTGTCGAAACTCTTGGCTCGCGCGGTGGGAATCTTGGCTTGCGCCATCACTTCTTTGGAGAAAATCTTGCTGGCTTCGAGTCGAGAGGCGTTCTTACTCGGTCCGAAAATTTTGAGTTTGGCCTTCTTGAATTCATCGACGATGCCCAAGGCTAACGGCGCTTCAGGCCCCACCACCGTCAGATCGATCCGTTCCTGTATCGCAAAGGCCTTCAAGCCGGCGATGTCATCGGCCTTGATCGGCACGCAGGTAGCCAGCGACTCGATTCCGGCATTGCCTGGAGCACAATACAAAATGGGCTTGCGGGGGCTCTGCGCCAGCTTCCACGTCATGGCATGTTCACGCCCACCGCTACCGACAACGAGAATCTTCACTGGAATACCTTCCTTGATTGATGGAGCAATATGCGTAAGGACGTCGCGTGGATCGAGATAATCAGGCTGAGGATACGCTCGAGGCTAAGAAAAACCCACTTCCAATTGAAGCACCTGCACCTTAACCTGATCCTCAGCCTTGCTCTCAATGGCGGAAGTGCCGCATGCCTGTCAAGATCATCGCCATGCCATGTTCATCTGCCGCCTTGACGACTTCAGCGTCGCGGATCGATCCGCCGGGCTGAATCACAGTCGTAATCCCCGCCTCCGCAGCCGCATCTAATCCGTCACGGAACGGGAAAAAGGCATCGGATGCCATAACACAACCCTTTACAGGCATCTGCGCCTTCATCGCCGCCAGCTTGACGCTATCAATCCGGCTCATCTGGCCGGCGCCGATACCGACTATCTGGCCAGGCTTGGCATAGATGATGGCATTGGACTTCACATGTTTACAGACTTTCCAGGCAAAGGCGCAGGCGGCATACTCCTCTTCGGTCGGCGTTCGAACCGTCGGCACCTTCAAGGCCTTGAGATCGGTCAATACGCCGAGGTCACGATCCTGCACGATCAATCCACCGACAAGTTTCTTCAGGTCATACCCGTGCTGACCGACCTTCGTGAGTGCTCCGACATCGAGTAACCGCAAATCCTTCTTGCGCTTCAATTCTGTGAGTGCGTCCTCTGCAAATCCCGGCGCGATGACAACCTCGACGAAGGTCGAGGTAATTTCCTTCGCCACCGCCAAATCGACCGGCCGGTTGAAGGCGATCACTCCCCCGAAGGCCGAAATCGGATCGGTCTCCCGCGCCTTGACGTACGCTTCAACCGGTGTCCCTCCCAAGGCTACGCCGCAGGGATTGTTATGCTTGATGATCGCGACGGCGCATTCATCATATTCTTTCGCCAATTCGAGTGCGGAATTCGCGTCCAAAAAATTGTTGTAGGACATCGCCTTACCGTGGAGAATCTTTCCGCGTGAGACAGACGGCTCACCGGACGTGAGTTCACGATAGAAGGCTCCCTGCTGATGCGGGTTCTCGCCGTAACGGAGCGTTTCTGCCAACTCAAACTGCAACGACAGGAGCTTGGGGAACTTCACCTCTCCGCCCTCCGTCTGTTTCTCGAGATATCCGGCGATCAAACTGTCGTAGCGCGCGGTA
>Ga0224501_10002801_pt1 | contig 13721 bp, 19 predicted proteins | sample SF_Oct11_sed_USG_4_FD_169105 | JGI IMG/M metagenome (GOLD analysis project Ga0224501, IMG submission 169105) | Sediment microbial communities from San Francisco Bay, California, United States - SF_Oct11_sed_USGS_8_1 | ecosystem: Environmental > Aquatic > Marine > Sediment | place: USA...
AGAAGATCCGCGCCTTAGTCGGATCAGTCCACTTGGTCTACTCCGCAACGTCAATGCCAGAGGAGACACGCCACCACTTCGAGCACAACCACATGGAAAAACAGGCAGTTCGTGTCACATGACGACCGAACCGATCTGAGTCCGCCGCCACAGTGGGGAGTTGAAGGCCGGAGGTCTTGCCGAAGCTGTCGCATAATGCCCCAGAAGGCGCCTGTAGGCCCCGAGTTCGGGCGTGCGGAGAAGCGTGCCCATTGAGGACAACAGCCTCGGATTACGGGGAGCTGATAGTAGTAGGAAGATCCGTTGACTGCAGGTTTCCCTGGAACGTGACGGCGCGCCGCAATTGCCAGGCGAGGCTCGTTCGGTTGAAGGCCCAGAACGGGGAGATCGGCAAGCCGGCTTCGCGCAATGCCAGGGCCGCATACTGATGACAGGTATGAAACAGATAGTATGAACGTTTCGCTGGATAGAACACGGATTGACGGAACGAGGTCACTGGTTCCTCGCTCAACAGAGTCGCAGGCAGATGTTGCCGTAAGCGCTGATAGCCTTCTTCGGTCAGACGAAAGGTGAAGTGGTCGGAGGGCGGTTGGGGTGTGCGCTCCGCCCACACGCGATCATAGTGTCCGACCTCGACAACTCCTTCTGTGAGCCAGAAGAGGGCGCGAAGAATACCAGTCAAGCCCGTCTCTCCTTCCAGATACCACGCCCGCTCCGCATAGCCCCACTCCTCATATAAGTGCTGCGAACCGAGTGCTGAGTCCTCAGCCTCATTGTTCTGTGGAAAGGCGATCATCGCATGCCAGGTGTCGATCGACACCACGATGGTCTGAGTGGTGGAGTTCGGAGGTGGCGGCCACAGGCCTTCAACCGGCGAAGCACAACCCGAGAGCAGCGCGAATAGGAGTACCGCACCTCTGAAACAAATCGTCCGCGCAATAGTATTCCTCCCCAATTCAGTTCGGCTCCAGATCGGAACTCGACGAGCGGGACGTGAGGCACGGTTGTCGTTTATGTCGGTTCGGTGGGAAGCTGAATGACATCTTGTTTAAGGCGGTAAGATTGCCCACGGAGACGAACTTCTGGTCACCTCCTCCATTCCAAACGGCTGGGGCGTATGGGGCGGGTGCCGGGGACGACAACTGACCGTTGCAAGTAAGGCAATAGCCATTAGCCACAGCAAGAGATGACGATTCATTTCTGCCTCCACACCAATACCGCCAAGTGCGTTCCTCTGTCCATTTTTCTCCCCCCCATCCCTCTGCCCATCCCTACTCCGTTCACAATCAGTCCAATAACGACATCTATCGCGGTTGATCAGCACCGGAACTGATGATCATCGGAACATTCAGCTTTTCTGGCACGATGATGGTCTTGGAATTAGGGCTCTCATATAACTTGAACCGCAAATAGTCCGGCGTCAGCGTTTTGGTGATGATTTCTTGCGCCTGCGACTGCCCTGTGGCGCGGATCCTCATGCTGTCGGCTTCACCCTCTGCACGAATCTTCAACGAATCCCCCTCGCCCTTGGCCTGAATCCTGGCAATGTCGGCATTGCGCTGAGCAATCACCACCTCGAAGTCCTTTTGCTCTTTCTCTTGTTCCTTCGCCTGCTTCTGTTCGATGGCCCTCAACACCATTTGGGAAAATTCCATTTCCGAGAGGGCTACGTTATAGACGTCCAGATGGCGCCCCTTCAGCGCTTCGACTACGACGGCTTCGATCTTGTTCCCGATTTCGCTGCTGCGCTCCGGAAGCGTGACCATCGTGTAGTTCGCGACCACACCGCGCACAGCCGACAAGAGTTGCGGTTGCACCAACTGCTTGTACCAGTCAGGCCCCACTTCCTGGGCGAGAAAATAGACTTCATCCGGGATCGGACGCATGGTAATCGCGGCATACACGGTGACCGGCAGATCGTCCGCGGTCAGCGCATCCACCTTTTCCTTAAAACTCTTCCATCTTGTGTCATACACAAAGACGTCATTCCAGGGGGCCCGCCAGTAGAACCCTTCTTTGAGCGGTTCCTTGATCAGTCCGGAGGTGAGGGGGTACCAACGTAGCCCTCGACTTCCCGGATTAACCGTACTACTGCAGCCCTCGAGGACCATCAGAATAGGGATCAGAAGAAGAAGTGTGCGAGCGTTCAGCAAGTGTTTCATATAGTCTCCTCTCGGTGCATCGTCCGTTGAGCCAAACCTCTATGACCTACGGGACGGCAGTTGGGCCTCGCCCGGTGCGATCCACGGACGCATGAGCTTTAGCGAGACGCTCAAGTTCAAGGGCGGTCTCCTCGTAGTAATGTGCCAGCAAACGAGCCCCTGACACCAAATCCGACTCGGCCCCGAACAGCTCCTCGTAACGCGCTGCAGTGGTAGTTTGTGCCTTGGCTTTCTCATGCATTGCTAAGGCCTGATGCCGGTAGTAGCCGGCAATGGCCCTCTGATCATGAGAGGGGTCGTAGGAGCCCATCTCGAGCGATTCAGGTGAGGCACAGCCGGAGGTCACACTTATGATCAGGAAAAACAGCAGCAACCCTCGGTTTCTTACGGCAATCGTATGATCGCCGTGGATTACGCTCTTCTTGCATCTTCTGATTGAGCTATCGATCATTAACCATCCCCCCCTGGAAGCATAAACGCCTTCGGTAATAGATGACCTGAGCAAATTAGGTGCCTTTGAACGATCATCCGAAGATCAATGGCTCGAACCCCCGGATATACTCAAAGAAAAACAGTCGGCCACGTAAGAAGAATGCACGAGATGAAACGGGGGCTCCTAGACTGGGTGTGGAGAATCGGGGCAGCGCTGCCGTGTAAGCTGTTGCCGAAGGCCTCAGATTCGAGTGTAGGATCGCTTAATAAATGACGGGTGGCCGGTCCTCACTGACGATCAACATAAGCCGTCGATGTTTCAACGGTCGTTCGGGGTCTCGCGTATAGTGCCCGAGGTCCTCTGAAAGTTCCGTGATCCTGAGCGGCACCGAGACCCGTTGCTTGATATGAGGCACCTTGGTTTCAATCGAGAGATCGACCAATTCCTCAGTGGTCCCTGTCACCTCGGCGTTCAGGTCCTTCTCGTCGAGAAAGTGCACAGTCACGCGCTCCTCAGGATCAATCCATGGAATGATTTTCTTTCGCTTTTCATGGTTGGTCATGTCAGCTGCTCCGCGTCTTGAACCAAAACTTGAAAGGGGCGATAGTTCAGTATCGCCTTCGATCATCGAGCCAACCACCGGATATACAGTAGGACGTGCTCCTTCTCTTTCTCCGATAACACCCATTTCCAGGATCCCATCGCAGTGCCACGCTCACCTTCATGAATGGTCTGTGTCAGGTCGGCATTCGACTTCTTCTGCACAACAGGACTGGTGAGATCGGCCGGTGGAGGGGTCACGTCATAGGCGTTTCCTTTCCCCTGTTCTCCATGGCAGAACCGGCAATATTGCTCATAGAGCCGCTTGCCCTCCTGAAGGTCGTAGTGTTCGCGCAGCGCCCCGGCATTACTGCTCCCCGCCCGAGACGTGGTGTACGCAAGAGGGAGACACAACACAGCAAGAACGACCGCCATCAGTATGGATCGCACCGACATAGCCTCAAGGTCTCCTTGCCTAATATCGCCTAGAATTGATTGATGGCAATCCTCGTACCATCCAGACTGACGATGAACTATGCATGCCATGGGCCCTAACCCCGTTGAAAGTTAGGCCATCCTGAGAACTCCATCTATAGAGCGACAGGCAAGAATCCCCAGAACGACGAAATCTGCTGTCGCAAGATTCCACAATTCATTCCTGCCCGACTGCCTCTCAGACACGAGTTAGGCCAATGGAATCTGAAGGGAAGGGATGGTGCTGTGACTGTCACGGAAGAATACTACGGGGGAGGGCTTGCTGGCGACTTCGAAAATCAAGAACTCCTGTCGCGGCAGGAAGTTATGCTGCGCTGTCACCTTGTATCCCGCCTTGCCCATCTCTGATCGAAACTGCTCCGGTGGAAAACGAAATTCCTTCGGTGGACCTACTGGAGAGTCCGGCTTAAAATCGATAATCGCCACCTGACCACCAGACCTAATCGATTGGGCCAGCCTTCGGAAATACGTTTCACGGTCACCGATGTGGTGATACGTGTTCACGATCAGAATCAGATCGACGGGCTCTGGTAGATTGGGCCCGTCGGGAGACGCTTGAATGGCAATCACATTGTCCAAACCTTCCTTGGCGGCGCGTTCCCGTAGGTACTTCACCATCGAGGGTTCGATATCAGCCGCATACACCCTCGGCGAGGCTTTCGTTTTGGCCAGGCGCACGGTGAAATACCCAGTACCAGCACCGATGTCGGCCACAGTTTGGCCCCGTTTCAAGTTCAGCGCCGCAATCACTTGATCCGGCAACTGCCACGCATCACGCGCCGGCTCGTCAAATCTTTGGGCCGACTCCTCCGCATCGAAGTGTCTCTCCAGGTGGTCAGCATGGGATTGCCCGTGTTGTTCAGCTTGACCGACCACTACGGGAGCGGTGAGCAAGCAAAGCGCGAGCAGGTAGAGTTTTGTATGCATTGAACACTCCCACGAATAAATCTTCATGCCGGCTGGCGTTTGAATTGTTCATGAATCCAACCCAGTGCGTAACTCAGCACGTTCCCAAGAATAAACCAATGAAGACCCCCAAACACGGCTGTGAGAATAAACGCCCTCAGGTTGACCCCTTGATGCCCGTAGAACCACAAATCAGTCCACGAATCGGTCAGGCCGGCGAGGAGTCCGATCTTTCCTTCGAGTTCGAATGCTAAGGGAACGGTCGGAGCGTCAACGACAAAGAAGAGAAAATAGACGAATACCGACTGGCTTTCGGTATTGATATGGCAGTAGAGAAACACCAGGAACGAAGCAAACGAGTGGATGACGAGCAGGGTCGTCCCCAGCACCAGACCGTCTTTCATGATGCGATTCATGATTAAGATCGTCGTGAAACTCGGGGTCGTTCGTTACCATTTACAACTCATCTCCCTGCAACTCGTATGCCCTTAGCAGATTCGTGGCAGTTGCTCGCCTGAGAGCAGATCGAGTACACGATGCGTGCCCACAACAGTCCGTAAAACAACCATGGAAGGGTCGCGATCCGTCACGACGCCGATGTGAACCGCCAGACTCGCGGCCTTGTGGCGGTGCATCACAGCAAGTACGGCCTCGGCCTGCTGCGCCGGGACCATCGCGACGAAGCGTCCTTCGTTCGCCACATAGAGTGGATCGAGCCCTAAGAGCTCGCAGGCTCCACGCACCGTCTCGGTCACCGGAATGGTCGACTCATCCACTGTTATGCCGACCTTCGCCACAACAGCCAGTTCGTTCAGCACGCTGGCCAGTCCGCCACGGGTGAGGTCGCGCAAGCAATGGATCTCGGTACCGCTCTCGATCAGATCTGTGACGATCCGATGCAACGGCGCCGAATCGCTTTCGACATGGCCGTCGAACGTCAGCCCTTCTCGCACACTGAGCACGGCCACGCCATGGGAACCGAGATCACCACTCACAAGGATCGCATCACCCGGCTGGATCAACGTCGGCAAGACACGGACGCCGGTCGGGACCAGCCCAACGCCGGACGTATTAATGAAGATCCCGTCGCCTTTGCCGCGATCCACAACCTTCGTATCGCCCGTCACGATCGGGACTTCCGCCGCCCGCGCGGCCTCGGCCATCGAGTTCACGACTTGCTGCAGCACCTCTAGGCTCAGCCCCTCTTCCAAGATGAATCCCGCACTCAGGTACAACGGTTTCGCGCCACACATGGCCAGATCGTTGATCGTGCCGTTCACTGCCAGAGTTCCGATATCGCCACCGGGGAAAAACAGCGGCCGCACGACATACGAATCAGTCGTGAAGGCGAGCGTGCCTTTCTCCACGGGCCAGGTGGCACCGTCGTGCAGCAACTCCAGCATGGGATTGTGAAAGGCCCGCACGAACACATCTTGAATCAACTCCTGCATCAGCCGACCGCCCCCACCATGCGCAAGCTGCACGGTCTTCTTCGCGGAGACAGGCAAGGGGCAGGATGGTTCAAAGGATTTATCGCCGCTCATGGCATTCTCTCATAGTTCGTATCTCGTCCTGAGTTGCTAGTTTCGAGTTTCATGTTTCAAGGGGAGTTTAATTCTGTGCAGAAGCCAAGAACCTCAAGCATGAAACATAAAACTTGAAACTGTGGGCCGATACGTTTCACGCTTCACGAGTAACGTGGCTTCGGTATCGATAATAAGCGGCGCAGGCCCCTTCGCTCGACACCATCGGCGCACCCAACGGCCGCTCCGGCGTGCAACGGGTCCCGAAGGCTGGACAGTCTGTGGGCTTGAGTAACCCTCGGAGAATCAGCCCACTCTGGCAGTCTGGATCCTCTTTCCCTTCGGTAAGTTGCGATAGCTCGTGCTGAAACTTCAATTCGGCGTCGTAAGCGCTGTACGCAGGTTTGAGACGCAGACCACTTGCCGGAATCTCGCCGATCCCGCGCCAGGCCCTCGACGCCGGCTCAAAGACTTCGCCGACGATGCTCCTCGCCTGTCGGTTTCCTTCACGGCTGACGGATCGCGCATACTGATTCTCGACCTCGACTCGTCCCTCTTCCAACTGACTCACCAGCATGGCCACACCTTCGAGCACATCGAGCGGTTCAAACCCGGTCACAACAATCGGGACGCGATACTTCTGTGCAATGGCCTCATACTCCTCATAGCCCATCACAGTACAGACATGGCCCGCGGCCAGAAAGCCTTGAATCCGATTCTGCGGCGACGACAGAATCGCCTCCATCGCCGGAGGCACGAGCACATGGGCAATCAGCAGGCTGAAGTTGGTGATCCCCAACTGCTTCGCCTGCGCGACCGCCATGGCCCATGCCGGTGCAGTCGTCTCAAATCCCACGGCGAAACAGACAACCTCGCGATCTGGGTGCTTCCGAGCCAGCTCGAGCGCATCCAATGGCGAATAGATGATCCGCACATCTCCGCCTGCTGCCTTTACTCCAAACAAGTCACCACGGGTACCGGGAACACGCAGCATGTCGCCGAACGAGCAGAAGACCACCCCCGGCATAGACGCAAGACAGACCGCTTGGTCGATCAATGACACCGAGGTCACACAGACCGGGCAACCAGGTCCATGAACAAGCTCGAGGTTCTTCGGCAACAGGCTATCGAGCCCGAACCGCACGATTGCATGTGTCTGTCCCCCACAGACTTCCATGATCGTCCAGGGCCGCCGCACCGTCTGCTTGACCCGCTCCGCCAAAGCCGCCGCCACGGCGCGATCGCGAAATTCATCCACGTACTTCATGAGCGTAATCCCTCGCGACTAGCTAACACGCGTGCCTCGTGAAGCGTATCTCGTATCTCGCAAACAAAGACGAGACAGGCTTTCTTTCCATCCTGCGCTTCATACTTCACGAACGACGCTTCACGCTCACGGCGATTGCATTAGAAGCGTTCATGGTGACTGACGATATCGAAGGAGTGGGAGGCATCGATACTTCTCCTTGTGGATCGAACGCCGGCTCAACGTCTTTGGCGCTCAGCCGCCGGAGCCGCTCTGGGCACCGGTAGGCTGCTGCGTCGTGTTGGGCCCCTGAATCCAGGAACGAACCTCATGCATCAAGTCCCAGAACACCAGAGGGCCACCGAAATGCTCAAGCACCAGGGGCTGACCATCCAAGGTGGTCATATCTACCTGCAGATCATGACACCCGAACCGCACCCGCATCTGCTGGGCATACGGGCCTCGCACACTCCACGTCGGAACCTGAAGGTCGTGAGCAAATGCTGACCGAATCATGTAGACAAGGCTCCGCACTTGACCTCGTTCAGAACGGTCATTCGGGTCGTTACGAATGCCAGCGCCTTGCAGGGCCGCTTCCATGGCCACGGCGGAGGCTGCCAAAGCCTGCGAGTAGAGATTCTCGCTTGCATGAACGAGATCGTCGTAGGTATGGAATGTCGACTGGCCCAAGCGCAGGTTTCCGTCCGGTAGGCAAATCAACGTGTCGCAGTCGAGGTCGTCCTTGTTGATCTTGCCGAGAGCTATGTAGTTCATGACCTTGATGGCGAACTCCAGGGCTAGGAGGGCTTGGTCAATTCTGTTGATAGGCCTCAAGGTCATAAGTGACGAAGGCAAGACAATCTGTGGGCCCACCGTTGTCTTAATCAACGTGGGGCAAAGTGCGCCAGGAAACAGCGTACCGTATCGCCACGTCTGCTTAAAAGCATGGTTAGCCGATATCTCATAGCCCTGAATTTGCCCAACTATCTCGGGTTCGAACCATCTTTACCTTAATGATGGCCAATACATGACCCGGATCTATCGGCTCTAACAGCTGATCCGCAGATACAGACACGGAAGTAACAAGAGAGTCGTCCTCAAGTAAACAGAAGAAAGGGTCTTCACTTTCCTTAGGCTTGTCGTCTTTTGGCAGTTCCTGCGAGCTACGTGGCACTCGCAGGCTGTCTAGTAATGTTTTTAGCCGATTATCAATATCGCCGCCACCCGTGAGAATGAACCCCTTTGGTTCTGGGCGCAAGAACAACACTTGCAGTTCCGCATGAAGAAACAGTCGTTCGGAAATTAATGGTGCGAACTTGAATCCGGCGCGGTCAAAAATTACCGATGACGCCGTTACAGTTTGCTCCGCCAAAAGAACTCCCCTAGACTTCAAAGGTTCTAAACTCCAAAGCTGTTTCAACTGCAGGTGGAATGAACGACGGAGCCGCTGTTTATCTTCCGGCCTAGCAGAATTCCCCTTGAGAGGGCCTCGATATGTAAATCGAAATTCCATTTCGCATCCGTTCGGGGTCGGCTAACGTTCAGGTCGAGGCGCGTGGGCGGAGGCGCAGAACCGGTGCCATAGCGTCGCTCTCCAACCGGTTGTTTAGGACGCATCACCATTTCGCAACATTTGCAAAAACGCCATCAACGAAATTGGGAAAGACATCGGCTAGGCTGACTCTTAAATTGTTCTCCTTCTTGTACGCATCCAATTTGCCGTCATCAAAAGAGGCGCCTACATATAGCCCCCCTTTTTGAGAGAACGACATTGCCGCAGCAATGGTCATCGTCGTGACATGGCTATATTTGTGGTAGAAGTCCTGGGACCTCTTCATCACCTCAAGTACGTCGCCCTTGAGGGATAGCTTTTTGTGATGTCGCAGTACATCACGTATAGCATCGTTACTTGAGTATTTGTCTTCCATAAAGCGCTTCAATACATCCAACTCCTTACCGGAGCATAGGAGTGCCAGAGCAATGCACTCGAGGACTTGGCGGAAAAGGTTGCCGGCGGCGACCGGTTGTCCAGCGAGAAAAGCCTTCATCGACAACACATGGAGGGTGATCGCAACGTAGACCAAAGCTGACAGCTGAGCTCGCCTCTCATCCCCCTTTAGCTCGTTGTCGAAGTCGCGCCACTTGACGAAGGCTTTGGCCATCGACACCGCAAATCCATTCGCCGCTCCCTCGAAATGCTTTAGGTACTCTCCACGGACCTCAGAATCGTCCGAGGTGATCTCCCTAAAGATCATTGCCTGCGCCTGATCGACCGTATCCATGCGCTCTAACACTGTTTAGGCCGATCCGCATAGGAGCCGGATCTGCCGTGTTCCGTCCGCCTAACACGCCATCGAATGGTCCGAGCATAACGCCAGAATCGTTGGCGTTTCAATGAGAAGAGGCAATGGCGTGGGCGCACGGGCGAACGGCGGTCAGGCGCGCGTGATCCTGCTTCTGCGGATGGGCTGCTTCGATCGTCGCGAGACTTTCGAGACGAGAGGAAATTTTTCCGGGTGTCTGATCGATTCGACTGCAACATCGACATCGAGATCGGGCCAATATAGGTGATGCGGATGAGGCCAGGCGACGTGCAGAAGCTCTTCTACGGAGGCCTCCTTAAACCAAGGGAATTCCTTGAACGGAAGAAACAGCTCTTCATCGGCCAGGAGCAGCCAGAATCCGTGCTTCGAGATGTTGGTGACTTCAACTCCCGAAATGTTCTTGCCAAGCGTCGCGGATTTCATTCTCATGTTTCTCGATAAGGGCTTTGGCAGCTTTGAGCTGACGGGCGGACATTCCAAAATTTCGCGCCAACTCAATTCGCGGACTTAACCAAAACTTCGCCTCCCCGCGTTCGCTATAGACGTGAACGTGCATCCGGTTTTCCTCGCGAGAGAAGAAGTAGAAGCGAAATCCTCCTGCTCTAAATATTGTGGGACTCAGACATGCCCCCGCTCAATCATGGCCAGCCGATTTACACACGTCCTTCATTTCGGCGCCTAACTTCACCCGTTGGGCTGTCCGCAGCGCAACAGGTGAAGTCTACTTGCACAAGACGCATTTCCGCAAGATTTCACTCTCCTTGCATCGTCGGGCAGACTGGCGGTATCTGCGCAAGCAATTTGTTAGGCGGTTGTTTGCCGGGCTGCTTTCCCCACAACCTGCCACCGCGCCTCGATCGTGTCCGCTGACAAGTCGGCGCCACAATCCGATTCGACAAAGTACCCATCATTGACCACCTTCACAAATTCGGCCTGGTCTCTAAGCGCCTCGAACGCCTCATACTGAAGATAGGGGCTCATATCAAATCGGCCAACCCGGCCGTCATCTGCCACAATGGAGAGTACCCAGTTTGGTTGTGCCTCGAGTTCCACAATTCTCATTGATCAAGTCCTTTGATTTGGACTGATAACAGGCCATCGAACTGTCCGAGCATAATACCAGGATCGTTGAACCCCTAGCCTACTTGTTTGAGGTATCGAGGAACTGTTCAATTGTCAGTCCTGCCTTTGCAATCAAGCTGCGCAATGTGCCTCGTGCCACTTCCTGATGATTGGGTATCGAAAGGGTAGCAATGTGGCCTGGTTTGGTCATGATGATATGGCTGCCTTTCTGGCGAACTATCGCCAGCCATGGCGCTGAAACATCTTAATGACGTCGGAAGGGGGAAGGAGGGGAACGGGGGGCATCAAGCAACGACTTCCACTTGGCGAGTGAGGACGGTTAGCGGCATTCCCATTTCGGCACGAACCTCAAGGCACTGTTTGATGGCGTCGTGCACGTTGGCTTCAGCCTCTGCTTCCGTCTTGCCTTGACTGACACATCCCGGAATAGCCGGGCACTCAGCGATGTACATTCCGTCCTCGTCGCGCGTGATGGTAATCGTAAACTTCATGGCGGCTCCCTTGATTCCAGTGTGTCCAAACAAGTCTACTGAAATGTTACGTGTTTATCTACAATTTGGCATCACTCGTCAGATGACGCGCATCATTTGTCCTTAAATACTTCCTCCATCGAGAGGCCTTCCAGCTTCCCATCACGATACGCCTGGAGTCATTTTTCTGCTTCTTCCGCCCAAATTTCAGCCAGCCTCTTATCAGGCTCATCCAGGCTCTTTATCAGGCTCTCAAGTAAGGCGAACCGTTCCTCTGGTTTCAGTTTCATAGCCTCGTCTAACGGATCTTTCGTGCTTATTGCGTGTACCTCCGATTGTCATGAAACATAACACCGAGTCGCAACGGGGGTCAGAGTACAATTTCAGCAAGGCGATTAGCTCGCTTCAGAGCCACGCCCTCTTCCACCCTAGCTGCTCTTTCCGTCCACCACCCTGTTGGGAAATGACACCTCGAGTACTACACACCCGACATCGGTCTTAAACGGTCCATGACGTTCTCCGGGAGGACGGCTTGCGTATTCTCCCGCTTCAAGCCAGCGATCGAAGGTGTGGTCGTACAGCCGCCCACTGACAATAAATATCTCCTCAGGGTATGCATGGGTCTTTGCCCCAAAAGCTGACGTATCAGCGCCCGGTAGGAAGCGGGTCAGCCTGGTGTATTCGCCTGTCACCGGATCAAGACTCAGGGTGATCTCCTCGGCCATCCCCTCCAGACCGTTGATGGGAGTCCAGCGGGTGCGTTGGTCGGGAGCCAACGGGTTCCAATAGGTTGTGGTCGATTTCGACATTCCAGCCTCAGTGCCAATGTATGGTTCAGTTCTTCTGTGCGCCGGGGGATCGTCTCCGCTGGGCCTTCCGGAACTCCCATGGTGGGATCGGTTCAGGATCTTCCCACAGCCCCTTCTTCGCCTCTCTTGCTTCCAGCTCAAGCCGTTCCAGTTCAGCGTTGTTCGGTGCGGACCTCCGAGACCACCAGCATCGGCCCTCCTTCACCAAGGCATGATTCACGTTGGTCCCGTCCGCAAGCAGCACGTCGGCCATGATTCGCCCGTACTTGTCCTTCCCATGCGGCTCGACCGTGACTTCCATGGCAAAGACAAGGGCCGAGATCGCCGGTTTCACCTCGTCGCCGTAGGGTTGGTCCTTCTCAGGACAGTCGAGGCCATCCAAACGGATGAGGGCCGTCTTCCCGAGGCGCCCGACTTCGATGGTGCTCCCCTCAAGAACTCCAACCACTTCGCCACCGAAGGACAATGCGTCGGCTGCGCTCAAGAGAAAGACCAGAACCAGGGGAAGAACTCGTGTTTTCATGAGATGTGCCATCCCAATGGTGAGAGGTTTGTGATACTTCCATAGCCAGTCTCGTTCCCACGCCTGTATCCAACGGAGATGAAGACCGGAAAAGGGTAGTGGCGGCGGAGAGCAAAAAGCATGGTTGAACACCGTGAAAGAAGAGCGAACCGTATTGTAGGCGGGCCACTGTTGAAGGTGCAAGAAGTGAGGCGAACCTTCCGATTTCTGCCCGGATCTCACGTTACCGACGCTGCACAGTCTTATCACCCAGCGTCGAGCGGGATGATGGGTTGGACGCCTTCGTGGCGCTAGAAATTGTGCAACTCCGCTTCCACTACTGATTCACGGTGCTTAACCATCGGCCCCATCTGGCGAGCCTGAAGCCGCCAGGTCGGCGTAAGTCTCCAAGGTTCGTCGTGCTGCTTCTTCGTCCAGCTTACTGATGGCAAACCCGACATGGACGATGACATAGTCACCGACCACTGCTTCCGGGACCAAGGCCAATGAGATGGACTTCGTCACTCCGCCGAACGAGACGGTCGCGGTGCGGAGCGTGTCGTCCTCGATGTTCAGAACTTGTCCTGGAACTGCGAGACACATCCTCGGGTCTCCCTCTCTTCCTGAACGGCATTGAGGCAATGAGCAACTACCACCGCCTGCCCCAGCGACAACCCGCCGTCATTGGGCGGGACCAGCGCATGACTATAGACGGTGAAGCCGGCTTCTTCCAGCCGTTGTCTGACAAGCGACAGGAGCAGCCGATTCTGGAAACAGCCGCCGGTCAGGACGACGCGAGGCAAGCCTGCCGCATGGGCCACGCGAACCACTCCCTCCGCGAGGCCAATATGAAATCGCGCCGCTGTTTGCTCACGGCGACAACCCCTGTGAAGATCGTCCAGCATGGCGCTCACCATGGGGCACCAATCGATCATCCACTTAGCATCGGGACTCTGACTGGGCGCCATATCCATCGGATAGCCTTCCACGCTCATTCCGCCTGCATCTATTTCTTGCTCCGCAGCAAACTGGACCGCCATCGCCGCCTGGCCTTCAAATGACGTTTCTCGGCAGATCCCTGTGAGAGACGCAACCGCGTCGAACAGTCGCCCCATGCTCGTCGTCCAGGGCGATGCGACGCCGGACCGGAGCAGACTTTCCCATCGCGCCCGCTGACCGTGCGTCACGCTCCAAGAAGGAAGACCATGCTCCGGCATGTTTTCGCCCA
>Ga0224501_10002802_pt1 | contig 13720 bp, 12 predicted proteins | sample SF_Oct11_sed_USG_4_FD_169105 | JGI IMG/M metagenome (GOLD analysis project Ga0224501, IMG submission 169105) | Sediment microbial communities from San Francisco Bay, California, United States - SF_Oct11_sed_USGS_8_1 | ecosystem: Environmental > Aquatic > Marine > Sediment | place: USA...
CTCATTTGAGATTGTAAGTTTGGATATACCTCACAATATATTTTTAATATAATACTCACATTAAGGTGCATTAGGTTGCACGATGCGCATTGGCGCATCAGAACTCAGCCTCTCGTGATCACAGGCATGACTAAATTGACTAGGTACCATCTGCTACAGTTAGAGGGTTCTTTGAGGGCTTTACCCTTTTGTCGATCACTGACTACATGGCAGGTCTGTGATGTGCGGCGAGATGCCGGCGGGGGGCCGCACGGCGTGGTATGACAACTCCGCGGCGAGTGCCTCGGCACGCCGCAATCCCGAGCCGCGGCGTGCCGCAGCTATCGACTCACTCGAGATCCCTAGTTACCGAGTTTTTCTCCTTGAGAATAATATCATAGAACTGTGTCAAAATCCCTTAAACCATAACATAAGTAGTCGTTCCTTTCTTTACTAGGGCAAACAACCTAGCAAACTTTTAACAGCTCAAAATGTAGTGATGTTCATTTCTAGAGATCCATGCTGATTTCCATAGTACTCCTCCATCCTAGTTTGTTACAGTAGAAGTCCCCCCTCCAACTTGATAATCGCTGGCAGTATTAGGTGCATTTGCTTGCGACCGACATTTAAAAAAAAATTCGGCCGCGAACACACGGCCGTGGTGAGGAAGCACAGTCGAGTTTAAGAGGGATTTCAAGCGTCTCAGAGTTGTCCTCTCTCAACTTTAACTTATCGGTTCAAGCCGAACAATCGTTCGTGATTCGTTATCACAACCCAGTTCGCGACCGAAAGTGAATGATGCTTGTTTAAATCGCGCTCTTGAACAGTTTAGTGGATTTCGCGCGCCGAAATCCATTTCTGTTGCGAAAAAGCTGATCACGCGAATGCCCCTTTTGCTTTCTCAGCGAGACTCTGTTGAGAAGTTATCCATGGTTTCTGCTGTTTTACTGACAAACCAAAATTCTTTACAGGGAAGCAGGTGATCCATCCTACTCAAGTTCCTGTTGTCCACAAGTGCTTCTCTCCGAGTGAAGAAAAAATGAACTGGGCAGCTGAGCTACTGAGTGCTTGGGAAATGCACAAAGAGCAGGGAACGGTAAGGATGGGTGGAACAGCTGCATTTAACAATCAAATTTTGTGTTTGTGGGGCCATAGACGCACAAAAATGTATTATGAATCTATGGCTCTCCCTCGAATATCTGACATCCGTCTGTCCTAATGAATCTGCGAGGCAGTAGTTTCAGATGACTCGGTGGAAATTGCCTCGCGTGACTCATATTGAGCGGGCCATACCAACTCGAATGACATGGACATTCAAAATCGTGAAACAGCTGTTCTGTTGGAGTTGTGCTCTCGTGCGCTTTATTTGTCAAGAGTAGGTAGACTCCATGTTGATCGCTTATTTCTTACAGGGAGCATTTGTACATGACGACCAGATGATTGATAAGCCGTCAGTGCTGCAGGCGGAGAATATTCAACGTTTAGCGAATCTTATAGACAATGAACACAAAATAGATCGGAAGAGAAAGAGGAAAGGGCACTAGCTAACTAAGGACTGTCTATTCATGCACATGAGGATTGCCTCAGCTCATGAGAGTAGATGCTTCACTTGGTGAAAGTGATGTCTACCAGTGAATACTTTGTGTTACTCACATTCAGTGTGTACCCTGTGTACCTCGCATTCTTTATTTGTGTAAAATTTGGAACTTTCAGATGCGTACAGACTATTGTGCCATTAAATTAACTGATTTTATTCGCGAGATACTTCAGTTTGTAATCTATTTATTTTCAGTATCTAATCATCTTTAGAGAGAGCGTCTAGTCGTTCCAGCAGAGGAGGGTGAGAGTAGTTCCACGTAGAGTAGAGCCAGTCCACCACAGGAAATCCTAGGTTATCTTTACTTAGCTTTATCAGAGCCGACTTGAGTAACTCGGCTCTACCGAGTTTTTTTCCAAACTCGTCTGCTTGGAACTCAAACTGCCTGGTGACCACAGTCATCACAAAGCCAAAGACCTATAAGAATATGTTAAGTCCTATAGAGTTGTCTACTCATCACCATTATTTCTGTTCTCTAGGTAATAGAACTCGTAGCGTATTGTTGCACCGTGTAACCCATGATGAAGATAGCTCTGTGGGAGGTTTTCCTTGTTAGTTGTAACTTTGTAGTCCGAGGATAAAAACAACTGATCCGAGTGGGAAATGAGAAACCCTGATTAAAAACCAAGTGCTCTTGTCCAGGTTTTCATGGGGATGACTGGAAGTCTTTACCAGATATCACACTTATTGATATCACATACAGCTCCGATAAATTAAATAGCTACAGTTATCCTGACACCTGGGGTGTACTAAGTGATGATGAAAGCTACACAAATATTACATTTAATACATGTAAGTCTTCTGACATGCATAGAACACCCTGTCACATGCGCAAGTGGATTGTGACATTACCCCATAGGTTTTTTTAGCCGGCATATGTCCGTTGGAAACGATGGCTTATTGGATACCATACTGAGTGTAGGGCCAAAAGTCTCTGGATTAGTTATTGATTCCTAGTTTTGGTGCCACTGTGTATTTTACCTTAGTCAGTTTTGGGTTATGGTGCTAAATAGAGGAACTCATGGAGTACCCTGCTCATAAGGGCACACCATGAATGATCTTGAAAACAAGCTGTTGGCTTAGTAAAGCTAACTGCATGGAATAACATTTCCTATTTTGCCATGTGATGTCCATTACCTATACAAATGATTCAGTGGTCCCCAGTTGAGAGGGCTCCAATTGAAGGAAAATTTCAAATAAAACTTCTGATTGCTTTGACAAAAAATGTATAAAAAGTTCCACAGAAAGCTTTGCAAAATAGCAAGGATTTTCAGGAGGAAGATTTTTGTCAGAATCCTCAATATGAACATAATTATTCAGTATATAAAACATATTATGGTTGTCCTTTGACTTGAGGGGTCATTGTAGATGAGAATAGGGTAGATTATATGTTGGCTTACCGCATTATATGGAGCAAATATATAAGAAAAGATAATGAAGAGTCCAATAATGGTCGGCTGCGAATCAAATCCAAACGATCGATACAGATCTGTCCAATCCAGCAGTAGCGCAAACGCGGCAAAAGATATGAATATATTCATCTGTAATATACAATAGGGATCATTAAGTGGCAGTTCAGAGCTTGGTAACATCCGGATGAGCTTCAATCTAAGGAAATTCCAATCAGAAGAACAAGGAGATTCGATACTGTTGGTATCATCTGACATAGGTTTTACCTAAGCAAGTTTTGTATTCAAAGTTCAATTCAAAGGACACACTGCTCAGAACCAGGGAGCCATTTTGATGTTAAAGGGGTTATGACACGGTCGACACATCGAAGTTGTGTTCCCCATTCTTAAAGAGAGGCAACTCCGCATTCATCACAGTGATAGCGAATGGTCTTTTTCCCCAAACCGAATATCGGTCACTCGAATAACTACAGCCCAAATGGCCAAAATAGCAATAAAATGGGATCTAATTACTAAAACTTAGTAACCTAGTGATCTTCACCCCCTTATAACATCGAGTAGAACTTAAATTTGAAAGTAAGATTGGAGAAAACTTAAGTTATAAAAAGTACTTTGTCGGTTTTCCCTAGCCCTTATTCGAGTGACCGATATTTGGTTTGGGGAAAAAGACCATTCGCTATCGCTGTGATGAATGTGGAGTTGCCTCCCTTAAAGAATGGGGAACGCAATTCCAAAAATGCGTCGACCATCGACCGTGTCATAACCCCTTTAAGTTGTTTTGGGAGGTGCTGCAGCTTTTGTCAAGTCGAACCAATTATCTCTGCATACCCGTATCTACATTATGATGTGAGAGAGGAAACTTAGTAACAACATTCTAAAGGCTGTTTCGGGTTGAGGGCCTGTTCTGTTTGTTCATTAGCTAAACAAAAACCAGGCGTTTGGTCCGTAATAAATTAATTTCACATTATCCTTGATTCACAGCTTTTTTATTCTCATGCCATGGGCTAGTCAGCGTAAAACATGGGTCAGAGAGCGATTGCTTCTGATACAGTGATGATACAATAAATAGCCTTGGTAATATCTTGGGTCAGCAGGCCATTGAAACACATCAATCTTTCCTCTAGCTATACTTGTGCCTTGCAAATCCGGTTTCCTGATCACTTTTGGGTGGCATGGGCCCCATAGGAGTATATATGCAGGATGATCCAAATACAAATATGAATTTGGGGATCTGAGAGTTCATGAACCCACAGGAACCCAACCTTATCAGAACTCTTCTATCAACTAGCAACCATCCCAATTTCAATTTATCAATTATCAATTTTATCAGTTTTCGAATCAAAATAACGTGTTTAGGAGTCTATGCTGTTCTTTTAATTAAGAGATTACCCACTGAATATCGCATTCCTACCCTGTAAAACATCATCTACAGCTCCACTTACACCAAGCATTCAGTAAGGTATTTACAGTAGTCACTTGCATCTCTAGTAGTCAATTTCACAGTCTTTGTTTGATCTACACACTTGTATTCATTGTGATTACAGCTGGACCCCTTGCTGAGTAGTTATGTCAACTAGTCTCACAGCCAGACTGGTTACAGAAGTAACTTGTAGTTCACATACAACTGTTTTCTGTTGATACAAGAAAGGATTACCGCATGAGAGCTAAGAGCTTATTGGAGAAGTAGTCACTTCATTCAAGGTGTACACAAGAGGGGGAGGTAAGTCAGTGTCTATTCATTTCTCATCCCAGTAAAAATAAACTTGTCAAACTAAAAACCATCTCCATGGTAACAGTTTTCTTTGGTAACAAAGCGGCGATGGTCACCCCTTCGAAGGAAACGTAACGTAGTTAGTTTCTGAAAAGGGGTCTAGTTCAACAGGGGTGCCAAAACCGGCCCATGCTAAGCCTTTCGCAAGACGTACCTGGCTACAGCGACGCATGCCCCAATGTCCGATGTGCGCAGTGGCTGGGAAAACGGATTACGCTACACCTGGGGCTGCATGCGAGCGGGTAGATCCCGCGCAATGCGGTGTAAAGTTGGTGTACAGTTAGTGCCTGCTTGCTCGAAGTAGGTCCAACACCGGTGTTAGCCAGTCAGCGGTTGTTGCGAAGTTCGTGTAGCTGTAGGAACGCAGCACCGATGCTACCGACAGCCGGTGGTAACAACAGTCCGAGTTAGAGGTCAAGGACTAGACCCAATTGGCTAAAGCCCGCGTGCTCAAGCTAAAGTCCACGGGCTCAAGCTAAGGCCCAAGTGCGCCGTTTCGCATTTCCGACTGTTAGTTTTCATAGCGTTTGGCTGGCCCCGTAGTTTCCTTCGAAGGGGTGCTCTCTTGCCATACACTGCCAATGGTGCCCACTGTTCGTTGAGGGGGTAGTTGCTTGCATGGCTGGTATAATAATAATATGGATCATTGAGTATGCAGAGGCCTTACAGAAATTATGGCTTTTGCATATAAATTCGAATGAACATGCATTAGTGGCTTTGAATTGGGTAACACAGATATGTTTCTCCACCCAGTCGCACAATAATAAAGCCTGCGTGTATAATTTCATATCAGGCTCGCTTTACTATTCATCGGCGTAGTAGGCGCACTGTACAGGGGAGTTTGTCATCATTTACGGTCACAATCCCTGTGTCTTGGGAAAACCCAGCTGTTTTCTCATCAGCATTCTGAGCTTACTGGGCTATTGTTATGCCATATAAGGTAAGTTACATCTATTTAATTTTGATAGGTAACAAGGTACGAAATTCTTTCTTGGGGGCATGCCAGTGTAAACCTTGCTGGCTCGGAATCAACAAATAATACAACTTGTGTTTGTAGAGCTTCAAGGGATTATACAGATAACTGGGGACAATGGAGCAACGTACAAGCGTCCTCACCTACACAACGTTACCGCGCAAGAACAAAACTAAAATAAATCACATTAGTTATGAGGTAAGTACCAATTACATCCAGGAAACGTCTAGCTGGTTGGCTGCAGTATAGTCACTGATTTCTCGTGATTTGAGAAGATATGCGTACCCATCTACAATTTAATTTAACCTGTCATTCTAAATAGTGTGTTGTACTAAGGGCTTCAACTTCGACGAGACATGATTATTTGTCCGCTACCAGGAAGTTGTGACAATGCTGTGATCAGTGCCCAACCAGTAACCATCATACTGGCCAGTGACCTGGCAATGATAAACTCATTAGCCTCCAACACACCCAATAGTGCTGTAGTCTTGATAGTTGCCCTTACTAATAACCTGCTGATACCCTGGTGCTGTGTGGCAGTAATGAATTCATGATGCAGGCCCCAGAGGACCACATATCATACTCTCTAGGCTAGAACATCATCTTTGTCACAGAAATGAGGCCACACTATGGCACACTAATGCCAGCGCACAAGGCATTCCACACATTCCACCCTTTATCATGGAGATAAGTAATTAGTCACCTAGGGAACCAGTCGGCTCACTTGTCATCGAGAAGTTTAGGTTTTCGAGTAACTCTCTTGAGCGCAGCGCCTTGATGGGTCTTATCTTCACCTGTAGTGTGTAATCATGCCACCCCTCTGGCTTTACTAACAGCGCCAGCTTGAATACGACTGTCCATTTGTATTCTAAAGCTTGGCTGCTGAAGATGTTACGGTATTGATAGATATTCAAACAGTAGGTATTTTGCTCTGTAATCCATTTTACATTGGGCCTTTTTGCTGTTGTCTTGGATCAGGCTTTCGACTATTGGTTTGTCATGGTCATGCATTTGAGCTGATGGATTGTTCAAGATTGGAGCTGTCCACACACTGAAGGGTGTGATGAATAGTCTATATACCCTTTCATGCAGATGGAGCTTTCGACCTCTCATTATGAGGCCTTGCTCAAGATAAACTGCCAATTAGGATCCTACTAGCATTTCTACAACCCATTACAAATAGATTGGTTCAGCTGGGTGACAGTTAGCAGTGTTTATCCAAGCCTGGCCAAAGGTCTTGAACCCCTTTGCAACCCCATTGCGGTTAAGTTGAATTAGTTAGTAGGTGCTAGGGTATGGGGAGCTGTAGTTGGCTGAAGGAAACGTCAGTCACGTGTTAGTTGTGGCCGTAAGAAGAATTCACTAGACTAAAACTAACATACATGAAGTGGCTTGATGGATAAAGCTATCTCTCATAGGATTTAATAACATATTTGGTACTGCAGACATTGCAATTGCGGATTTTGTCAAGCTTCTTGTGAATTGGTGAAATGGTGAGTGACATACTTTGTGAATAATAGACTTATAATTAATAAATCAATGGGACAATGATTATTACAATCATCTTGTTTCATTTTATTTGCCACTCTAACAGATGAATTGAATAAGTGTGACCAACAACTTGTGAGACGTGTTTCAACCGAACTGCTCTGCATCGAAAAGCCCAAAAGAAACTTGCTAATCAAGTGCATATTGGATTTGGTAAAAACCCAAAATTGTAAGGACTAAGGTGTCACATGCTTTCTGACTCATTCAGACAAGCCATACGTGTCCACATCTCAAATATGTGCACTGCTTTAATTGCCCCACTGAGCTTTAACAGCGGTATTTCGGTAGAGTAACTCACAGGAGGCAGTCATGCTGGTGTAAGTAGTGGCAACCATTATCTATTGTTACCAGAGGTCTTTATGTTGGTTACTGTTGTTCACCCATTAGAATTCCTGCACATCTTTCATCAAATAAATCATCACATTTAGCTTGTCTTTTCATGGCTTCAGTCACCATCATTGACAAAACCACGGAAGTACACCCAATCAGTGGCCACACAGCATCAGAGGAGAATAACTCTATGCTTGTAACCCTCTATCCTCTAGTAGAGTGACTACTCATATATGCCACTTGCTTTTGCAGGAGCTACACAAGATGCCTTTGGAGAGGAGGCTCTCTTCTCTAAATATTTCGAGTGAATCTCCCCCACCTATCCCTCCGCCCAGAAAGGCACGCATGCATAAATCAACCACTAATCCAGGTAGTGCCTCAAGCAGTAAATCCGTAAACAACTGAAAATAATTTGAGAGGACACTTAAAATGTGAATTCCGATGTGTGATTTCAGCTTAGTATAGACTGCAAATCACTTGTAAAGCCCATTTATAGTACTATGAAGGTCTAGATGAAATTTAACCCACTTGATGTAGGAATAGATTCAAAGAACAAACAAAAGCTTTTCTATGCCGACGGGTTGGTCATGCTGAGCATGCTAATTTCTGTAGACATGCTTCGAACTCATTCTCGGGAATACGACAAGATGACTCGCTATGAAATGGAAGAAAAGAGGTTAATCAAAGAGCCACTGTGTGACATCATAACAAGTTCACAGCAAAACCCAAACAATCCGCGCATGTCACCTCAACCAGATCTTGTGCTGGAGGCCACTCATGAGCTCAGGTCTGTTTATGGCAGAGGCCTGCCTTATAGTTTTTCAGAAGACAGTCGACTCACTGATAAATACCACATTGATGGCCTGCAGAAACCACGACATCCTCGCTTGATGATCAGACAAATGTCATCAACGGTGGATAACCATCAAAACATCAAGACTAGTGATCGTCCTCCGCAGAAAACTGGCGCGGTCCCAAATGGGACTCATGAAAGAGCCACTACTAGTTCAGTAGATGCCAATCCCGCATTCAATAGGAGTATTAGCTCACCTGGTGACAGCATCAATAGTAGGTTTACTTTCTATAAGCCACCGGTGTCCAGATCAAACTCAATGCTGACAAAATCCCGCACTACAGAGAGCCTTACCAATGCTGGAGGTAAGAATGGTGGACGAACAACCCTGTCTCAATCTCCTGATGGGTCATTTGACAATCCAGCATTCAACGAAATACAAGCTCCAAAACCCATCACTTCCACACCGAAAACCAGACTGGAACGCCGACCGAGTAATAAAACCGTCTACTCCACAGCAGGCGCTCAGTTAGTGGCCATTCCTCATGTCAGTCCTGTGCCCTCGGCAGGAAACAGTCCCCGAGTCCCTCAATCTCCTCCTAGTCAACGATTTGGGTCCCGTCGGCTTCCACGACACGCCTCCGGTGATGACACTTCTCCCATGATGTTCAGCTTCCATCCTGCTATTGATCTGGAGAAACTGAGCATATCTAAACCTCCATCAGGAAAGGTACCAACAAGTAGGCCAATTCCTATTAAACCCATGTCACTAAAACCCGTACAGTCTCCTATGAAACTGATGACTTCGAAGGCCGGGCCAGTGAAAGTGCCTCCGATACTCTCAGCAAAGGTGCTAGAGGATAAGTTAAAAGACTACGCCACACATATGAACTCTGACTTCTGCCCTAGTGAGGACTACAGCAGCATGATGAGGTATGTATTGTGTGTGCTAATGGCACCATATAACTCACATTTGATAGTGCGTAATCCAGGATAACGCTATTTACTGGAAGGCCATCTGAGGCCTGTTGGGTACCAACAAGGCAATAAGAGTCAAATGCTGACAACAGAAGTGTGGATGCATCAATAATCAATGAACTTACCAACGTCCGGTCCGTTACAGTGTACTCTTGATAGAGGTACACATAATTGCATGAAGGTTACTATGCGCATATTGCAGGTTTTAGTGTTTTATTTGAATGTAGATATTACAATATGACGCCCAGCCCTGATATGAGAAGAGACACACCGACACCACCACCTGGTGGTCTTTCAAAAAGCCAGAAGAACCGTTCACCATACTCATCCAGTGGATCTCTTAATATTAGCGGTGATAGCATTGAGAACGTACTGAGACGCAAAAAGAAGGTAAGGCCTCAAAGACTAGACTCCGCAAAGTGGGTGACATTTCGTGAACAACACGACGGGGTAAAATCTAGACCTCATTATCTATGCATATATTTTATTTTGGGCCATTGGCAATTCAACCATGACAGCCTGTCATCCACAAGTTGTCATTTGGCTGTTATGACATGGTCTTTTTCAGGTGAAGATTCGACCGCGCAGCTTTTCGTCTGATGATGAAGCGACGAAAAGAGTGTCGCTGGAAGTCAATCTCACCCCAGCAGAGACTTCTGTGGATGGGGTCAACAAAGTAGACCGATCAGTTCAGAGGTAAGAGTTACCCTCCACCAGACCACCAGTCATTTTATGAGTTGTATAGAGAGGTTGCCACCTGGGCAGTCTTTTTTCTTAGTTTTATAATATTGCTCATCCGTGCTGTTGAGAACATAAAGCTCACTAGTAGCCCCCACAGGGATCTGCAGAATGATTTGTTTACTGCCGTGACTCATTGCACTCTTTGTTTTCAGTCTATTTGCGGTTCTGTTGCACTTATAATCCAATATCAATCCATCCAGCAGAGCTATAAACTTGGCACGTAAACTGCTCATCTCTATGGTTTAGTATGGATTTAGCTAGTTTGCATACTTGCATTGATCACCCAGCCATCATATTACGCTACATGGAATGCATGAATCAGCCAGAGTTAGGGTATGATTACTGAATCACTGATTACTGTTCCTTCGTAACTAACAGTTCATTCAGTACTAGTTGGGGGTTCAGTATTACAAGTTTGTGGTAGTCAACTCCAGCTTTCCAGAACATAGCCACAGTAGCATTAGTTGTGAATAAACCCAGCACATAATTGATCTAGAGCTTCTTAGATGAAGACCCAATGGAGATTGCGAAAACCCCACCCAGTACTGATTAGTGCTCAGTAATGTGATATTTTGGTAATGCTCTTCTGTTCACAGTTCACCAACTCCGTACCAAGAAGAAGTTTCGCGAACCGATCCTGACACATTCACAGAGAGACTAAACCTGGACGATCTCACATCCACAGAGACTGCAAGACTACTCAAGAAGCAGTTCAGCAAGCTCAAGGCACGCGCCAGTAATCTCAAGACTAAGGATACGGAACTAAAGCAGCGTTTCCTGATACTACAAAGCAAACGCGGACGAATATGCGGCAGCACGGGAGGAGGCATATATAAAACCAGGAATCGTAACTCCTGGACTCTTGTGTAACTCTGGTGCTTTCGGTAGGTAACCTATTAGTGGTTTTTAAACAGGCGGTCCAGTGGAGAATTTAGCATTTGGTTTACTATCGTATTTTTGGCTCCCAAAGGTGCTTCAAGGTGAATAGATATTTCATATACTGGTAGCCATAATCATTGATTTTTTAGGTAGAGTTTGCACTATTTCTGTAAATAAAACATATACAGTTCCAATCGAAGTAGGTGCATGGCGTGGTGCGTGGCCAAATGACAGTGGGTGGACAATCAACCATGCCAGCTGTCTTGGCATTTCACTGCATATCACATAATCAGATGATGCCCTCCAGACCAAATGAGTAACCCTGTTGGCAAACGGTGACTATAAATGGCAAAGACCACTACTAAAAAGGTCTTCCAATCCATTGAACTCAAAGGAAAGCCAATAAAAGCAAATGTTGCTACTGAATTACACAGAGACATTATCACTAGAAGTATTCTTCAAATACTAGCAGTGGGGCTGACCTTAGTGAGGTATTGCATACTATTATAACGTAATATTATACACAATTATCTCACTGTAATTAAATGCAATTGATGTTATTTCAGCAATTAACTCTTGCAGAGGTGGAGCTGTCTCACTGTTAGGAAGTCAATAGTGAAATAGGTTCATCATACAATGGGAGCTAAGCTATTTAATACCTGAAAATATCCACCCTCCAACCATTTAAACTGTACTGATTACGCATAATAGACTTTGTCATGAGAAGAAGAAAGCTGCAGAGCGCTGATGTATTGGCGTCTACATCCTCATAACAAGACTAGGCCTACAGGTTCAAAATACTAGTACATGTATTACAACTGCCTAGACGGTGGTGCACCCCAGATTACATTGGGTCAGTTTGGCTTTACTTGTAGTCAGCAAAGTTAAAAACTCCTGAGGCTGTTTGTGTTGCCGCCACACAAACCAATGAGTTACTGCAGTTCAAAGGTGACTTAATCTGCCTGCAATATTTTCAAATTGTGGTTCTTTTAGTAGCAGATCGCGTAGGCCACCACCACCACCACCACGTGCCCAACTCAGTGGTACTGACCCGGAGATAGGCACCTGCCATGTAAACTTTTCAGCCCACCGGCGGAATGACTGCTATAGAGCCCCTTAGAGGCTTTAGGGTTACGGCCAAAGACACCCATGGCTTGTTGAATCCGTGAATGCATTAGTAGACAACTGGAATTTAGGCGAGGATTTCCGTGACTGCCCGTTGGAGGCTCAGTTGAAAGGGGCTGTACAAGTAGTCTGTTCAGTGAAAAGTTTACACAGCAAGTGCCTATTTCCGGGTTAGTACCACTGAGTTCGGCATGTGGTACTGGTCTAGATGATCTGATACCGAAAGAACCGCAATTCTAAAACATTGGCATGCAGATTAAGTCGAATTTGAACTGCAAGAACTCATTGGTTTGACCACCAGCAGGAAAAAAACCATAGCCGTTTTCAACTTTACCCAACTATATCATTTCGCGAATGGTCCACACAAAACATGGTCCACACAAAACATGGTCCACACAAAACGGGTGTGGTTTTGCTGTGCACCATTTAGTCAAATGGAGAAATAAAACCATCATAGGTTTGACAGGTGCCCACATGTGAATTATTGACGTGTGGAAGAAGGTTTAAAAATTACCTGCGGTTCAATAAAGAATGGCCCGCAGACAAACCTGGGGATTATGATTATTGCATGGGGTTGTATTGTTTGGTTTTACTATATGGTACCAGGCCAGTCTGAGCCGTTTGATGTTTGATACTGATGTCAAGCTTCTCTGAGGTGGACCAGGAAGAAGAGAATGTCCTCACTTAAGGCTCGTAGATGACTGTATGGGTCTATGGAGTCAGCAATTGCGATAACATGCTTAGCTCTTGTGTCCAGTCTAAGGGGGGGGGGGGTAAACATTCCAATCCTCAAATCCTCCACTCTACCCTGCCACCTAGTATGTATGATGATAAGACTGTTCTAAATTCATGCATAAACATATAATTTGTATGTAGGTACCTGTCTGTGGATATTACTATGCAATCCAAGGACATACCACCTCTCCGTGCTTATTAAAGGTTGGATGACGAGGCAAATTTTTTTTGGCTGATCAGAATCAGCATGTCTCAAAACCTACCTGAGTCAAGCTACAGTGCAATAGACACAGCAGAAGTGTCCTTAAATCTGTGCTAAAGATGGCAAAATTGGCACCCTCTGAAAAAACGTTTTTAAAAGGGCGGAGCTTAATCAGCCATTTATATGACATATAATATCGGAAGTTGGATGACTAGTCAATGGCCAGGCACTCAAAGTTGATCGTTTTCTACCTGGCTTTACAGGGAGTGTCTCAATATTTGGGACACCTCATAACCATCGACACATTCCTAAGGTTGTACACAAGGGCTGAGAATGGATCTAGAGCGGAATCACTAGCTCCAGGTTTGTCAAAACAAGCGTAAAGAGAGACTCGTTTGGCCGATATTGCCCGGGAATCCCAGGGAATGCACGTGACCTGCTACACCGATCATGCTGAAGGGTAGAGTTGACGCCATGGCTTCAACTGGTAGAAAACCGTACATATCACAGCGTAAGACAGCCACTCGGAATAGGACTAGGTTGCAAACATACTGCTGACCTATTTACGCAATAAGAGGACTTGTTTCGCTATTAGTAACGAACACAAACTAAGACTGAAATACAGTTTTCGAAAAAGGTGAGTAAATTCACTCGGTCACC
>Ga0224501_10002803_pt1 | contig 13719 bp, 10 predicted proteins | sample SF_Oct11_sed_USG_4_FD_169105 | JGI IMG/M metagenome (GOLD analysis project Ga0224501, IMG submission 169105) | Sediment microbial communities from San Francisco Bay, California, United States - SF_Oct11_sed_USGS_8_1 | ecosystem: Environmental > Aquatic > Marine > Sediment | place: USA...
CACGGAGAATGAGGCCTCCCAGACCACCGTTTCCAGCCTGTTCCTCACGCTGATCAGCTTCAGGTAGGCCTGGCGCAGGTCTACGTAGGCCCCCTCGTACTCCTGGCTCTCGATCTTCGCGTCCACGCCCGTTAGGAGCTCCTTCACCTTCTGGAGGTCGTAGCTCTCGGCCGCGATGTAGAACCCCCTGTCCTCCACGTCGGTGAGGTTGGCCTCCGTCTCCTTTATCAGCGGGTCGACGCGTGCCAGGTCCGCCATCAGGCTGTATCTCCGGATGTCCAAGTAGGCATCCTCCCCCGCCTCGAGCACGAAACCCTCCCCCTCGGACATTCTGAACGTGTTGAACATCTCGGTCGGGGCCGCCTGCCGGCTGCTCCACCTGTACCTAGTGTAGCTGTCCGGCCTCACCCTCTCCTGCTGGTACGAGGAGGAGACCTTCACCGCGAAGTGGGTCTCCGCCGGGACTATGAGGGTCATGGGGTCGAGGCCGAGGAAGTAGCTCTGGACGTTCATGCCCGTGCCGTATATCATGGCGTAATCGCCCGACTTCATCGCCGCTCCGTCAGCCTGATCGACGACCTCCAAGGCGTACTTCCTGATCTGGATCGTCGAGTCCATGGGCTTGAACTGGCCTGTCACGTAGACCGTCGCCGCCGGCATCAGCGTGAAGTTGACGTACGCGTTCAGGTCCGTTCCGGTCTCTAGGCGCCTCTGCGACGGGAGGAGATCGTAGCCGGGAGTCTCGGGGTCGTCGTAGAAGGCGTAGAGCTCGCAGTATTTCTCGTCGGTCTCCGCGTCCAGCTCGTAGCGGCCGTAGTTGTCCGTGGAGGTCTCGGCCTCCAGGAAGAACCCCCAGAGGCGTATCGAGGCGTTTTGAAGGGGCGAGCCGTCAGACCCGCGGACGAAGCCCTCGACGTGAACCGAGGCCTCATCGTCGGCCCCGTGGGCACCGATCAACGTGGAGGCGAGAAGTATGGCCAGAATGGGGAAAACTGGGAGCCGCTTCAATCTCTCTCTGCTTATGCTTCATTCTTTTTATAAATTCGAATGGTCCGATTTCCCATACATACACGTGAGCCGATTATCCTGCAGTAGATCTTCCGTTAGTGGTTAATAGAGGAGTTCCTCGTCCTTCTTCCGGGATTCGGCCTCCTCCTTTGCCTCCTTCAGGAGCCCGTAGATGTCGGGGGTTCGCCCGCCGTGGCGGGTCTCCCTCGTCGCAGTCCTAATCATGACGGGCACGGGCACATACGGGCCCACCAGGACGGCCTCGCCCTGCTCGAGGGCGGGGAGGTCGTCGAGGAGGTCCTCGCTGAAGGACTCCGATGCGGCCTGGATGGTGAGCTGGTCCTGCCTGTTCACCACCCTGAGGATGGCGAGGTTGCTGCAGTTCGCCAGGATGTCCGGGTCGATGCGTCTCGGGCGCTGGCTTATCACCGTGAGGAAGACCCCGAACTTCGCCCCCTCCGCCGCTATCCGTGCGAGGATGTCCCTGCTGAACTTGCCCCCTCCCTCCTCGGGCGGCGCAGCGAACCTGTGGGCCTCCTCCACGAAGACGAATATCGGGAGCCTCGCCCACGGCTCCTTCCTGAACTTGGTGTCGAAGACCCTGCGGAGGAGCATCCCGACGACGACGTCCTGCACGTAGTCGCTCATCCCGCTGAGGAATATGTCCGACATGTGCTGGGGCCTGAAGAACTCCCGGATGTTGACGTCCCCCTCGCTGAAGATGCCCCGCCTCCTGAGGTCCTCGAGCCTCATCACGATGCGGGCGACCCTCTCCTGCCCCTCGGCCTTCTCCGGCATGTCCTCCTCCAGCTTCTCGATGACGTCGTCCAGGGTGTAGACCGGGTTCTCCTTCCGGGCCTTCCGTATCGCCCTGGCCAGCAGGATTGTCTGGAGGCTCCCAGAGATCCGGGCGAGGGCGCTGAGCTCGGCGAAACTGCAGCCCGAGACGCTGAGCCCCAGCGGCCTGGCGTGGGGGGCCTCGAACCGCTCCGCTGACTCCGGCCTGTAGACGGTGACCTTGTCCCTGAAGAAGTCATGCAGCAGGCCCCCGGGGTCCTGGGTCATGTTCGCGTAGTCGCCGTGGGCGTCTATCGTGAGGATGGTCGCCCCCTGCCTTAGGAGCTCCTCCATGACCCGGCCGGCGAAGTAGCTCTTCCCGTAGCGGGTCATCGCGAGGATGGCGGTGTGCCTGTGGAGCTCCTTCCCCGAGATGGGGACCTCGACGCCCACCCTGTGGAGGAGGTGACCGACCCTGAGCGGCAGCTCCCGCTCCTCGAGGCTCAGGAACTCCCTGAGGAGGTCGTCCGACGCCCTGGAGACCGGGGTCCCGGGGAGGGGCGGAGACCTGGGGCGCCTTATCTCCCGGCGGCCAGCCTCCTCGTGGACGTATCCGAGGACCTTGACGGTGGCGAGGATCTGGAGCATCTCCTCCCCGACGCCGAGCTCCCTCTGCTTCCAGACCGCCCCAGGCGTGGTGCGCTGGTCGTAGAACGGGTGGCGGCTGTGGATCCCCTTCACCTGGCCGAGGACGTCCACGTTCTTCTTCGAGCCGTCTGGGAGCTGCTCCTCGAGCCCGATCTGGACGTACTCGTAGTTGACGGGGCGGACGCCGGGATCGGCGATGTTGAACTCGAAGAAGCTGGGGTTCGCCTGCCCGATGATGACGCCATAGGTGGTCAAGAGTCCACCTCCCTCAGAGCCCGCCTGGTGCCCGTGATGTCGAGGCCCGCCTGCTCCAGGCGGTGGATTATGAAGGGCTCGTACTTGTGGGCGTAGAGGTCCCGGTCGAAACGGGCCAGCGTGTCCGCCTGCCTCAGGGGGATGTTGTACTCCACGTCGTTGCAGAACCAGTGGCCAAGGTGATCGAGTACCCGTCGCAGGGGTCCATGATCCGCGTCTTCCTCCACGAAGCGGTTCCCCTTTTCTTCGCCCCACGGCTCGGGGTGGCCGAGGGCGTGGGCTGCGACGTCGATCCTGAAGGGGCGGGACCTCGGGGCGGGCTTCCAGTAGGTGACGGCGACGCCTGGGCAGGAGAAGAACCGCCTGAGGGAGCTGACGACACCCTCGACGGGGTCCCGGGGGAGACTCCTCCTTATGCGTTCGTAGAGGACGGGGGCGTCCCCGCGCCCGAAGTAGATGGAGGGAGCGAGGAGCAGGGGCCTGGTGTACCCCTCGGTCGTTGTTGAGACTTTGACGAGGGCCGTGTCGCAGAGGGGCCTCCGCTCGATGAAGGGCGAGAGGGCCGCCCTATCCTCGGGCCTCAGCCTCTCCGCCCTGACTCTGAGGTCGAGGGGCGTGGATGCGTCCTCCACCTCTTGGGCGACGGGCCTCAGGCCTGCCCTCCTGACGAGGTCCCTGAGGAGCCTCATGTGGAGGTAGAAGACCGCCGAGTCCTTGGCGACGGCAGCGACGGGGAACCCCCTTTCCCTGGCGAGGAGGCGGAGGCCCGAGATGGAGTCGAAGAGCTCCGCCAGGAGGCCGGGGTGGTGGGTGTACTCCCGGGTGGCGTAGGGGAAGCGCCCCAGGTAGAGGGAGCCGTCGAGGAGCACCAGGGGCCTCAGGCCGTCCTCCAGGACCCTCTCGGCTGCGGCCCTGGCGGCCCGGTACTCGGCGATCATCCTGACGTACCCGGGGATGATGCCCCTGTCCCTGTCGTCGTAGACCTCCTGGACGTGGATCTTCACGCTCTTCTCGAGGGTCCTGTCCTCCCCGGGCCTGTGGATGAGGGCGAGGGCGCGCCCCACCGTGACGAAGCCACCGTAGGCGAACCTGGAGAGCTGGACCCCCCCATCGACGGAGACGAGGGCCTCCTCCCTCTCCCCGGTGTCAGGGATGTAGGGGCGCCAGCAGCCTCGGACCTCCCCGGTGAGGATGGACGGTTCCGAGGGCCTCTCTTCCTCAAGCTCAATTCCCCCAGCCACCCGCTCCAGCTCCTCGTAGAACTCGTCGAAGAAGAGGTCCCGCACATGAGACAAGTATGTCCCCCTTGAAGTGAGGGAAAATCGGCTTATAACGGTTGATGGGCTCAATGACTAGCGTTCGCCGATCACAGGCTATTTCGCACACCCTCATCCTTACCTTAGACTTCATTATTTGCGCCAATGACGGGCGTTTGGCGAATTACGCTGATGTCATGTATCTACAGCACATTAATCGCGCGAGTGTAAAATAGGGTGTATAAATTGCCATAAAGGATTAGGTAATGCAATCGAACAGGAAATTCCTAAATTTTTTACGTAGCTATCTCACGCGAGAATCGCATGCGAACATTCATACATCCTTAAGGTGCAACCAAATGACGGTCATTATCCCGATCTCGAAAAGGAAGGCGGTGTAAAAGGCATTGCTAGGAGACGCCTGGTAAATCCACCCGAACAAGGCGGCCGAAGGCACAATCACGAGCTGCCGCAAAGTCCCGATCAACCCCATGATCCGGCCCCGCTTCTCCTCCGGAATAAGATCCACCTGCGCCGCTTTGAAAGCCGGGAATAGTATCGACTGGCCCAGCGCGAACGACATGTTCACCAGCAGGAACTGGGCGAAACCCCTGGCCTGGACGAGCACCAGTATGAGGGGGGTATTCAGCAGGTAACCGAGCATCAGAGCCCTCCTCCGGCTCACCTTGTCCACCAGCTTCCCGCAAGGCAGGCTGAGGAGGAGAGTGGCCAGCCAGTACATCGATGTGATGACGCCCCACTCGACTAGGGTGACCCCCGCGACGTCGTAGGCGAAGAGCGGCAGGTACACGTTGAACAGGGGGAGCTCCGAGCTGAATATCAGGGATACGACGATCACGACCCACAGATCCCTGGAAACATCCTTCAACGCCTCCCTCATCGACCTGAAGCCCTCTGTCAGGGAGCGCCCCAGCTCAGCTCCCCCTAGCTCCGACTCGGGCACAACGGTCTCCCTTAGCCAGATGGCTCGGAGAAGCCCTATCCCCGAGACCAAAAGGAAGACCACGAAGTAAATTGCGCGCATCCCGGGCACGCACCCCATGGAGGCCACCAGGTACCCGGCGATGGGGGGCCCCACGACCATGGTGAGGCTCGGGGCCATGGCGATGATCGAGTACCCCATGCCCCTCCGCTCCTCGGGGAGGCTGTCCGCCTCAATGGCCTCCAGGGCGGGTATATAGATTCTGCTGACGTCCAGCACCAGCACGCCAAAGATTATGTACCTCCAGTCGGGAGCGAGGGAGTGTACGAGGTACCCGAGGGCCGCCCCGAACGTGAAGACCACGATGACCCTCTTCCTCCCGTACTTGTCAGCGATGTGGGCGCCCGGGATCCCCATGAACGCCGCGACCAGAGCCCCGAGACTGGAGAGAAGGCCCAGTACGAACTCGGACGCCCCTAGTTCGCGTATGTAAAGCGGCCGAAAGGACGAGTACAGGCCGGATGCCAGCCCGGACACCATGTAGCTCACCATAAGCACCAGCACGTTACCCCTGATGAACCCGAACTCGTCCACGAGCCGGCCTCGAATGGAGGAAAGCAGACCCAACGCCAGCATTTCACTCAAAACCGAAGGTAAATAAAACCTTTCAAATCGCCGTATGCAGAAACAGTGCGCGAGAGACGAACCCGGTCGCCCCCTTCTACCCCAAAAATGTTAGATGTGAACTGTTTCAAGACGAAAAAAGGACATTAATACCTGCCAGAATTATGATCGGTTTCAAACGTAAAGGGTGATCAAGGAATGCCTCAATTGCCATATCACGCGCTACCCGAACCGCCGGAAGAAGTCACGGCGACGACGGTCCTTGTCAGGCTGGTGGACGGCCTGGGGTTCCGCTACCGCTGGGCCACGGAGGGCCTACGCGACGAGGACTACGAGTACCAGCCCAGCCCGGACAGCATGACCATGAAGCAGCTCCTGGGCCACATCCACGGCCTCGTCAACTGGGTCCTCCAGAGCCTGGGGGGCGAGACCCAGCCGGCGCCCAAGACCCCTACCCTCAAGGAGATCAGGGGCCTCACCCTGGACAAGATCTCAAGGGTCCGTGGCCTCCTCGCTGAGATGAGCTCGGACCAGCTGGTCTCACTCCGCATCCGCACCCGCGGGGGCGACTACCCCCTCTGGAACATGATCAACGGCCCCCTCAGCGACGCCCTCACCCACGTGGGGCAGGTCAACTCCTGGAGGAGGCTCGGCGGAAACCCAGTCCCCGCCCACAACGTCTTCCTCGGTAAACCGGCACGAGAATGAGTCAACGAGCACCCCAAACCCAACCCAGCACTCCCAGAGAGGAACGCCCACTACGCACGATCATGACACAGGGGGGTCACACCATCCGCCCATGAAGACCAGTCCAACCAGCAAAAGGAACCCGAAAAACGCTCCTCTCCGATCCGATTCAGCACAAAAGTGTGCTGCTAAGCAACGGATTCGGCATATAAACCCGAGCCAAAGGGTGCAGCGGCGGCCCCCCAGGGATAGCGGGCTCGCCCAAGGGCAGCCCCGCGCCACACCCCTCAGGCCCGGATCCCGCGAGCGCCGAACGCCCAGACTTAGGTCGCTCCCTCCCGGGCCTGGCCAGATTCGCCCGGCAAACGGACCAGCGCCCCCCTACGAGGGCGGAGGCACCCGACCGCCGGCCCCGCGGGGCGGGCCATCGACGGGGCCCGACGCGACTAACCCCCAGACTACCCCCGCCCACCCCGAGGTTACTGACCCCTCCTATAGCCCATACGGAGGCGAGGGGCAGGGCTAGCTCCCGATCCTACCCGCCGCTGCACGACAAATACCGTAGCCCAACGATAAATGCATTATGCACCCGGGCTACAGCGGGACGAAACCGAACCTCGCGAGGCTCAGCAACAGGTTCGAGACCATGAGGCCGAGGAAGCAGAACATCGCCGCCCTCTCCAGGGTCCTACCCCACCCTGGCCTCGTCTCCATGTAAGTCCTCAGCATCTGCCCCCCGTCCAGCGGGTACACGGGGAGCATGTTCACCAGCGCTAGGTTTATGGAGAGGAAGTATAGCCAGTGGAGGAAGGCCCCCAGGGCATCGGGCAGCGCGTCCCCGGCGAGGAAGAAGACGATGGCGACCAGGAGCCCGGTCGTGAGGTTTATCAGGGAGCCTATGGCGAAGATCCGCAGCCTGGACATCACCCCCGCGGCCCCCATCGACTCCTCGTCGGGCTCCACGGCCCCCCCGAATGTGAGGACCGCGAGCAGGAGGGCCGCGGACTTAACCTTCACCCCCTCCACGATGCACTGGATCCCGTGCCCCAGCTCGTGCAGCAGGATCACCACCCCGGCGGCCGCCAGGAACCAAGGCAGGCTCTGGAAGCTGATGGTCACACCCGGGATCAGGGGCATCACCGGCGATGCCTCCCTCGGCACGTAGAGGAAATTGTAAAGGTTCCGGAAGAGGATGTAGGACATGAAGGCGACCTGCCCGAAGAAGGAGGCGACGCCGACGTTCCCCACGACCCTCCAGAGCCCCGGCCTCCACCCCCCTACCCGCCTGAGGAACGAGTTCAGGCCCGTCGACTTGTACATCACGTAAAGGGGGTGGACCTCGACCCCGAACCTCTGCAGCCTCAGGGCAATCGCGATCGCGTAGAAGCCGAGCCAGGCCACCACGAGGACGGCCAGGGTGAAGAAGACGCTCTGCTCCATGCAAATACCCCCGATAGGCCTAACTATTAAGCACGGGGTCGCTTAAATATCGTTTGAGGTAGGGCCTGATGTCAGACAGGGTCGAGGTCGTCTACGACGAGGGGAGGTGGGGGCTCCTCGCGGGGATGCGGGAAGAGGCCGCCGACCTGATGCGCCCCCTCGCGGCCCACCACCTGGGCCCCGTCGCGTACGGGAGCATCGCCCGGGGCGACGTGGACGAGGGCAGCGACGTAGATGTGTTCGTCCCGAGGCCGCCCGCACCCGTCATCCTGGAGACCCTCATCGAGCGCGCCGGCATCCCCGTGACCCACAGGGAGCTCGTTCAGGCGACACCCACCTACGCACCAAAGGGCTACATATACGTCGAGGAGAGGAGGGGCTACTCATTCCCCCTGGTCGAGCTGAGGACCGTCGAGCTCGAGTTCTACGGCTTCGCCGGGTCGGTGAGCCTCGGACAGGTGGAGGCGGGCGACAGGGTCCCCGGGGTCGACAAGCGCCTCATGCTCATAGAGCCCACCGAGTCCGGGCACGTGGAGTCCCCGATCCAGGGCAGGGAGGGGGCCGTAGCGAAGGCCCTCGGCATCTCCGCGGCCTCGGTCCTCGACAGGGTCAGGACCCTCCGCCGCAGGGAGAGGCACGGCAGGACCGGCGTCTACCTGAAGAGGACCCTAGCGCCCGGGGAGGGCTTCTCGGACGTCTACAACACGCTCGCTAAGCGGAAGCCCCCACTCAGGCGCAGGATGAGGATGTGAAACCCACCAGAACAACAACTAACTCGGCACTCACAGAAAAAAGAAAAAAGAAACGAAATCATCGAGGCTAAGAAAAGTCCCTGAAGGCCTGGACTCTGAGCCCATCGGGGACCTTCACGCCCTCGGCTATGCGCTCCCCGATCAGGGTCTTCACACCCTGGGCCGCAGCAGCGTCGACGAGGCGCCCGGTCACGATGCCGTCGAAGACGACGACCTCGACCTCCTTCCTCTCCCTCAGCCTCTCGACGAGCTCGCTGACCGGGACCCGGCCCAGGCGTTCCCCGCCCCTCTTGAGCAGGACGGCCTCCAGGGTGCCGGAGAGCTCCTTCGCCAGGTTGGCGAGCTCACCGAGGCCCTCGGCCTCCTCCATGGGGACCCTCTTGGACAGGGCCTCCTCGATCTCCTCGGGCTCCAGCTCCTCGACCTCCTTCCCCCTGGGGGCGCGGGCGACGTACTTTGGCCTCGCGACCTGCATCAGCTCCTTTAGGATGAGGTCTCCGCCCCTGTCCCCGTCGAGGAAGGCCGTCACCTCCTTCCTCTTCACCAGGTTTATGATGGTGTTCGGGACCTTGACGCCCTCCAGGGCTATGATACCGGTGTAGCCGCTCCTGATCAGGTTGATGACGTCGGCCCTCCCCTCGACCAGGATGATCTCCGTGGCCTTAGAGATGTCGGGGGTCGCTGTCAGCCTCTCCCTGCCGTAGTGGACGGGCTGGACGAGCTTGTCCTCCCTGGAGACCTCGGTGAGGAGCTTCTCGATGTCGTGGGTCTCCTTTACGACCCAGTCCCTCATGAGCTCCTTCGCCCTCTCCAGGATCTTCTCCCTCTTGTCGATTCGGACGTCCGCGATCTTCTCGATGGTGACCTTGGCGTCGCAGGGGCCGACCCTGTCGACGGTCTCCATGGCCGCAGCGATGATGGCGGTCTCCGCCCTGTCCAGGCTTGAGGGGGCTATGATCCTCCCCTCGGTCCTGTCCTTCTCGGACTTCAGCTCGATGTCTATCCTTCCGATCTTCCCCGACTTCTGCAGCTCCCTGAGCTCGAACTCCTTGGGGAACAGTCCCTCGGTCTGCCCGAATATGGCGCCTATGACGTCGTGCTTCTCGACGACTCCGTCGATTACGAACCTAGCCTCGATGATGTACTTCGAGTTGTGCTTCTCCTTCGATCCCATGCATTCTCACGTCTGTTCATACAATCACCCTAAACGCAGGTGACCCTCCTTTAGAGTTCACCTGGGTCTGACACAATCATACCCCTGTGAATTAGAGTGGAATGAGCCCCTCCCGGGGCTGGTCATCCGCCCTGCGATGAGAGTGATAGGTGCCCCAGGCACCCAATATTCTACCCCAGGGGACCAATAAAAACCTTCCCGAGCCTACAATGATTTTAAAGGCCTCGTCTGCGACATAAAATGAGGCATAGCCTTGGGAGTGAAGGTCGGGATAAACGGGTTCGGCCGGACCGGTCGGCTCGCTTACAGGGCCGCGCTCGAGAGGGGGTCCGACCTCGAGTTCGTGGCCGTCAACAGGGGGGACCCCAAGACCCTGGCTCACCTCCTCAGGTACGACAGCGTCCACGGGAAGCTCCCCTTCAGCGTCGAGGTGGAGGGGGACAGCATCGTCGTCGAGGGGAAGGAGCTCAAGGTGCTCTACGAGTCGAATCCCGCGAATCTGCCCTGGGGGGAGCTCGGGGTCTACCTGGCGATCGAGTCCTCAGGCCAGTTCAGGGACAGGGAAGGCGCCTCTAAGCACCTCGCCGCCGGTGCGAAGAAGGTGCTGATATCTGCCCCGGCTAAGAAGCCCGACATCACGGTCGTCTTGGGCGTGAACGACGACGAGTACGACCCCGATAGGCACCACATAGTCTCTAACGCCTCGTGCACTACGAACTGCGTCGCGCCGGTTGTGAAGGTGCTCCACGACAACTTCGGCGTCGAGTCCGGGTTCATGACCACGGTCCACGCCTACACGAACGACCAGCAGATCCTCGACAAGGCCCACAAGGACATCCGGAGGGCGAGGGCCGCCGCCCTGAGCATCATACCAACTACATCGGGAGCAACCACCGCAACGGGTGAGGTGATCCCCGAGCTGAGGGGGAAGCTCGACGGGATGGCGATGAGGGTCCCGGTCCCAACGTCCTCGGTAGTCGACTTCGTGGGCGTCCTGAAGACGAAGGCGACCGTGGACCAGGTAAACTCGGCCTTCAGGGAGGCGGCTGAGGGGAGGCTGAAGGGCATCCTGGACTACACCGAGGAGCCCCTGGTCTCCTGCGACTACATCCACAACCCGTACTCGGCCGTAGTTGACGGGCCCTCGACGATGGTGAACGGCAGCCTCGTGAAGGTGCTGGCCTGGTACGACAACGAGTGGGGATACTCCTGCAGGCTGGTGGAGATGGCGGAGAAGATGGGAAGGCTGGCCGGCCTCTGACCCTCTTTTCTACCTCGTTATCCTCAGCCGGTGCATCCTCTCCAGGTTCTCCGGCTTCCTCTTGAAGTACTCCCGCACGGGCTCGAGGATACGGACGAGGGCCTCGGCGACCGCGTTCTTCAGGTCTAGGGGGTGCAGGCCCCCATCTTCGTACAGCTTGGCGAGCTCCTCGAAGCTCTCGACGGTGATGTCCCCGCCGTATTTGGCCGGTCGCCCTATCTCGAGGACGCCGAGGTGGGGGAAGACGATCATGCGGGCGTGGTCGAGGACGGGGTTTCCCTCGACAATGTCCGGCGGGCAGAAGGCCTGGCGGTACTTCTCCCTGATGACGTCGGGCGGGTCGTTGACCCATAGGGCCCCGCCCTCAACGCTCTTGGACATCTTTGTCTTGATGCTCCGGTTTATGGCGGCGTCCTCGTCGAAGGTGCCCTCGACGGTGATGTCCTGGAGCCCGGGGAGCAGGGGGGAGTGGAGGCAGACCGGAGTCTTGAACCCGAGCCTCGGGGCGAGCTCCCTGGCGAGCATGTGGACCTTCCTCTGGTCCATCCCGGAGCAGGCGGCGTCTAGCTTCATGTGGAATATGTCGCTCGCCTGCATCGCCGGGTAGAGGGTCCACGCGGCCTCGATGTCGCTGGCGTCCGAGGTCCTCCCCATGATGGGCATCGCCCTCAGTATCCTCCTCATGGAGGAGGCCTTCAAGACCCGGACGATCTTCTCCCAGTACTTGGGGTCGTCGACGAAGTCAGATGCCCAGAGGTATCTGACCTTGCCCTCCGGGAGCCCTAGGGCGGTGAAGCAGTCCTTGAAGTACTCGCCGCCGGCCCGGATGTTCTCCATGACGCCGCCGAGCTTGTTGTTTATCCAGCTGTGCCAGTCGGCGAGGAAGACGACGAAGTCGAAGCCGGCCTCCACGTAGTCGAGCATCTTCCTGCCGACGATGAGGCCGGTGCCCGCGTGCATGTATCCGGAGCACTCGAAGCCGACGTAGCCCCTGGGGTGGTCGTTGGTCTCCAGGAGCTGGCGGAGCTCGTCCCTCGTGATGATCTCCTGGAGGTTGCGTGTGCACAGCTCGAAGCGGGCCTCCGTGTCCATTTTGACCGCCCTGAAACGGGTATCTTGAGGGAGAAGCCGTGATTTAAGGTTTGAGGGCAGGCGCCCCTGTCCCTCGCAGCAAACCCACGGCTTCACCGTCGGGTCTACGCCCATCTCCGCCGAGCTCTCTCATCCGCGAGGATTCCGGCGCCCGCCCAGCCCGCCTGTGCCATGACTGGGTAACCCCGAATCACAGGCGACCCTCCGCGAGGTCCGTCTGCATGGTGCGTCGTCTCGGCGGGCATGATCCACTCCTCCCCTGAGCGTTTTAACCTTTCTGAACCAGGAAAATAGAGCCCGATGACCCCCGATCTTCCGATGAAAAAAGGTTTTACCAAAAAAATATTTTCAAAAACGGTTTTTTACCTGATTCAGGTATGCTTTAGGCGGTGTCGCGATTGATGAGCCGCATGAGGGAAGAGGTCGAGGACGTGATCATCCAGGCCCTGGGCCACAGGGACCGGAGGAACATACTGAAGATAGTCCACTCGGCCGAAAACGGGGCCTCCTACAGCGAGATCCTGGGGGAGCTCAGCCTGAACACGGGGAGGATGAACTACCACCTGAGGCAGCTGGAGGGCCTGATCGAGAGGGACGACCAGCGCCGCTACCGCCTCACGCCCCTGGGGGAGCGCTCCCTAGGCATCCTGGGCTCCATAGCCGAGGGCCTCAACGGCGGCTTCGAGCCCTACCTGAACACAGCCCGTTTCTCCCAGGACGGCAGCATCCACCCGACCGTGACCGGGATCCTCTGGGTCTTCATGGCCTTCAACCTCCTGTTCGTCCTTATCTGGGGCTACATCGGATCTCTGGTCTACACCGAGGGGGGGCCGGCCATCATCATCGTGGTGTCCTCGATCCTGTTCGTGCTTGGATTGATAGGCCTCGGCGGCCTAATACGCGCCCTGAGGACGGCCCCGGACTTCGTGAGGAAGTTAGAGCGGAAGCTGGGTGTCTCGTGAGGTTACTGATTGCTCGGTCTTCAAGAATAAAACAAGTCTCGCGCGCACTCTCATTTTCTATTGTTATCCCTTGAGATGACGTCGCTCAACGAAAACGAGTTTGCTCCTGAATGGCTCCCAAACCCATAATATCCGTTCGCTATCAGTCAATAAATCTGAACAAAAAAAATGGGATTATCCCCCGGCCTGCTTGAGGTGCTTTTCGAACCACCTGAGCATGTGCCGGAGCCTCTCCTCCCGGTGCTTAGGCTTCCCGCTGCGGCTCAGCTCGTGGTTCTCGTCGGGGAAACGGACCAGCTCGGTCTCCACGCCCTGGAGCTTCAGGGCGACGAACCACTGCTCGCCCTGATCCATGGGGCACCTGTAGTCCTGCTCGCTGTGCACGATGAGGCAGGGGGTCTTGACGTTGCCGGCGTACATGATGGGGCTGTGCCTGAGCTGCTCCACGATGTCATCGCCCCAGAAGGTCTCCCTCCCCGAGATGCTCTTGGGCTGCATGTAGCCGATGTCGCTCACGCCGAACTTGCTCACCCAGTTGCAGACGCTCCGGAAGGTGACCGCCGCGGCGAACCTGTCCGTGTGGGAGATCATCCAGTTCGTCATGTAGCCGCCGTAGCTTCCCCCGGTGACGCCGAGCCTCGCCCCGTCGAGGAATGGGAACCGCTTCAGGGCCTCGTCCACGAAGGCCATCAGGTCCTCGTAGTCGCACTCCCCGTAGTGCCCCATCAACGCCTGGGCGTAGGCCTCGCCGTAGCCGCCGCTCCCCCTGGGGTTCGTGTAGATGACCGCGAAGCCCTCGGCCGCCAGGACCTGGAACTCGTGGAACATTGCGTCGCCGTA
>Ga0224501_10002805_pt1 | contig 13713 bp, 7 predicted proteins | sample SF_Oct11_sed_USG_4_FD_169105 | JGI IMG/M metagenome (GOLD analysis project Ga0224501, IMG submission 169105) | Sediment microbial communities from San Francisco Bay, California, United States - SF_Oct11_sed_USGS_8_1 | ecosystem: Environmental > Aquatic > Marine > Sediment | place: USA...
GCTGATCGTGGGGCTGCCCTGCCCTTTTATATTACTATCTAAAGGTCAGCCCCAATACAATAACCAATAGTAAGAACTGTTACAAATATTCTACCAATAATCTTAAAGCTAGACAAACGTGTGTACTAAGAAATCAGGAATGTCATTAGTTAAAAGACACAGTCATTTTAGCTGGCCTAAAAACCGCTTTCACACCTGCCTCTCATTCCAGAAAACGAGTGCGCGAGACTATTTAGCATATTGTTTTTCGTCTTCTGAATTTGTTGCCGCACCCATTTTCCGTCACGCTTCCACCGCTTGGTTCGTTCAAGATGTTTCCTTCCCAACAATACAGTGGGTGACTGGTGTCGTCCTCTATATTTGTAAAGTCTGCTGCCACTAAACTGTTATGTGTTTAGATACGATGACCCAGCGAGGATCTCTTAGCCTTAGTAATGAAGGCCAGTATCTACTTATATCAAAACGCTCAGTGGCTAAACTCTGCCAGTATATACAAGAGGAAATGAATACGGAAGCCGAAGGTTAGTGCTGCAATCGTCTTCAAGGAAGCTTGACTGAAAGGTCCACATTTAAATGAGTTTTACTGCATGTAAAACAGATTCAGTGAAAAGTTACAGTACGACTTGGGTACCTGCAGCAGATTTGTGTTGAAACCTTGCGAAAGTCAGGGCTAGTGACAGGTACTTAATTTGCTCCTGAGCTACAACGAAGTCTCCTGAGGGGACTCCCTAACCCTGCACAGGAGTTAGTGATGTGGTGTATGCACAAGGAAAACATGTTTTAGTGGATGATATGGTAGAAAGATTTCGAGCGAATCTCATCACGGATGGAGGGAAGCCAGGTGAAGAAGTGAATTGGAGTGAGATCATGATTGGTCAGACTATATTCAAGGTACGTCTCTGCTAGTTTAGGAGAGGTATATGCTCGGTCTGTTTATTTAGCTGATAGACCACTTCGTAGTGGGGGGGGGGTGCAGAGTAGCTCGGTAAGTCTAAAGAATGGGAGACTCGGACTTTGATTCCACGTTTGGAGGCTTACCTACCAACTACCAACTCTACGGGGGTAAACTGCGGACCATCATGAAAACAATTCAGTGGGTTAGTGATGGACATCCATGTAAAACAGGATGATTTTGGTCCTTGCCTTGATTTCCAAGCAGTTACTTTGTTTTGATTTTCAGGCTGTGACCTTGTCTTGTAGTGTGTGACTGAATGTCAGAGGTGCTCCATGATCTCTGTGAGCCAGAGGACTGGTGATAAAACCGTAGAGCCCTTTCGATCACTGAGCTTACTAAAAGGTTCAAACGTAAGTATAGCTGTAGACTGGTAAGGCACAGAGATCAACATTTACCAAGTTACTTTCGGTGATCTAAAATCATATGGTAAAGGTATCTCCATCATGCTGTATCAGGTTTTTTCTCGTAAGACGTTTCCACCGTTATGGTAAAGCTGTCGGGATAATAACTTGTTTCTTCACCAGTTGCGACCTAGGGGGTTAGTGTATCAATACTCCGCCTCATGGTGAGGCTTGCATTTGCCTTGAGCTATAGGAGCTCAAATTCACCACGGAAGCCTGCCATGACGGAATTCAAACCCAGGTTCTCCAAGTATAGGTAATATCTGGCGGGACCAACCCAGAATGTGTGGAGTTTATATTGTAGGCTAGTTTTGCTAAGTCCAAATCACTGTCACACTCACAAAGGCTGCCCGCTGCCTCAGTGCGAATCGCTGTACTTAACTAATTGGCCTGCCACACGATGGTGAATTTGCGATTTTACGATAAGCTAATCGCAAATCGCGAAAAAATCGCAATTCGCGTTCCCAGCCACACAATTGCAATGACCATTCGCAAACTACTAGGCTTTCCCGTAGACACATGACTGGGGCCAATGAGACTGCATACTTGGTGTCGTATCGGAGTTCTATTTCCGGTAACACTGTCGTTGGAAATCGTGCGTGGGAATCGGGCTCGTATGTAAATTTGGCCAGATTTCATTTTCAGAATTCCCTCCGATGCCCTGGCTCTCATGTATTGTGATTGTTTCTTGCTCTGCGATGATGACTGATCCCAAACTGGCTCAAATAAGGTTTGAAGTCAGACCTAGTTGGTCATCCTGACTTTTCACTTTATAATCTGTAGATTTCCATGGGCTATAGAAGTGATTGAGCCAATCAGCGCATGCTTTGTGAGCACGATTTGCAGTTTTATTCAGCATACTAGAACTATCAGTTTCGCGCGAAACAGCTATTGCAAATTCGCAATGCGATTTTCCGCGTAACATTATTTGCGATTTTTTCCGCGACTTTTCACGAATTCGCCATCGTGTGGCAGGCCCTTAAAGGTTGGATGACGAGGCAGAGTTTTTTGGCTGATCAAAATCAGTGTGTCTCAAAGCCTACCTGAGGCCAATAAAAATTCATACTGAGCAGACGATGTAGTAAAAAAATACGGTTAAATGTTGAAATTCTCAAGTGAACTTTCATTCAGTGGAAAATTTTCCGCACGGCGTAAATTGTTGCAAGAAACATCACAGCGGGTCCACATTATTACATTTGCACGCCTGCGCGATGGGTAGCCAAAGTGCAACTTCTAAAACTTAAACTTAATCTTTACTCTAGTCTACCTCGCAATTAAATGCGTGACACTGACTTGGTGACCTAGTGAATTTACTCACCGAAAATGATCTTTCACTTTCAGTCAGTGTTTGTGTTAGTAACCAATAGCCAAACAACAACTCTTATTGCGCAGACAGGCCAGCAATATGTTTGCAGCGTAGTCTTGTTCCATATGGCTGTCTGACACTATAATCTGTACAGTTTTTACCAGTTGAAGCCATGGCGTCAGCTCTACCATATAGCACAATAGTTATGGCAGGTCACGTACATTATGGGGATTCCCAGGCAATATCGGCCAAACATGGTCCTCTTTACATTCGCTTTTGGCAAGCTGGAGCAAGTACTCCAACTCTAGACCCATACGTTGCGCTTGTATACAACCTCAGGAATGTGTCAGTGATGATGGGGTGCCCCAAATATTCGGACACCTTGGTAGAAAATGACCAATTTTGAGTGCCTGGCCATCGACTAGTCATCAAGCTCGCGATATTATACGTCATATAAATGGGTGAGTAGGCTCCACCGTTTTTCAGACGAAGCCAATTTAGCCGTCTTTAGCTCGGATTTAAGGGCACTTTGCTCTGCCCAATGCACTCTAATTTGACTCAGGTAGGTTTGAAAACATGCTGATTGTGATAAGCCAAAAAATATTTGCCTCGTCATCCAACCTTGGCAGTTGGGGGGTAAGATTACTATCTTTTTGCTATCACTGACTGAGAAACCGACTTAGTTTTTTATGAGAAGGGAAATTTGAATCCTTAACATCATATAATAAAGCGGCTATATACATTTGCATGTAGCAGTGACATAAGTCACTGCATGTGGCATGGATTATTTCACTGGTTTGTGATGCCAAGGCCCTACAGAATGTATCTGGCGTAACAGACTTATGACATGATCTGCTCATTTATTTTAGGCAACCTTTGGTATTCTTATTGCTAATGGAAGTTCAATGAAACAGACGGTGCTACAGTGCGGCGATCAGATACGGGTTACAAAGTTAAAAAAGGAGTTGTCATGCCCTGCGTGAAATGTGACAAGGGAGTGCAACTCGTTATAACGTAATAATAAGTTATTGAGAGTTATCCTCTATTCCTGGAAATATGCTCGGAGTAGACAACTCCTATTAGACAAATATGCACAAGAAGCGTGACTGATTGTTGATAGTTCTTTGTATTTGGTGTATTCACCGCAGACGGAAATTGGTGATTGACGATGGTTTTCCTGCTTATTTACATTCCTATGCAATGTATGTGCCTTCATATGATTCCTTTTACACGAGCTATCCCAATATACATGTACATAGTTATTCTTGATTAACTAACTGAACATAGAGCTATCCTATCCCATATACTATGGAGTGCTTTACAGTTCTATGACAACATGGAGTGAAAAGAAACTGCTGGACTATAATTCAGTTAGTCAAGCTTTTTATTTTATGTTTTCAAGACCGCGCAGCCCACAGCGATTGGTTTATGTTTGAGACCGAGACACTGTGAAAACAAGACTTTGACTGGAGACTTGTTATGATAGTCATAAAATCGGTTATTACAACTATTAGCCAGTGATTAGCCGACATGCCATGAAAAACTTATCCTCTACCGAAAGGAAGTTCCTTGAGCACTTGGCAAAGCGTGTATGAAGACAGAAATTTATAATATAGCAAAATCATTTTGAATTGCGCACTAAAGTGACATGGAGAGAGGCTACATAGTAGCTAACCTGACAATGGAATGAAGAATAGACAGTGTTGTGCGACATAAACACACACAACCAGTGGGACAGTGGATGACACGACAAAAACTCACACAATTCTACGTTATTATGCTACTAAGCGGTTCTTTTATATAGTGTCAGTCACTGTACTATATATCTACATGTATGGCAGTATAGAAAATAAGTATCTGCTGAGAATTGATTGAGGCGTTGACATGAAATACTGGAATAGTTCTAGTCTAGGTAAGTAGTTCTGTCCTTATGATTAGTATCCACTATTGGCGTCATAAGGTGGTTTTATTCGCATTTCTCCTCGACACGATCCTGGGCCAGAGTTAGGCTGCGTTCGGAAACCGCGTCTAAAAATAGAAACGATTCCGGTGGCCATGACGGCCATAGCATGCGCAATGTTTTACAAGGCTCGGTGGACAAAGGAAGACCCAAGAGAAGGTGTTCAGAAGAGATGTGGAAACATCTGGGGAAATGAGCCGAGATAACAAAAATTGAGATGAGTGGCTGGCATTGGACGAGGCTTTTGGCGTTCAGTGGAACACAAAGGGCTGCCAATGATGACCAGGATAAATGCTAAAAGCTTATTGTTTGAGCTTGCAGTGCAGCGGAGACAAATAATTTCACCATGTCCTAAAGCTAATAGCTGAAAGCGCGATGGCTAGATCGCTTGGCTGAAGATCAAAGATCTCAAGTTAAAGTCCTAGTGATGCTGAGGAACCACTGTGAGTATGAGCTCCTCACATAATTCATAGCTCCCACTGTGAGTATGAGCTCCTCACATAATTCATAGCTCCCACTGTGAGTATGAGCTCCTCACATAATTCATAGCTCCCACTGTGAGTATGAGCTCCTCACATAATTCATAGCCCCCACTGTGAGTATGAGCTCCTCACATAATTCATAGCTCCCACTGTGAGTATGAGCTCCTCACATAACTCATAGCTCCCACTGTGAGTATGAGCTCCTCACATAATTCATAGCTCCCACTGTGAGTATGAGCTCCTCACATAATTCATAGCTACTACTGAACGCCCGCTGTGAGTATGAGCTCCTCACATAATTCATAGCGACTACTGGGCGCCCACTGTGAGTATGAGGTCCTCACATAACTCATAGCTACTACTCAACGCCCACTGTGAGTATGAGCTCCTCACATAATTCATAGCTACTACCGCTACAAAAAGTCGCGGGTTGAGTAGTTCATTAAATAGGGCGGCCGAGTAGAGTAATAAATAGAATACAAAAAATGCGGATCAGCCCTCTTTGCTAGCATTGTTCTATACTCGGTAGCATACAGTATACAGCTCTTTAGATGAGGGGACTGGAAGCTTTATAAAAACCCTACATTTATTTCATTACAAATCAACTATTTAATCCGCCATTGTGGTGCAGCCTACAATGCACAACCAACCTCAAGAGCCAGGCTGCACTCTTTTAGATCTAAATGTGTAAAGTCAATTTTTTTAATCTCATGGGAATATTGATGATAAACTTTTGGTGATATATGCGCAAGAACACATGCTTATTTATTTCTGGCCGTTAAAATAACACTTTATGCGGGAGTTCTTAGAATCAAAACATCCTTCTGAACAAAACTAAATTGTGGTGGCAAGAAATTATAAACTGGATGGCAGATGGCAGGTGTTTCTTAGGGCAAAAGGTATGGACATCTGCTGATCAATAACCAATCAGGAAATGCAGAAATCCTCACAACCACAGGCATACCAACCTCCCACCAATTATCCTGGCATATGAAACCCATAAGGCCAGACTCCGATATCACGGGATCCCTGCTCCCTCGACAATAGCTGTCATGCACACTCAAAGGAAAGGATAGTTCAGTCACTCGAGCATCTGACTCAAGATCGAAAGATGCTGGATTTAGGCCCAGAGCATGCCAAGTTCCCGCCGCGAGTGTGAGCTGCTCACGCAATTCCAGCTCCTATCACTCCTAGACAAGCGTTCGGTTTAGGAGGCCCGGTTAATAGGATGGCCAAAGATAAGCTCACAGCGGTTTTTCTTAGTATGGAGCTTTTGGAAGCCTTTCTCCCTTCAAATTGATTCTGTGAATTCGAACTACCACAGTGTAGATGATAAGAGGCTCCTCATCTATAGCATTACCCTCTCTAACTCCCAAGACCTGATTAGTGTCATTACCTGGACATGCGGCAGCGCTGCTGCTCAAATCTGCCCTCCGCTCTCCTCCAATCATTATTCTCTGCACTACTCCATAGCTTCTCTGCGGGAGCGATGGCGCGAGGCCTGAAATATAACAATCAGACTGAAAACATTGTCCACACGGTATAGCGGCATAGGTAAATGGCAAGAGCACATGGCTGAGGATAGACAGATACTGGGTTCAAGTCTTGGTAATGTCCGGCTCCCACGATGAGTAGGAGCTCTTCATATAATACTCAACTGTTCCTAAACAAATCTGAGACTAACAAGAGGTCCACTAAATACAATGGTCAAGAGCTTATATAAAACAATTTTAGACTAAATAAAAGCAATAAATCATGCTCCCTGAATTGACATTACCTCATCTCGTTGTTTGCCAGTTAATTTTGAATAAAGGTAATTAATTCACTGTAAGGAGCAGATTACTGTATTTAGCGATTTTACATTTTTTGGAATGAAGGGTTGATAAGCTAAAATCTCAAACTGGAGCAGGTTTGGTATGGATACCTCATGCCAAGCATATCAACTCATTTAGCTTGAAAATTCCCGAATACTATAGGCGCTTAATTAAAATTCCACAGCAAAGATTCCCAACTGAACCAATGGCTTTGCTTTATATAGAAATAACATATTTCCCTGTATTATGATTTAAAATGACTAGTTTTTTTTTAAAGAAATGACCGAAGTCAACAATTTTGAGCGAGCAACTGAACAAATTTGTCTCTTCAGTAACGTCGAAGCCCTGTTCAAGACTCCACACCTTTTGAAATTTGCATAGGCCATCAAACCAAAACTGTGTGAATTAATTTAAATTTATCATCCAGGTACGGATTTGCATTTCCCAATAATGGAGAAGACATACCATAATGTAGGCTCTAGATTCGATTCGTCGATAAATTCGACCCACATGCACACTTGCCCACCGAGTACAGAATCTTTGAAAGATTCTGCCCCTGTAACAAAGAGACACCACGACATTATTTAGCATGTGATACCAAAAAACCTCACTAAAGGAGATCTACCCAATCAATGCATACCCCGATAGTTTCATTTTACCATTTCATCTAGTTTGCTAGGGTTTCCCGCGAGTTAGCCTTTATGAATTCGCTATGATTTGCCATTGTGTGGGAGGCCCTGAAGACAATGAGGAAGCCATTGTTAACTTCCTTACTGGGTCAGTTAGTAGACTTTATGCCCTGTATACGCATTCTGGAAGGCACATTCCGGAACTGAGGTTGTTTGCCTACTGTCATCTCCTAATAACTGAGGTTAAAATGGTCTATGGATAGGCTTACAGATGGTAAGTTATGGTAGAACACGAATGATGGCTTCTGTAGCCATGTAATGGTTCTGGAAGTTGGTCGTGGACTTGGATTTACATGGACAATCTTCCATTGCTGGTGCAGTTGGCAGAAAAGGGGGGGGGGCTTTATTACAATATACACTCCTTCGGTAAACATTGTAGAGTAATGCTGCAAGTATTTGGAGTTCGCTGCCCACTGCTAGAGGTACGAACAAGCTTCCAACAAGCCAGTGACATATGTCACTGAGCAAAAAGTTCGGTCCGGCTGCCCACTCTTGCAATTATTTTTATGTCAGCTAGTGCACGGTACAGATCTTAGCTTTGGCCTAAACGGAAGCATGTTGAGTGGACCAACGTCTGCCATGGTCCTCTCATCATGACAATGCCTGTGTTTACTATAGCCGAGCTTGAACACCAAATAGAGTATCCTTTTTCGTCAACATGCCTATCTGACATGACCTGGACATTCTAAATTTGGATTATTTTCCGTTGCATTTGCAAAAATGCCCAAAATGGAAACATTGTGGTAAAAAACCCAATATTAATAAAAAATTACGAGAAGTTAATTCTAAGCGACCCACAAATTCTGATGAATCTGAGAAAGGCAAGTTTTGGAAACGGCTTCAGCACCACCACCACCACACCATGATGAAAGTCGTCTATCGTAATAAATCCGCCCGCCCCAGTAAACGTGTACCTCATCATCATAACACTTACCAGACGCATACATCAGAAAGGTATGCGGATCCTGCTCATAATATTTCGTCCAATCTCTGCCGTATGAAATATAATTGAGATACCAAGGTGCAGACAATATGGCTTTATATCCTTTTCTAACCACCGACTCCATTGTGTACTGCCATTCATAATCGCCTCCCTTCCAGACATTTATTATCAACTCGGACGTCGACTGTAAATCATAAAGAACATTGCATTCTGGTTGTCTAGCTATCTTTTTACATTATACATAAATGTGACAATATCTATCACGTTCACCTCTATGACTTCATTCGGTGATAAACCAGTTCGGTTATCGGTTAGATGAATCTGTCTCCCTGTTGCTGTGTTATCCTGAATTATTACTTGAATTGTCTTTTTGATTCTGATTCTGCCACCCACTTTCGTTTGATTAGAGAGAATCTCGGATTTCCCTGGGCCTTGATGCAAAACATACCTATGATCTTAGTCGAGTTATTCGCGTAACAAAAAAGTTTCAAATCAATGATTGATTTCGCTCCCTTCTGATTGTAATCTGGGTAGTCAATCAAACAGAGACCAAGCCACGCGGATATAAATGAGCATTGTTCTGAGTAGGGTTGAGAGATGATAGGTATGCGGTAGTGACAAACTTGCGCAGTTTAAGAAAGTGAAGGTTGTTTTCCAACTCTGTGTCCCCAATTCTGAAGAATGGTGGGTACCCATGCCCCCGCTGGGTGAACGGAGAGAGGTTTTGTGAGCTTTACTCGGGTAAAACCCTCAGACCTCGGGGCTACTGAAATCTGAACACAGAGCACAGCTCTGATGTACTACTTAGTAAACTGGACAAATCTTGATATTGAAGAACAGCGGTTCTTAATTAATTCTGAGAATGAAATTTCAAGTTTTTTTCACTAAGTCCAACCACACAATCAGCTAACTTTGTTTTGTTTTCTTATTCCGCTTTGAATGGAAGACCAGTTGGTACTATTTATTAAACCAGTAGCAACTACTCACAATGTTATATGTAGTGGCCGCATTGAAGGCTTCCTCCCAAGCAATCTTCATCCTATCCTTCGGAAGTGATTCTAACAGTCTACAACAAAGGGAAGAGTTCTATGATACTGCCAACTTTAGGGGCAAACCTTGGACGAAAACAAGTCATCGGTTTAGTGATGCCATTCCTGTCAAACAAGATGATCTTATCTTCTCGAAACCACAAACAAAACTCGGTCCGCCGCAACGGAACAATGGCAGTTTAGCCAGCGACAAAGGTTTAACTAATTTTAGTTTCATGTTGCAACGATAGACTAGATTAAAAAACATCCTGTCTAAGATTCTGCATCAATTAATCATCGAAAGCTAAAGTTACGTTAAGACTAACACCGCCTCTCTTTCATTTATAAATCTGCTGACAAGTTTTCAAGGTTTTGAGAATATAGTTGATGAAATATATCAGTTAGCAAACATTTCTTTATGGTTTCTTCTAGTGTTTACTGTTTATGATGTCAAGAGGCGAACCAATGGCTTAATTTATAGCTTACTGGGCCTTAGACCAGGGCGACCTGGTTCGATTCCCACTTCAGGCATAAACTTCCATCTTCATCAACACCCTCCCTGGTTTCGGATTGCAACGCTTGATAAGGGATGTCCACCTAGAGAGTTACCTTCTCTATGTGGCATGCCGGTGTAAGCGAGGCGCCTCTTAATCAACTCACACTGGGAAACATCAAACTCGGGAGGCAAATTTTTGCACCACTTCAAAAACTGCTGTCGTGGAGACATGAAATTATTTTTAGTGTCAGCGGTTGCACAAATACTAGTACACCTGGCATAGCATTGCTGCTGCGTAATAAATAAATCTGAAGATAGGGGGAGACGCCCCCTACTCCTCTGGTGTGCTTCTCTCACCTCTTGAGATAGTAACCCTGCAGTTGATCAGGATCGAGAGCCTCGGCATCGTAGTTATCTTTAGTCATGTTATTGGCTATCATATACTCTCTAAAAGCTCTCATCTTCAACCTGAAATAAGCATAAGAAATTTGATGGTTTTGAAAATGGGGCTCTGTGTTATCTCATCCCGCCCCATTCCATCCAATCGTATATCATCGCATCGTGTCCCAACTCGTCGCATCCCCACCCACCCAACCTACCAATTTCTTTCCTATGCCACCCTAACCCATTCCACCCACCCCATCCATTACCTCCCTTCCTATCCCACCCAATTCGATCCTATGCCACCCCAACCCATCACATCCCATCCATCCAATCTCTTTCTGTCAGTTCTGCGAGTCACTTCCCGAAACCCCACAAGGGTAAGCCACAGCGAGGTAGCAATATTGACAGTAATGTATCCAGGAATATGTGGCATATGGTTATAAAAAATGAACATGCCTTATTCATATATTTTATTCACATGCTCTGTGAACTAATGGCCCAGTGTACACAGTTATACTTGGTAGAGGCTAGACTATGTATACCAATGACGGCTGGTCAATGACAGGGCTTATCGAGTAATGCATGACTAAGACTAACCCAAGTATTAGGCTGATAAACAGACCAGTCTGGGACGTGACCGAACAAGCTATCATTACCAGCTGATAAGTTCATATAATGCCAAGCCATCTGATGGTATGTTTTAAATGCAGCGCAATTGCCAATGAGGGCAGATGTCACGAATGAGCCAGCGCGGGTTACCATGTGTGACAACAGCTGTACGTATGGCACTAAAGGCAGGGCAAGATAACCGTACAAACTCCGGGATAGTGGGAAAGCTCAGTGCTGGGCTTGCAACCATGGAACTGGAGTTCGAATCCCGATTACCACGGGCCACCGTTGTGAGAGTGAGCGCCTCACAGTATCCCAGATACTACCACTTCAATAAGCTTCAGGATTTTCGTTAAATAGGATGGCCAAACGCCAGAGTAAAAAAGCAATGCTGTCAGTGTAACCCAATTAGAGCTCTACATCAAAAAACCTTTCCGACGAACACTGACCAGCATTTGTAGTTTATCTCATCTCCGCCAACATGAACATAGTTATCAGGGAAGGCACCGTGAATCTCGGCCCACAACTTGTTCATAAACTGGTACGTGTACTCCGACAGCGGGTTGATAGCACCGAATGGGTGATAGTCAGCGCTGCAGTTAGTGAGCAGCTGAGGGAATGATAGACCCCAGGAGCGAGTGTGTCCTAAAAAACAATTACTACATATCATCCATTCAACTCACCAGGGCTTGGGCTATTGGTCTCTCGACCTTGGAGGTCATCGAGGGACTGTTCCCCCCCCCCGTGGCTGTTAGTGAAGCTCAGCTTACGACGCCCGCCATAGAACTACCTTCTTCATAGAGCACACGGACAGAAAGTACCCTAATGATGGACCCCGAGAAACGCTGAGTCAAAGACATAATAGCTCAATTTCTGCGCACCTTTGACCCTGGCCAGAAAAAGAAAGGAGAGGAGAACTAGAAGCGATCTAAAGTAAAGCAGCTAAGCTGGGGCACGATAATATAGTGTAAGTCGACTTTGCCAAATTCAACTCTACTAGGTTACCCGCTCGCTGACTCTGTACAAAACACGCTGACTCTGTACAAAGCACCGGTTACTAGACTGAATGAGCAGTACTGGGAGATTAGAGGTCAATGAACCTAAGCTGTGTTTTTTAGCCTTGGGAATATCACTCAGTGAATATTGTGCAGGAAATAGGTCAATACATGCTTTATACCTGGGGTATCAAACTCCGGGATGACACGAATGCCCCTGTTGGCGGCATATTGTACAAGATCAGCCACATCTGTTGGCATATAGACCTGTTTCTGTGAGTACGCGCCCTGCAACAGAAACAAAAGACTATGAAACAATTACGCAATGATTTCTAATCTAATTATCTAAGCAAGGTGTGCCCAACCCAGGGGTCCCACAAGCTTCTTGGCCTAAAACCGGCGACTCCCATTGCGCTAAATGTGCTCAACAATCTAGTCATTTACTACCTCCAGTCACAGATAGCTGATGAACATGCACAACTCCTAATCTTTCTCCAGAAAATGCAAAATATTTTGGGCTTTTCCTTACGTATATAATTTTCTTACATGTACCGGACATCTGCCTAACATCTGCCTAACATCTACCTAACATCTGCCTAACATCTACCTAAAATCTACCTAACATCTACCTAACTGAACAAGCTATTTCCTGCTATACTAATTCAAAGGAAGTTTGGAAGAATGACTTCCTGGCTCCCACAAGGTGGCTGCCCAAAACTAGGGATCATTCTTGAAAAAGGTTTAGACACGCATGGTCTAGATGGCGGACAACAAAGGATAATCTACACCAGGGTCCTAAACGAGAATGGATCCTCAACACTATGCAAAAAGAGGTTAATCTGGGTGAGTCAGGGACAGATGGGCTGTGTTGACAGTCAATAGTAACTTAATAAAACTGTATCATCAGTGTCAGGGTCTAATCATTCTGTTCAGGAATGCGCATCATCTCCATACCAACCGTATTAACAAAAGTGTCAATGTAAACCACACGAAGCCACCTCTCGCTTCTGTTTCGCATGCATGCACCGCCTCATGTAATAGTAGTCCCCCAACTGCACAGCATCATAAGACATGTAATTACCTACCATTATCACAGCTGAATTGGGTCAAAAATCCGAGAGTCGACTAAAGAATAATGAGATATACCGGCGACTCAAAGTGCTTGATTCATAATGGGTTCAAGCCTTGGCCGCGCTGGGCTCTCCATGCGAGTATAAGCTGCTTATTTAATTTCTACTTTTACTTTTACCGAACGTTTGAGGCCTGCTTACTAGGGTGGGCAAGTGGCAGTGTATAACATCAAAAAAATATGATGATATGTGAATGCCTGCACTTACCATCTTGCTCAGTTGAGGAAAAGTTTTGCTCACAAACGGAAACGATTGGTCATCGACAATATGCCAATGAAAGACATTCAGCTTGTTCTGAGCCATACCATTCTAAAACAAACCGGTATGAGTATATAGCTAGGTGTGTATATGAGGATAGCGGGATAGTGGGTATGAGTATATAGCTAGGTGCGTGTATGAGGATAGCGGGATAGTGGGTATGAGTATATAGCTAGGTGCGTATATGAGGATAGCGGGATAGTGGGTATGAGTATATAGCTAGGTGCGTATATGAGGATAGCGGGATAGTGGGTATGAGTATA
>Ga0224501_10002806_pt1 | contig 13710 bp, 6 predicted proteins | sample SF_Oct11_sed_USG_4_FD_169105 | JGI IMG/M metagenome (GOLD analysis project Ga0224501, IMG submission 169105) | Sediment microbial communities from San Francisco Bay, California, United States - SF_Oct11_sed_USGS_8_1 | ecosystem: Environmental > Aquatic > Marine > Sediment | place: USA...
ATATATATATATATATATATATATATATATATATATATATATATATATATATATACACACGCTTTTGCTATTCATAAATTTATTTGACAGCACACATGACATATGCCACTGCTCACTGACGGTGATTCGGTCACTGTCTACCCACAGCTTCTGTGCTGCGCTCATTGCGCACTGTGTAGTCTACGAACTTCAGTCTTTACCGTTACAAGTTGATGAACTCTATTTTATTCCACAGCCGAGTTTTTTTACCTACCGAGTAGTCCCGAAGCCCCTGTAATAAGTACTTTGCTCATTTGGCTGACGAATAGTTGGTAGAATTTGTAGAAAAAGAGTAGCTCACTGACACGGATCCAGATCGCAACTAGTCTGTTGGAGGGGTTTCCCGGTCACTTCCGCCAGCCAACCTCAACGGGCCAATGAAAAGGCATTTATCAGAGAACTGTCCAATCATAGGGTACCTTTAGTACCCTATCCAATCAACGCTTATATCGCAAATTCGCGTTGAATTGCGCGAACGTTCAAAACGATATCCGGTCATTCGAAAGAATACAATTCCTATAATTCTCGTGACAAGTTCCCAAGGGTTGTTTGCCTTTTTTATTGAAAGCGGTTGGAGTATGATGCTCGCGATTTCGTAGATAACACAATAAGCTTACCATATATTTAGGTAAGTCGTTAATTAATTTTACCTGCCACATATGTACTACCTACAGTACAGTACTAGTTTAGAGTTACTCACTGTTAGTAACGGCTGTTAGTGTTACTAATACTAGTGTTACTGTTAGTAACACTTGTTAGTGTTACTGTAGTGTTAGTTACTAGTTAGTCTTACACTTCGTCTTCAGACTCAGTAACTCACTGAGTAGTGAGTTTCTTTCTCTCACTAAGTTGCTTTGATTTTGAATAACTCAATAAGACTTATAGTTACACTCACAGGTGACAGTGTAAGAGTAATTTAATTAGGCTGAGTAACTAGTAAGTGTAGCTCACTGACGTGACTGTAACTGTAAGTTTTTACAGTTATTGGTGAAGACGTTAACTGTTAACAGTAAGTGAGTAACACTAACACTAGTAACAGTAACACGAAGACCAACAGACAGTGGCAACACTCAGTCAAATTCAAATCGTGATTTGATTGTTTAAATTAAATTTAAAAACTTACAGTTACACGCAAATGTCAAGACTCAAAGTCAAATGACATGTTCTAAATCTAAAGCCATGTAAATCTAATCTGTCTTTTATTCTGATCGTCTTAGTTAGATTTAGAATCTATTTTTATAGCTTTAGTTTTATTTAACCACTACCAATACTGCAATAGTACGTTTACCGGCACAAGGACTGTGGTACTTGGTAGAACAACAACCGGACAACAAACGAATAAGATGTTGTAATGTCGCATTATTAAATATTAGACTGTTGCAGTATGAATACTTCAGTTATCTATAAATGTAAGATTGGATGAATGACTTTTGCAATCTAGATGGTATCCAGGATATCCTGTTGGTCAGTTGTTAGTTTTATGAACACATAAATCGTTGGTTACCACGGCTAACAACACGCACTAGTAGATGAAGTGGCGAGGCACTGGTCCACCACCTCTATATTACTTCGAAAACCTAAATCTATTTTCTCTTTAACAGGACTCAAAAGCACCCCATAGTGACAATGTCTGTTTCAAACTCCAAAATCATCTTGGTTGGCAACCGTTGCATCAAGAACAAACAAATAAGGACAGTGGCTGAGGTAGGTTGCTTAACTGCCCATCTCGAGGTAACTTATGAGCAACATTAGCTACCACCCATTAATCCAGTTTTATTATACTCGCTGCACACCTTGAAGTTTGAGCTATCATTATCCCCAAGCTGTTTTTTTTTCTGTAATTCGTGTCAAAAATATAAGTTGAATGAAGGACTCAGTTGCTCTAAATACTGCGTACTCACTCAGTGGTTACGTACGACCATTTTAAATTTTAGCTCTATCAAAGTCCTTTAATCAATGCTAATACTCCACCTTCTGAAATGTGTGTTCAATCAACCAAACTGAAAGGCTGACCCCAAGTTAGCAGTGTTTCTCCAGGTCGGTTTTGTACGCGACTTTATTTTAGTATTGCCTCGTTATCATGAGATGTGTACATTATCCTTATCCTCCCGCAGTACTTACTCTACCATCGGGGTCGCCGTAGGGTGAGTATTGAGTAACTAGGCTCAGGTACCTCACTAACTGATCACCCATACCACGGTCAGTTTGGCTCTACGTGTTATAAGTGGTATAGCAATGTTAATTATAATACCTGCTAGCTGGGATTTCACCAACGGAGCTGTAACGATTTTTCCAGCGTAGCTGTTCCATTATTGCAGGGCATGGCTCAATGTCTTTCGGTAGCTGGTAGCCCATCCGCTTCACCTCATATTACTAACTTACAAATCACTGAACCTATTTGCGAAGCAGGAATTAAAACATTAAAAAAAACTCACTTCGAATGGGCATCTACCCACTGATTCAAGATCGGAGATCAGAAGGCTGTTGAGTCCCTGTGGCATCAATGCAGGTCGCAAGCTGTAATCGTTTCCCTGATTCACTTTTAGGCATTTAAATCTACTCACGAGATTTGTTTTTCTGACACCGGAATCGAGTATGCAGGGTCCAACGAGGGTGAGGACATAACAATGGTCTATGATGACTTCACAGACGAAATATTCAATAGACTCAACAGTCGGGACTGCCATATTGTCAGTCCTACAATACTCATAAAGGCCGCATCGGCCACTCCGGTAAGACTGGGCATGGTATCGCGTTGCGCCTCTATATCAGCATTTATCAAATCTTCCATTACACTTGGGCATTACCCTGGCCTTGTATCACCCAGGTATCAATATTAGAGGTCCCAACCAGTGGATAAGGGCCCAGCTCACTCCACGGTTGTTAAACATCCCCTACCTTCTCCTGAAAGAGTAGCTGAATTGTCAGCGGATGCGCAAAATTTGGTTCAGGTTGACCGAGTCACACCGAGTCGTCTTTGGTCATCAGCCAATTTTCACTAAATCAGTCCTGTCTAGACTTGTAGCTTTACCAAGAGTTGCGCTACGGCCTTCTGAGATGTCATTATTGACTGTGTCAAAATTTGAAATATGAATCTGTTCACTCATAGATCATTGATGGCATTTAAATAACGGTTAAAACGATTTGTTCGGAAGCCTGTAATTCACTAGATATGAAATGCGTGGAATTTGGCTGATGGCAAAACAATGCTATTATTAGTTGCCCATTCATGATTCTAGTTGGTTTTCGATCTAGTTTATCATCATCGGGTAGTTTGCAATGCCTCCCTCAATTTACAGGCTCCATTGGGGCATGGCACTGGTTTGTCTTAGTATTGCGAGTTTTATTTGCTTTCGAAAAAGAATTATTGTGATTATAGTTGTAGAGTGGTGGGCGCAGAACCATGAGAGTCTGCAATTTTTCATTTGAATCTTGGTCACAACGCGCTCCCCCTGTGAGCATGACTCTCTCCCTCCAATAATAGCTCAAAACAAAACCAAGTCTCACGAAGAGGAGCGTTGATATTCGCCCGCTCATGACGCTCTATGCCAAGCTGTAACTGGTGAGAACGCATTTAAAAGAAAGTAAAGCAAGAAAATCATTATAGGAACAGCGGTCCACGAGCTGAGCTTTTATCGGAACTAAGACCCCTCAAGGGAAAGGGTGTTGCCATTCCTGTTATTGCGTTTCACACTCTCCATTGCAGCCTGTGTTGGTGTACAACAAGAGGCCACTGTATAACCAGTCAATGGCTGATGTGATTGTCTGTTTCACTGGATTTAACGATCGCACTCAGATTTCTCGTCTCGCCTCACTCGTGCATTACATGGGTGGAGTTATTAGGAAGGAGTTCAGCCCAAAGGTCACTCATCTGGTAGCCAATCATTGTAGAGGCAGTAAATACAGGGTAAGTGCTGCCGTGTTTTACTACATGACTGTGCATGACATTTGACTAATCCGTTTGAATTACCCCCTCTTACCATAATTTAGCGCTGCAAAATTGATACCGGCACATTTGATGGTCATTTCCTTCACTCAATTAGCTTGCCTTCATTTGCGATAGAGTTACCTTATCTATAGGGCACACCGGTGTAGGCAGAAAGTCTCTTGATGCCTCAGCCCGGGAGACGCTGAGACTCAGTAGGTCAATTTCTGCGTCGCTCCTGGTGGCTGCTCTGTCATGGGGCACAAAATTAATGGCCTTTTGAGGTGGATAACTCTATACTTCGCAATAATTTGTGGTAGCTCATCCTTGAAACTCTCTTCCTACATCACATATGCAAACTGTGATGTTAAGTAGTTTCCAGCTTAGTTCAGAGCGAGATAGTATTTATATCCGTATTTTTACAGGCTGCCGCTACCCTGGGCCGCCCTGTGATGCTGCATGACTGGGTGCATCAGCTGTGGGAGAGAAGAGACTCACCAGAAGTGACAGCCAACTCTCCAGAAATGGTAAACACCCACGCCGCCCTTACCGCAGAGTTGTATCCTTGTATGTTCGTGCTGCATTATTGACTTCAGTGCGTTTTAAAATGACCACCTCGCTATATAGATTTCACTGCTTTTGCTGAAGAATATCATTTTGTGAGTAGGTTTTTATATAGAAATTGGCTTTGTTAACGTCTTGTATATTGTTTAGATGCAGTACAGAGCTCCCCCGTTTCTTCACTGCGGACTCGCCTTTCACGGTTTCTCAGAATCGGATTTCAAGGAGATGGAGGAAGTTGCCATGGCGAATGGGGGTATGTGTAAATATGCTCTATCTACACAACAAACGAGTTCTTTCGGGTAAAGTTATGAGGGGTCTGGCCTAGGCTAAAAGGCTTTCTCGTGATAAAAACCTGCTTATTAATAGTTATGTAGTTATTTATAGGGTGTGTACTCTGTAGTGAATCTCAATAAGATACCCATAGATTTGAGACCAGAATAAATTATATTGAAATTAACTTGGTGTCACTCACTTCTGATTCAACAGTGGGAAACCACAAAGGCTGGATGAAAGCTGCCAAATCTGTAGCCCCGGGTCACAAGTGGCCCCAGCACTAACTTAGGTGGCCCCAACCATTTGAAAATATCACACAACATTGTAAAATCCTCTGACCCCCTGGAATAAGGGTGCGAACATAATTGCAAATCTCGTAAACACTCAAACATCTGTAGATTGCTCTAATATGTGCAGCACCTGACTCTGGCAAGACATGGTTCATATGCGGCCCCGGCTATTAGTCCATTTCCAAAGAGGCCCCAATCGTGAAAAGGGTGAGCAACCCTGGGATAAATACTTCTTTTTGATTTACACACAATCTTTTTCCTTGTGTGGTTTAGGACTCATGGTAGAGGTAAAGTGTAGCGTGGTCTGTGGCCTTCAAAACGTTCAAAGTGTGCTTCTCCACAGACAGTACATCGCCTTGAATGCCCTAGCGCCCTATGCAAATTTATATTTGGAGATTTTATTCAGTGATTGGTTATATTTCGCAGGTCAGTTGTGCACTATAGATGATGAGAACTGTACTCACATTGTGGTGGATAACACAAACACGCTACCGGATAACATCCGCTCTTCAGTGCATATAGTTAAGGCCGACTGGTTCTGGTCCTGTGTTCAGATGGAAATCTGCGCCGACGAGCATCTCTATCTAGCTACTGTGGTAAGAACGACCTACTTTACACATGCATAGATGCGTAGATCTCTCAAAGTGTTCCTCCAGTCAGTGTTCCCTCTCACATCAGATGGAGCGCATATTGGGGCGGTTGGGAAACATCATGACAATTTAGTCAATTAATTTTGCAAATCTGCTATAGGTTATTCCATAAATAGAATTTGGAGTATAATATTTACAGCGCGGATTTTATCCGAGTGATTGAAGCCAAAAAGCCTTGAATTGAGCAATGCTATACATCTAAAAGCAGGCAAAGTGCGAGATAGTTGTTGGGATAATGGGTTCTGAATTTTATTGTGGGCGGATACACCGATGTGTTGAGGCATCATGCTTTGCAGTTGAGCAGTCCGCCTCACCCACCATTCTTGTCTTTCTAGGAAGGAAGAGAAAACACGCCATCTCGGCCGTCTCGGTTGACCTCCACTCGACGCTTTACCTCCTCGGGAGGAAAGAAAAGAAAACGACACATGAGGGAAAATCTGGCGTCACTCGCGAGTGAGGGCGAGCTGCTCAACATGAGCTCTCGGGCTTCGGGAGGCTTTAAGAGTCGTCGTTCATCAATTGATCAGCTGTCAGTGTCGACAGATAGCTGCGATGTAACCCCTAACACATCCGAACTGCTGCTGGGTATGTGGTAATGGTAACCGTCTCGCTTTTTTAACCAGTCATGACCATTTATGTGAATATATGAATAGGTAATCGGCCATCCTCAAGGTCAAGCAAACTGATTCACTTGTGATGTCACAAATCGATGTAAACTACACAGGAATCTCAAATATATCAGAAGTTGTCCTTCCTGGTGTTGTAGAGCGAACAACAATGCAAAAGCATGAATTGTCTACCATTTACATAAAATTTACAGCAAGTCGGATTCGTTTTTGATGGTGTCACGAACCGACACAACTGTCTGCGGGGTGCGCCTTATACTGCGTATTGGTTGCCGATCCATATATTTATATCAATGGTCACAGTCGCATTTCAATATCCTGGCTCTGTTGACTCTGCTGGGGGATCTCAATATCGCAATATCTTAAATGCTGCAATGGTGTCAGAACCTGGGTTGATGAGTGATGATTCGGTGGAGGATTGCAGTATGCGTACTCAACACAATAGGTCTATTCGCGTGATTTCGGTCAGACGCAGACAAAAGATTTCAGACGCGATTACACAAACGGATAGGCGCAATTAAAAGACACATCGGAGTTGTCCCCTCCCAATGCCTTGCGTGTATGAGGACAGAAAGGTTGCACAGTCTGTTTCACAACAACAAAGCGACCCATGAAGGGACCATAGAATTAGTAAGCGATCGATGACTAGCCTTGAAGTTTTGATAACCTTGGCACTGTATTAACTAACACGCCGACTTTGCAGGCGCCGAATTCTGTTTGCCTGATTGAATTCATTTTCAGACGCAGTCGAGATACTTGGTTGTAAAAACACACTATTCAGTCGCACTATTGAGCAGTGTAACTGAAAACGCAGTTTCAGATGCCAAAATCCGATCTCGTGAATACACCTATTCTCATATTTGGTCACAATAGTTGGCGCGTGGATGCAGCTTTTAGCAAATTGATGCTGGAGTATTTGGCGATCTGACAATTTGAGCGTCTTGCACAAATTGAACAAAGTTGAATTTGCAGACTAGATAGCCCACCTGCAGTATTTAATATCTCACAGGGGCTAACCCAACAAGCGAAACAGCTAAAAAACAAGCCCAGTCGCATTGTGTGATACAATCTTCAAACTCATTTCCATCCAGCTGAAAGCGCTTATAGCAAAACACCACGTGCTCAGCTAGAAGCTCGCTAGGGTGATGGTAATTGTCATACATGTTGATGTTAGCTGACTATTACCTCTATGTGCTCATGCAGGAAGTGGTATTTCAGATTCGCCGCTAAATCTTCAGCCCAAGAAACTGAAATCACCTACTCCTGAGAAGAGCCAGCCGGTGAAGCAGTCTGCTCGCCAGATGGTGGTCGGAGAACTGCTCACTACAGAAATTAACTATTGCAGTATACTAACTAATGTACTGCTGGTGAGTAGGAGTGTGCACTGTATCATGTTTGCTTACCATTTGGTTGGTGAGGTGAAGTTGTAATAGTGAGATCACCGTAATACACCTGGTGAACCCAAATAACCTAAACTAATTAGCATATTAGGCCAACAAACGTTACATTGTTTAGAACCCTTTTTGCCGTCCACAACCATCACCATGCTTCATTCACGAATGCGAGAGCTTCCTAGCATAATGTGTTTCTTACCTCATGCCCTGTGTCTCTCAGATATTCCGTGATGGAGCGGAGAATCCTGACCAGCCAGGTGGAGCTATTCTTTCACACACAGACGGTAAAATTATCTTTGGCAAGATACCCGCCATTTTGGATGTGCACAAGGAGATTCGGGATGCCTTAGATGCTCTACTCTCTAAATGGACAGAAGACGCCCGAGTGGCAGAGATTATACTCAGCAGGGTGAGTTCCCCTTCCGCGTAAGGGGTTCATAATATAACCAGAGACATCTGGTTTATTCTCAAAACCTCAATGGCAAGCGGTAAATTTATTAATGAGGCTGTGGTGAGAGGGTTTCGAGGAATACATCAGTGCAAATAATTATTGGATTTTGTTGTCATTGTGGTGGTCCATAAAACCTCCATGCAAAATTCAAGTTGGCAGTCTTTCTTCCGGTCCCGCCAGCTTTCCCATGCTGAACTCACAGGTGGGCAAATTAGCTATTTACCCCTCCCAAGTACAGGATGGTAGCTATTTACCCCTCCCAAGTACAGGATGGTAGCTATTTACCCCTCCCAAGTACAGGATGGATCAGGAACGAAGCATTGGGGTTTCGCTTCAGGTGGAGAAGCTGAGACAGGCGTACCCACCATTTGTGAATTACATTGAGCAGACTAAAGAGAAAATAGCTGACTGTATGAAAAAGAGCCACAGATATCACGCTTTCATGAAGGTGAGCAACTGTCTTGCACACGGGTTGTCATATCCGTCTTTGCAAACATTTTCACTTGTGATGTGCAGTCCGATATATAATCTTTTGGGCTGCCTCACTGTGCAAGGTGGCTGATACGTACTCTCTGTTGAAGTCTGCATTATTTTGAGTGTGGTATAGTTTTGACGACAGGATGTCCTTCTTGACGTCACCCCTCCTCCCTCGCCCTGGCCTGAGACTAGTGATGAGGAGTTGTACCGGCTTGCACCCTCAGTGGTGGAGATGGACATCGTAATATAGTTATAACTATGTGATTTTGGGGTATAATTGTACTTGCTATAGGTCTGCGAGAGGAGACAGGAGTGTGGCAGGCAGTCACTGCCCGATCTACTGATGAACATTGTGCAAAGATTACCTCGAGTGGAACTGCTTCTCCAGCGTATGTACATCAAGTTCATTGCCTCAGTCTGGGTATTCCTTTGGAATGAGAACACCGCTGGTTAGCTGTCTTGGCTGATATGAGCCAGTTTCATGTTTTGATTATGAGCCCTTGCATGACCCTGTAATCGCTGCTACAACATGTTCCAGCGAAGATCAACCAATTCTACCTATTGCTTTGTTGATTTATACGAGCTCTATTGAGTGGTGTTCATACAGTCCTATTCCTCATTTATTTGGCTGTTAGCTGTTAGAAGTTAGCTGTGTTGTTGCTTTGTAGAGATACACAAATACACTGATAAGAAATGCTCAGACTACAGTGACCTGGAGCTGGCTCAGGCACAACTAAAATCTGTGATGACCCATATAAACGAAGACAAACGGCTGACCGATGAGAGAAGGGTCTTATTCGACATTATGAATGACATTGATAACTGTCCGGTAAGTGCTTCCAATAATTCTTTTTTACATCATATCCCGTGTGCGAATCACAGAGTTTGCTCACTGGTAACAGGCAACTTTGGTCGAAATTTAATACCCTTCCTGAACATTACCAACAGTGAGTCTTCCGTGACTGAAAACATGGCTGGCGCGGCTGCTTTCAATATTGTTTCAGCGCAAGCATTCACCTCATTTACGTTCTAAGTGTACCAGTAGGGGTAGAGCTAACACTATTGTGTAAAACCACACCGTGCCCCTGACCTTCTCAAGATGTCCATCTGGCTTCGTCACATGATCACCCATACATGTTACTTTGTTTACAGCCCAATCTCCTATCGGCGAGTCGTAACTTCATAGCGCGACTAGATGTCCTGGATGTTACTGGAGATTTACTGGACAGGGGAGAGCCGGTAACACTGTTTCTCTTCTCAGACAGCCTTGAGGTGAGTCATCCTTTGCCGATGGAAGAACAAAATAACAGATATTCTTCTCTTTGGGGAAACAAGTTCGCCCGAAATCTAACCATACCAGACCCAGTCCCACAGATAATGGTCACTCATATTCACCGTGATTAGAGCGCTAGACTCGAGATCATCAGATTCTGGGTTAATGCTGTGGTCACGCCCGGTTAATGTTGTCGGTATGGGCTCCTCAAAAAGTTCCATCTTTCAGCACCCGACACAAGCCTCTGGCTCATAGGATGTCAATTTGGTAGGATGGCCAACTGTACGCATGAAAACAGCATTTAAATCATTGACAATTTCTGTTTCAGTTGGTGAAGAAACGATTTCGTGTGAACACCACTCCGTTTAAGAGTCCAGCTGGCAAGCCTGTGATGAATAAGAGCAAACCATTCAAGCATCTCGAATTCCTTACCCTACAGAGCATCAAGAGAGTACTAGACATAGTCAACGATGATGGTGAGTGATTGCGGGTCGAGAAATGCCTAACCACTTAATGCCCGAACCAATACACACTGAACAGGCTAAACAACTAACACCAGTTAGTTGGGTGCACAAGTCAGTGGCGCCTGAAGTGAACCGTGTGACTGTTGAAGGGAGAGCACCTTTATCACATGGCCAACCTGTCATAGTTTCTTCAACAAATTAATTACATCATCTCTGAAAAAAAATCAATATTTCAATTTACAATTGTTGTCAATTCAGTTGCTCACTATCTTTTTTATGAGCTGACTCGGACATTTATTGGTATGGAATATACCTCCCAGTGGCCCGGTGATCCCTAGTATTTGTGTCTTCTATTGAACATGAACAGTGGGTCGGTGAGCGACGTGCCGACATTTTTCTGACACCTATCTTTTGTTCCTTCTTGTAGCTGGCTTTGCCGTAAACTCCACCTCCATCTTCTCGATTCTATCTCGTCAAGTGACCGACACGCGCGAACGACTCTACACATTCCAAATTCCCGATACCGATGACACTGACAAGATGGAGTTTATCACTGTGTTAGCAAAAACGATAGCTAACTCCACCTGCCGCACTGACTATGTGAGCAAATAATTGGCTGTTCTGTGTTTGACGATTTGAGGTTATTATGATTAAGCAGGTATCCTTTTGAGTGAAGCCTATGAACCTGAGGCTTGTTTGGAGGGAGGAGCTGGGAACTAAATGGGGAGATCATGCTCAAAGCAGGATCCCAGCATCCTAACAATCTCACACCAAGCTCTCTAGCCACTAAGCTATCAGCCAGTTTTTCTCCCTTGGTTGACTCTGTATGTTGCTATGGTTCTGCTGACCGAGGCTTTTTGGAATGCAGTCTTATATCCCTTGAAACTTGATTTATGTCTTCGCCATTTCGAGTTCAGTTTAATGATAGGAATATTAGTTTATAGCTTAAAGCAGCTGTGTTTCTGGACCACGTGATGAACTATCTCGCCTTTTCTCATAAAATGATCAATGGAATCGTTACCAGGAATGAAATCATTTGCATCCCATGTAATAGTACCTAGGCTCCTGTGGTAAATTGCCTTGAAACCATTTGTTGTGTTAGTTGTTTGTATTACTTTTTATTCATTTCACAGGAGACCCTCATCACCACTCAACCAGCGTCCCAGTTTATGATTACACCTTTAGATACCGGCTCAACTGGGGGCAAGTCTATCACTCGCTCAGTCAGCAAGTAAGCAACCGATCTATTTTTATCGCAATTTTCACATTTGGTAAGCCTATTCTGTTCACAAAGTTTAAATTGAAAGCAATGTATAGACATTTGGCCTGTTCTGAAATTGGATTTGGTCCTGGAATGTTTGGCGAGGACTGTAATAACAGCGACTTTGGCGTATGAAGAATGGTTCAGTATGAATTTATTTTCATTGATTCATTCAGGTTTGGACGACGATTGAGTCGCAAGATGACCATGAAGAGCAGTCTGTCTTCTCCACTGAAGAGGGCTATGTCAACAATAATTGCGCCTAGTCGCAAATCTTCACTGCGACACAACGATTCGACAGCGAGCTCGACGGTTTCACCAGCTGGCAGCGTGTGGGAACTGGATGTGAGTTATTTAATGCTGGTGATCATGGCGCTATTAAAGTATGGGTGACGGGGCAAACTTTCTATTGGCTCATCAGAAGCGGCGTGTCTCAAAACCTATCTGATTTCAATAAAAGTTCACACTGAGCAGGTGATGTAGTAGCAAAAAAATACGGTGAAATGTTGGCATTTTCAAATGAACTTTCATTCAGTTGAAAATTTCACGCGTGGCTAAGTTGTCGCAAAAGGCATCGCAGTGGGCCCACGTTATTACGCTTGTGTGCCTGCGCAATTGGTTGCCAAAGTCCAACTTTTAAAACTTTGTCATGCTTCTGACTACTGGGATCGAAGATTGAGCGTGAAATGGACTCGAAAACGAGAACAAACACCTATGAATTTATCAGGTTTAACTTATCTTAACTCTAGTCTAACTCGCAATCAAAGTGAGTGACACTGACTCGGTGACCCGGTGAGTTTACTCGCCTCTTCCAAAAAATGTTCTTTCATTCTTAGTTTGTATTAGTTACTAAGAGCCAAACGACTGCTCTTATTGCATAAACAGTCAAGCAGTCTTACTCTTAGTTTGTGTTCGTTACTAATAGCAAAACAAGTCCTCTTATTGCGTAAACAGGCCAGCAGTATGTTTGCAACCTAGTTTTATTCCATGTGGCTGTCTGACACTGGAATCTGTACGATTTGCTACCAGTTGAAGCCATGGCATCAACTCATTTAGCACGATAGTTGTGGCCGGTCATGTGCATTCCCGAGGTTTCCCGCGCAATATCGGCCAAACATGGCTCTCTTTCTGCTCGCCTTAGATCCATACCTGCCCTTGTGCCCAAACTCAGGAATGTGTCCGTGTGATGAGGTGTCCCAAATATTGTGACACTCTCTGAAAAGCCTGGTAGAAAGTGATCGATTTTGAGTGCCTGGCCATCGACTAGTCATCAAGCTCGCGACCTTATACGCCATGTAAATAGCCGATTAGGCTCTGCCCTTTTTCAAACGCTTTTCTGAGTGGTGCCAATTTTGCCATCTTAAGCACGGATTCAATGGCACTTCTGCACCCACTGCACTGTTATTTGACGCAGGTAGGTTTTGAAACAAGCCGATTCTGATAAGCCAAAAAAATTCCTCGTCATCCATACTTAAAAGCTTCGAGGAAAGTAGGTGTAGACTGGAATAGATCGTGTTTACTCACAGCGGATCGGTTTAGCATAATGATAGTAATGCTCCCTCATCTTTCCCCACTTGATTTTGGCCTTTATTATTTAATCCTGATAACCAGCACAGCCTTGTTTGAGTTAACATGGCACTCAAATAACTAACGCTCCATCACTCACACTTTCGTCCCGGGTGCTTGCCACGCGCTCTCCCTTCAAACTATCTGTCAGTCGGATCAGCCTCACACGGCTCGCTCTTTCCTTCTCAGGCCAGTATACTGTCTAACACGAGTACCCTAGATAATGTGAGTTTCACTTCGGAGCGGCGGCGCTCATCGCTGTTTGGTCGAATCCGAGACACGGTACAGAGGACGCTGCGACACGCCGACAACGAGGCCAGTTATCGACGGCAATCACTCAGTCGACGCCAGTCGCTGCTCTCTCAGCTAGCCAGCGACGACATCCTGTACGAACAGCCGAGCCCCGATTCTAATAATAACCAGCCAATCACTGATCAGATAGACGAGCCGAGATACA
>Ga0224501_10002807_pt1 | contig 13708 bp, 7 predicted proteins | sample SF_Oct11_sed_USG_4_FD_169105 | JGI IMG/M metagenome (GOLD analysis project Ga0224501, IMG submission 169105) | Sediment microbial communities from San Francisco Bay, California, United States - SF_Oct11_sed_USGS_8_1 | ecosystem: Environmental > Aquatic > Marine > Sediment | place: USA...
CTGGTAAAAAATAAGATTCTATTAGGGATTTTTTTCTCGTTTATTGGAGAGCTACTTGTTTTTCACCAGTTACATTTTAACGCGGATCACCACATGCGGGGGACATTATCAATGCACCGGGTTGGGGGTGAGTCAACCTAATTCAATTCAAACATCAGCCACCGAAATTCGACAACTCTTTTAGAGAAGGGAGAGGTGGATCTTTAACAACTGTAGAGTTGTCTTGACCCTAGTTATCCACTGGTTAGGACCTCCATTATTTTTACCATAAGTGATCTAAAGCGCGAAACGGCGATCCACGGATTGTAAGTCCACGCTTTCTACCAACTGAGCTAGCCTGCCCGCCCTCAAAGAATATTAGGGGCCATTCATGGCTTGGTGGCTAGAATACATCTTTCTATAAGATATGACACCTTCAATACTCATCACCTGTTACGTAGTCGGTCCGGTATACCAATGCATTATTTGGAGTTGCATTCCCAGCCACATAAATATGTAGGGGTGCACAACTCTAATATAACTGTATAGTTCCGCAAGTATCCCAGTAGGCTAGTTCTCAAGAAGGTCCAATGTTTTCTACTTTAGAGTGACTCTGTCTTGAACTGAGACATCCTTTCAATACATTTCTGGCTGTGATTTTTTTCTGAAGGAATGGGTGTCATTGCCCATTGTCAATTGAGATTATTTTGATCCTTTTGGTCATAAAGTTATCCTCACACTCAATTGAAGGCCTGACTGACTGCGAGTTTTTTTTTGTGTTTAAATCACTATGGCACGAAAGATTAATATTAAGTGTCAGTTCAGGGGATGGATAATGGGATAGCTCAGTAGTAGAACCTCAGTGTGAATCACAGTCAGGACAGACTTCTATTGTGAATATGAGCTCCGCGCATTATTCCTAGCGTCAGACAAAAACAAGCTCCGCTACCACATGCAAAATATTGATATTGACCCGCTTGTAATGCTCCATGCTAACCTATGGGTGGAGAGAACTAAGTGCCTAACCCAGCAGCCTCGTCATGTCTATAAGGACGCCATACAATTAAAAAAGACAAAGGTCTCGTGAAATCATCAGTCACCAGTTTTGTGAAGCAGTTGTCTTCTCTTGGTCAGAAATATGTAGGGGCGCACAACTCCTAATGCTTTACTCTTACAGAAAACGGGCAAGAAATAATCGGAAGGATAGGGAGACGGCTCCTAATTACAGCTACGCCAACAAGGCTGCTACTGTTCATTCGTATGAATATATCGATCCCTCGCAATGTAAAACTGGTGAGTTCGTAAATAACTTCAGTCACCTCTTCAGTTCATAGGGCCCCCTACAATTCAATCATTTGCTAGATGTTAGTGCTGACAAGAGAGGATTATGTTACTTAAGTTTAGGTACACTAGGTTATGGTGAGTGGCTGTATGCGCCTGAACGCTGTTTAGCTATAGAGTTAATCTGGATTCTAGAGTAATAGAACAGAGATAGTTCTATGCTAAGATAGTGTAGGGGTTCCGCCTTATTCCCGATCCAGTGTTGTAGCTCACACGCGCCGCTCTGGTTTTCTTGCCTTGACAATACGGTGAGACCACTTCGCTTTTTTTTCAAAAAACTAAAGATCACTACTAGTATCCCCATGCTGGGTTTTTCATTCAAAATGGGCACTTGATTTGTTTTGAGAATTAAGAGGTTTTGGAAGTTGTTAGTTAAGTTTATCGCGTGTTTTAGTCTATTCCGGCACATAACCATCGTATTTATTAAACTTCCTAAGCCCGAGGCTTATTGGGCCTAGGAATTCTATGAGGAGCTAATTATCGCTGCGGACGCCCGGCACGACTAGGACTTGAACCCAAGATCTTTCGATCTTGAGCCAAGTGCTCCAGTCGTTGAGCTTTTCGGCTATCCCAGAAGCCCTCCTCGAAGGCGGGGCTTCTTCGGGCGGTCATTTTACCCGTCGTCTTATTGCAGGAAAGCAGAAGGATGTAAACAGCAGTCGTATGCTTCCTCCTGTCCCTACCGGCTCGGTGGCGCCCCCACCCAGGAGTCCAGCCACACCAGTCCGACCTCCTTCTGAAGCGTACTACTCCAAGGCTCAGCCTATAGGAAGAGGGGCGCTCTACATCTCACCTAGCCAGGAATATTCCATTTCGCCAACATATCACGGACTGAGGAATCCGGATGAGGTGTACCACGAACCTGGATATTTAGCTCCGGTCACTAAACCGGGTGAGTACAGTCTCTTTGGTAATGTGCAGTGACTATCCTCTGTTCCTTTTGGTGTCTAAGCATTTCTTCCAATGGGGCTTGGTAGATCACGTGCTGGGCTCAAAAGTGTAGGACCCTGATTTAATTCCCAGCTCTAATTTCACTGTCTTTTACCCTCCATGGATTCGCATCAGGACAACAAATGGGTGAACATCGAATGAGTGAGGCCGACTGATCCCCTTGATGTAAAAAAATAAGATCACCTCCCCGCTGGAATGTTGTTTTGTTGTTGTTGTTGTTGTTGTTGTTGTTGTTGTTGTTGTTGTTGTTCACTCGTTTCACCCTTTTGTGTGTTTTGGAGAGGATTACGTACAGAAAGGCCAAACTGACTGGTGTACCTATGTAATAACAAAGCGACATTGCCATCCTTGGTGTCATTGCCCTGTTTATTAAATCAGACCCATAGCGATTGTCTGTATGTTTGCAATTCTGTCTCTTCGTACCTCATTGCCGTGTCTTTCTGCAGGTATCCCTGTTAGTGAGATGTACTTGCAGCCGATCGCAAACGCGACTTACAGTCATCTACCTGATGCACCAGTAAAGCCAGCCGGCAGCGTGGGTGAATATGAGGCTCCGGCAGCATCGGGCACTGATGATCATATGTACGAGCAGCTACCTGCCGAGAGACATTATAATTAACACGGTGCACGCGGATAACAATAACGATAGAGCCAGACAGAAGGGGTTTGATTGCAGATCTGCCAATCTGCAGATTCTTAGTCAATGTTTCTATAAATGTAGTAACGAGCAGAGAGTTATCCTCGGAATGATAAGAGGTCTGTTTGAGGAGCTCCGGAGAGGACAACTTCCCATAAATCTGCAAACTTCTTACCCTTGTGACATTGGAGTTTTTCTCTCCAATACCTAGCACATCAATCGGGACCAATACCCCATTCGGGGGCGCCGTTTGGGACCAGAATGCGCTGCAGGATATATACTACATGGTCCACAAAGAACCGTAGTCTCAGAGGTAAGAGGAAGCGGGCCTCAGGCCAGAGGCCAGAGGAAGCGGGCCTCAGGCCAGAGGCCAGAGGAAGCGGGCCTCCAGAGCATTGTATCTCCCATGATCGACTGCGCCCTCGCCCACCCATTCGATCAGTTCGTTGAATTTCGTTGGTCAGTCAACTTCTCATAGTCCTAACAGTGACCGATGGTCGTACCATCGGTGTACCATAGCTCCGTACTCTCGGGTCATCACACCCAGTACCTGAGCTCACAGCTGGTGGTTAATGGCTTTTACACCATGCCGTGACCTGTTAATGTCTGTACAAAGACAGATTCGGCCACCCAGAATACCAGGTCACCATCCCACAGATAATGGGTGTGCATGGCTTCATGAAGAGTTTAACTGATAAACAACAAATGTTTTGTGTACATTTTACGCATTTACAAAAACCTTTGCTAATATTTTCTGTAATTCGTGTACTGACGAGGGTGGTTTTTGCAATAACTCAACAACCATATTTTAGTTATTTTTGGGTGTTGCCAGGCGCTATTAATACTTCTTACTAGTCATTTGTTCAAAAAATGAATTTAACATAAATAAAATAATGAGAAACAAATTTTCGGAGCCATTGGAACCAAGGGTAAACAATTGAGCCTCCATGTAAGGGTTTCCTTCTCTGGTATATGACGTCTAAAAGGAAAAAACACCAGCTTGGGTATTTCCCCAGTTCCAGTTTAGCATGGAGCACCATGAGTGGGCCAGTATCAGTGCTCCAGTTCATAGTGGGGTTCAGTTTTGTTGCTAGGATTAAAGTAAGGAGCTTATACTTGACAGCAGCCTGTCATAACTGGGATTCGAACCCATGCTCCATCACTGAGCTATCCCACTATTCCGTCTATGGCCTGAAAGGTTTGGATTCGGCAAAAATTATATGGAGTGAGCCATGGATTGGAATTCCAGAGCAGTTGATGGCGGCGACAGTAAGTACTCATGAGGCCCTATAACCTAAACCTAAAACCTAAATAAGTCTATAGGTCTCCTTTACACCAAGATCCATGGCAATCAGAGATTCTATTTAGACAAACAAAAGCCGATTCCAGAAACTCGTCTATCAGTTCAGTAGACAGCCCAGGTCAAGATCTATGTAGCCATCCTTGTTGTGTATGCATGCATTGCTTACCATAATATGAATACACGCGCGCAGCAGTGCGCATTGACGACATTCTGATTGTATAGTGTATACAGATGATAGATTGGTCCTTCATTCAACGAAGGAAACCTCATAACACATGGAATACATGGGCTCTCAATCTTATAAGAGCTAATTTTAAATCCTTAAAAAAAATTCAACTCGTTAATTTTTTGTGTACGAGTTGCCGAGCTGCCGAGTTGGATAGTACTTTGCACGTATCAGTCTGAGCTCAGTATGGAGCACCACGGGCGAGTCAGTTTCAATGCTTCAAGTCGTAGTGAGACTCATCTTTATTTTATGCTTGGATCATTATGAGGAGCTCATGCTCACATCAGAATCCCGCATGATCAGGATTCTAACCCAGAGTTCTACCATTATCCAGCTATCCCTGAACTTTTCTAGCAGCATTCGTTCATTGATGCCGAAGGAAATAGCGTTACTAAACCACACATCTCTGCTTTTCCCGAGGATTTATGTACCTTTGTTGGACTTTCTGCTTGCACCCTCGGTTACTGTATTGGTGAGCCTCCTTTATTTAACTTCATGGTGGGAAGCGGACAAGGATCAAATGCAAACTGGCAATCGAACCATTGACCCCATAGTTATAAATCTATGAAGGATTCTCAAAGCGTGTTATTCACTTCACCCCCAGGGCATTCACTGAACAGGCCCAGGGCATCACGCTTCACCGAGTTTATTTTGGATTATGGTAACAGCAGCATGCCCCACCTCAGAGCAGCACGCGCCACCTCAGAGCAGCCCATGGCATACACCTGGGCTGCCTGAGTATAGAAAAATTATGCCAACATCACTCACTGGAATAATAAAATCTCAGTGGTTAAAGCAACAAGCAATCTCCTTAGTTTTCCAAATGTATGATGCATGGCAGCTCTCCCAATATAATCCTTGGATAAGAGAGGTAACAGACCCCAATAATCATGGTTCAGCAGTGGGTACCCAACTCCACAACCTCTCCATTTTCTGCTTTCAATGTTTAATGTGGTGGGTTCTGAGTACAAACTGCCAACACTGAACACCCTTACCAGTACAGATTGGCTCTTCAACAGCCACTTCTCCACACACCAAGGGAATAGTGGTGACCTTTCTTCTTATACTGACCATGCGAGAGTTGGCAACAAAATAAGTGTGGTATAATTTCAGTGTTTTTATATTTATAGGAACAATAAGTCTCTGTGCATTTAAGTCCACTAAGCGACTGAGAAATGGGTATACTTTTTGAACAATGGACAGTAGTAGTAATAAGTTAGACATTATATACAGACAGAGATCATGACCAAAAACTCTGGTCAGTATTATTCCTTAATGAGACACGAGACGACAACTGTCCATGAGTCCTGGAGTCAGTTTGTGACATTGGCAAGACGCTACATGCAACACAGAAAATGTAACTGTCGTATTTACAATAAACAGGAGTAAATGCAATGAATAAAAATAGTTGAAATGTCTTTGGAACCGCTGAGGTACACTTTTTGAGCTCGCTGCCTCGGGATATGACTTGAAGAAAAATGACTTTGGTATTACGTATTTGAAAATAGAAGTGCCTTATGAATTGAATGTGACTTTGGTTTCGCTAATGACTGAAAATAATATCTGAGGGCATGCCTAGCACCTTACTTCCATTAGTACCAGTTATAATGACTCTATTAGGTCAAGGCCATGACCCAGTTTTGGAATGTCCAATCAGCTTTGATTGAGAGAATGATGTCTGTGACCAACATCCTTAGCAGTAGTAATACTTGATGCAAAAGCAACTAGCAGCAGATTCAATATGGCCGCCAAACAGGATCTTGGCTCTCATTGGCTAATCCTTGTTGCGGAGTTTGTGAGGTGATATTTTTCGAAGATTCATCGTTGGCTGAGTTGCCGTTTATATGTCCTGGACCTTCATGTCTGAAATGAAAAAGAAGGTATGAAAATCAATCGTCTTCAACAACGGTTGGCACGAGAGTACTTTTGTGTGCTGCTCACCACAGAATAATTCTCTGTTCAAACTTCAAATAAATTGTGACTTCTGGCATAACAGTTGTGATGCACAAGATGCCAATTAGTACAACTCAACAATCATGTTGAACCTAGTCAGTGGTAAGAATTGGTCCACACTTGGGGGGAGTTTCCGGGTCTTTTAGATCTCAATCTGTCTTATTGGGAATGAAAAATTTTCCATCTAGCAATCTCACGGAAGGTGATTCATCACCAAACCCAGGAAAACAGTGTTGTTGGCAATAGCAACTCCTGTTCCGGTCTCCACTGTGTGTTTTACAATCCTGCAGCCGTTGGTCCCAAAAAGTTTTCCGCCATGTTGCACAACTTTGTGCATAAACCATAAACCCCAAATCGCTGTAGTTTCCAATCTTGCAACAATTAGTTATCAAAATATTATAAGACATTCCCATCAGTTTTAACTGTGTGTATTGGAACCTCAGAACAATACCCTTCCAAAACTTTACTATCACTCGGCTACTATGCTACACTTCAATAAGATTTCTTAAACCCGGCTCCATTTAGAATGCAATTCTCCATCATGAACTCAAAATTGAGAAATTATACAAGATGCCCACAACTGATAATACAGGATCACATGACTTACCCATCATCGGCAGGATGTACTCCATTAGGGGGCGTTGGCTGAGCACCGATTATCGAGGAGTTGTATTGACCTCCGCCATATATGTGTGGATATAGGAGCGACCCCTGGAAAACAAGGCCTGCATCTTAGGTTTAAACTGGGCAACAAGTGTAAGCCAATCTCCCTAGACATTTCATACCAGCATGTTTCACGTTTCCACAACTACATGACTATTAGTCATCGAAAGACCATAGTATAGCCTCTGGTAAAGTGGCCAGCTCTTAGCATGGTGGACATAACTGAAGGTGACCATATACGAAACCAACTCCATCCTACAGGCTACCCGCTAGCTTATTGTGAAGCATTGGTCTATAAGAATAGCCCTGAGAGATTGGGCACATAGACAGCTCAGATCATTTTTTCATGTCGCCTGCAGAGAACCTGGCTACACTTTCACCCCTACCGGATCTTCCACAACACATGCACCAGAAAACAATAACTTTCGCAACAGATCTCAGACCATGATATTCCTAAATGATGTTTATTAGTAGCCTACTGGCCAGGAAAGAGAGCATTTGCCTTCTGCTTACCTGCATGATGGACTGTTCAGAGTAATGAGGCATGGTTCTCTCTCCAGCGCTGCTTTGGGCTACCGAGACAGGGAAAGGAGCCCCGGAAAACATGGTTCTTGGGGGTAAGCTGCAATCAGAAAATGTTACACATGCTAATAACTGTAAGCGAGCAAACTTTCAGTCAACTTGGGTAAACATTCAAAATGTTGACATTTAGAGACAAACTCGGTAATTTGTCATAATTTGTAGCAAAAGCATTGATCCCCCCTCATTTCTGACACTGACCAGGATACCTGCCTATACCTGACACTGGTTAGGGTACCTGCCTATACCTGACACTGGTTAGGGTACCTGCCTATACCTGACACTGGTTAGGGTACCTGCCTATACCTGACACTGGTTAGGGTACCTGCGGAGTACCTGCATACCAAGCTCCTGCCACAGTCAGGATGCAAGAGCAGAGACTGTTTGGCCCCACTCACCCATTTGTGTTCTCTGTTGAATTGTATTGTGAGTAATCGGAATATCTTCCTGGTAGTAAAAGAGGCAATCGCATTGAGTCACTTGTTGGTACTTCCCCAATCCCCGCCTGGTTAAGTAGCTGCTGCTCGGTGACAGTAGGTGGCGCTACACTCGTTGGAAACGTCGGACGAGTCTCGGGCACGGACATGTCACTCAGCGGACTGCTTTTATTACCTGTAAAACAAATCGAGTGTTCACTTTACCCATGAAATTTGTTTCGACTGAAATTGTTATTGGAAAAACTGGGATGGTATTCCTATGTCCAGGTGTTCTAATTTTTTATTGTCTCCTTTAAGTTCTGGTCCTGTTTTCTTGTCTGGTGTCTGGCGTTGATCCAGACAGATTGCATAATAATCTCCAGGTGACGGTTGTGAGTGATGTCACTCTTCGTCGTTACCAGGGAGACACCGAAAAAGTCACTCGTCCAAACACCACCCCGAACACGGATCCGCTAGAATGGTATGGATGACAAACGGGATAGACTGCTCAAAACTCCCATGAGATAGAAGAAGGGAGGGGTCAGACTGTTTTTCTACAGACAAGTATTTCGACATTGGGCTGGCATTATTAAGACACAAGTTAGTTAGTGTCAGTTGACTGTCAGTCACTGATTTATGGGTCACAGTTAGTGGATGCACAGTTTCTTCGTAAACATCACGTGATAAACCACAAGGCTCAAACAACAAATAACTTTGTGGTTAACTTTGGGCCTGCATCGACTATACTCATTGATAAAAAACCGTACAGCACTGAAGAGGCGTAATGAACTAACCCCCTAAGCCGGCGAGTTTGGGACCTTGGGACCGAAAGAATTTAGAATTGGGTGTGGTTACATCTCTACCCTCCTCAGATCATGAATGGGACAATTTTCATAACAATTGAACTAAAATGATTAATGAGCAAGATGAGTTGTCTCGGGCGAAGGGCCCACTCATGTTTGAAGAGTAAATGAGAAATTTCGGAAACAGACAAAACCCAATTTTGCGGTGGAAGAAAAAGGGATGGGTGGAGAAGCTAGCTCCTAATGGATACTGGCATACCAGTGGTGGTTGCTATGCGGATCACGCATGGCTGACTAAGGATTACCCCCCTTGTGATACATGCCTGTCAATCAGGCTAGTAAACAAGCCTAGAGAACAATCACGACATTGGGCTTGAGGTCATTGAAGCAGGAATACCAGGTATACCAGACAATACTCACTCATACTTGATTCGGGTGTGGGATAGGTAATCTGGTTATTGCAACTGCCCGGTACTCTTGGTACATAGATATTGTTCTGGTAGGGACTCCACTGTCCATCAAAAGGTTTCTGATCTTCTGCAACCAAGAGTTACCAATAAGTCACCAAATCACTAAATACTACGTACTACACTAGGAAATATACTAATATAAAGTAGACAATGGTAGTAGACCTTTGTTGTTGAACCCAGCTAAACAACATGTAAATCAATTTACAGCTGGTTTCCAATAATTCCATCCAAATATTTACTGCAATTGTACAAAGGTGGGTTCCCTAGTACTTACTCACTCTACAGGGATTTGGATTTGAATGAAATTATTTCAAAGATTTTTAAGACCTGGAGCTCGAAAACAAATGACTCATCAAATTAAAAATGGCCGCTTGGTAGTAAGGATAAGGATAATTGCTATTGTTAGGAGTATTAAATTTCAGCGGAGATTCTCCAATGGGCAATATGATGATGACAAGACAAGACTACACCTGGGGTGAAGTATGATGATGAGTTGATCATCAGATCTTGGTGCTGACATTTTCCAACAAAAACCTTTGATGTGTTTACTAGCTACTAACTGATGAGTCTAGCAGTCTATTTTCTTGTAAATATTACCAGTGAAGGAGGGGAGGATAACTCTAGGTTGGCAAATTTCACAGGGATTTGGGGGCACAGTATCGCTCACTTCCATGTACACCGAATTGCTATCTAGCCTCGTGAAATCAATTCCTCGCACTTTCCCATTGCAACTCAGTCACTGTACCACCATTGTGTTTTATTTCATTGTTTTTTAGAGGCACCTGGCCCAGTTATTTAGTAGATGTCTGGAGAGGAGCTCAAATTATCAGTAGGGGTCCAGATTTTGCACATGACTCTATCGATCTCAGGTCAAGTCCTCTAGCTACCGAGTCATCCTGCTCGCCTCGCCAAAAGCAACTGAGCACCTCGCTGCCCAAAGTTCTCTTGCCACTAAACTATCCCGCTATCCCATGGTGCTCTAGTCACTGAGCTATCCAACTATCCCATAGTACTCTAGCCACTGAACTATCCCACAGTGCTGCAGTTACTCAAGTTATCCCCCTGTTCTTACCGGTGACTCCGGGGAAGTTATGTGATTGGTGTTCCTGTCCGTGAGTGGCGCGCCGTAACTGCTCCAACTCGGCAAGATGATTCGTCAATGAAGGATCGGCTAGAGGATCTCCGCGTAGAGTTCGTTCAATGACGGCCATATTTGGGTCATGTAGAGGGTGATGTCGGTGCATCGGGTTAAAGTGATGATGATGAGGTCCGAAATGATGTCGGTCATCTGCTTGGAGCTCTGCTAAGTAAACGGGTGAGTTTGAGGCCGCAGAAAATAATACATGCGCGAAATTCTGCTACATGGAAACTCGAGGCATATTCAATTATACTCCAGCTGACACAGTCTACTACAGCCTTCGTTATCATGGATGAGGCAGGATTAACCAGCGCTTGTTTCACAGGAGACACAAATCATGATAAACTACACCAGGCTAGCTTCAAGTCGCAAATAGTGATGCTGTTATGTTTACATTCCAGATGATAAACAAAATGGCCACTTTTGGTTACACAGCAAAGAAATCAGCACGGTATAATGTAATTAATTCTCTACACAAGCGGGCAGCTGAAAGTTCCATTACTCGCCCGAAATTGTGTTGCGAGGAAGTCAATAATCAAATAAAAAACAAGATTTCTCCAGAGTCTTGGTCTGATTCGCTGGAATAGTATTCGGTAAACCTATTACAGCTGACAACCTATTTGTGTACCAGAATTATATGGGTTGTGCAGTGAATTCTTTGATTAAATTATCTCCCATTCGCAATACTAGAAAATACCAGAAACTAGATTCTTTTTTGAGTCGGTGTCTGGAATAACTCGATCGGCCGAGGTTGTTCGCGTTACGGCGGGCATGGGGTTGGCGTCTCAATTGGTCTCGCCGCTGGGAGCATCGAGGCATCATTATTGCAGTAGGGCAGCCATCACTTAAACCTCATACTGGCTGCCAGGTTGGTCGTTTGTCCTTTTTCTATTCACAATTCCCTTTCATTCGTATCATTTTCTTCTGGTGCAATAAAATATCATTTAACGAAATCAATTGCGTGTAGACATAGCTCGCTATCGGATTGGTCAGGTTGGGTGACCTCATTTCCACTAGAACGAGCCGGAACAAAAACACGAGCTCTCTCTATGTTGCACGTGACAACGTCCTCCCAGTAGAGTTGTACGACTGCTAGCAGCAGATGTGATATTAGCATCAGCACCCGTTGCCCCCGCCGTCTTTGACGCTTAGATCTTCCCGTTGATCGCAGCTGAGCCGTTCATTCTGATTGATGACTTTTCAGCCTCCAGAACAGAAGCTTCTGGTTAATCCTCATCTCACCTTAGGAGATTGGCGGGTCATCGAATGATTTCTGCCGGCGATCGGGTGCGCTAAACAGGTAATGAACTCAGAAAATCCCTCCCGATTAAATTACAGCTGGTCAATCTATTTCATTGACGCCCGAACAATAGTAGAAACATCTAGTCCGTTTATAGAAGGTTATGAAGGTTATGAACCAGGATAAGTTGGATTGAATAGACATAAAGACATTATGCTTCCAACCGCTAGATAGAGGATTGTCTGTCTCTGTCTCAAAGAGGTTGGGGTTTTCTCTGTGGTTTGGCAGGTGTGATTTCACCCACACAAACTGTCTCAAGTTGAATGCAACTATATCATCTTTGTTCTGTTGATAATCCAACTCGTGTCAGTCACCTTACTCTAGGGTCACTGCCTTATTACACTGGCACCTTTAGAATTCCTTCTAATAGATGATAGTGTTGTAAATGCCACTGCCGAGTGATTAGGTATAATTCCGTTCAGAGAGTAGGAAAACACAAACCCATCCCGCCCTGGCGGGCGAGCGGGTCTTTATTTGTTTCTGTATTGAGAGTCTAGTTCATTCATATTCCGGGTGGTTCATTCATATTCCTGAGGATTAGCGCTGTAGTGTTATTTCAAACTATCCTCAAAAACACAGAGTAAATACCAGTATTTTCTGCTAGAGAGAAAAACAACACTTTTCCCAAGGTCATAGCATATCCTGGTGCAAGTAGTAGTTTCAGCTCTGTACTTCCCAATGTCATAATGTTTGTGAATAGCTGTACAGTTTGGTAATAAATATGGGTGTTAAACCTTGTCAATGCCAGGTAAATTATTCATACCCAGCACTTTTACAGCTTGTTTGGTGATTGTGTAAACTTTCTGTTCCGTGTCCTATTTACTATTTTAGCCACCCTGGACTACGCTGGGAGAGACACCTGTTGGTGCCTCACTGCTAAAAACATTTGAGCCTGGCACTAACAAGTTAGTGCTAACGATGCCCTAATTTGATGCCCTAATTTAAAAACGTTGACGCTAGGATGGGAACTTATCCCGTGGACAAGTTCTGGTTGCCCGTTGGACAGAGTTTACAACAGACTCAAAATTCGAATGACTTGATGGACCCTAAGGTTGGGTGACTCAGTGATAGGGCTCACAACCGCGACAACCTGGTTTGAATCCTATCATGGCGGTTCCCGTTTGTGTGTGAGCCCCTCACATATATCCCAAGTCCATATCAAGTGTCCGGAGTAGAAAAATAATAAATTGACTCACTCATTTTATTTCTTGGTTCTCTCGGTCCATCCACTGTGACTTTGATAGCTTTGAGGTAGGTTGCTACTTGGGGTGGGTTGGTTGCTATTGTGATTGTCAAATTGAAACTCTTGCCTACAATGAAAGAAGCGAAAACTTTAATAAAAGAATTATACAGCTAGCCACAATTAAGTTAAGGGTATAATTACGGTGAAAAAGATCAAAAACACTTTCGGACAAAGATTATCTAGGCTCTTTTTCTATTGTTTTTACGCGATTCATTTTAATCCCCTCCTTATAGGGGGATAATTATATTCGCAGCTAGATTGCCCAAGTGGTTATAAATCAAATATCTACCGTCTGTATTGAAATGACATCACGATCAACGTCGCCATGTTAGAAAATGTTTTTATTCATAAATTTCTAGAAATTCAAGTGCAAATTGAAATTTTGTTTTGCTTTTTGGGTTGCTCACTCCCTGAGGAGTTTCAGGGTCTTCTTATTAGCTAGGCTTGTAGTGTCAGGCTGTTTTGAGTGAAGAGTCAGAAAAGTGTATAATATTGCGAAAAACAAGCTAGAAAGCGCGACTGAGAGACAAACAGGCCACCACAGACCGACCACAGCAAGACCGCAGATTCCCGAGCTATGCCAATGACTACATTATCGAAAACAATGACAGGCCGGCGTATTCTACAATGAACTACACTGAATGAGGCCCAAACGGGGGGGGGGGGGGGTCTACTTTACAATCGCAGTTTGACTGTTTTGAAATGG
>Ga0224501_10002808_pt1 | contig 13707 bp, 12 predicted proteins | sample SF_Oct11_sed_USG_4_FD_169105 | JGI IMG/M metagenome (GOLD analysis project Ga0224501, IMG submission 169105) | Sediment microbial communities from San Francisco Bay, California, United States - SF_Oct11_sed_USGS_8_1 | ecosystem: Environmental > Aquatic > Marine > Sediment | place: USA...
TATCACAGTCACTTACAAGGACTAGCTTGACATCTTTAGTTTTTCCGCACTTATCAGCGTTGAAGTCACCCATTTTTATGAGTTCCTAAAATAAATTACCATGGACTCATAATGCGTTATATAACTTTGTTAATAACGGTGGTGGCCCGGAATAAAGTGATGTCACAATTGGCTGAAATAATCGCCTGGTTTCGATAACGAGGCAGCAACGATAGTTGTCTTTTACTCAACAACTCAACACACCTGTAAGACCTACTCTCAAAACCAGGACAATCTATATTGTCCCAACCAAACACTAAACACTTTGCTGATCTTATCTTAAGACTGGGATAATAACCTGGACTGAAAAATACCTTGTACAACTTAAAATTTCACTGCTGCCTTATAAATTGTTACATTGGAAGTTTCATGGACTCTAGTGATCGCAATAAAAACATAAACTAGCTCACTTGTGTTCTCAACATATAGAGTACCTATTGTCACAGCCTAATTAATTAATTCATTAGAGAGAATAGGCCTGTAGTATTTAATATTAGGTGCATTCGCGTGCTCAGTGTTCTCGCAACCACAATCCAAAGCACGCGAACAGAATTCTGCGAACAAAACTAGGCGTAATAGTTTAGGCAAATGTTAAGATTACCGCTAAGAGACATGATTACTACGTTGGAATAACAATTCGCGAACAATTGTTCAGCTCTGATGAGTTAAAGTTGAGAGAGGACAACTCTGAGCCAATCGAAATCCATTCTGAACTCAACTCCGCCTCCTCACCGTGACCGTGTGGTCGAGAGCACGCGAATGCACCTATTTAATTGATTGAAACATTTAGTTAGACTAGTATTCAAACTGAGGTACAAGTATCTTTTCTTATAATTGAGACTAGTAATCAAAGAGCAAGCAAATCAAAATCTGGTCGAAGTACAAAAAGAAAAACAGTCCAGGTCATCAAGCAAAAGAACAGTCATCATATAATAGTTTTGTTAACCAAATTGTATGTCTGTAAGTCGTAATGAACTTGTGATTTTTATCAATTGTAGTGAAGTCGTCAGGAAGTAAATTCCAAAGTGATGTGGCTGTTGATGTAAATGAGTTCTCAGTGAATCTATTGGTTCTTACAGTTCTAGGCAGTTCAAGCTGATGGGAGACTGTGATTGATCTTTTAATGCATACTTGAGGTTTTAGGAGATCTCGGAATTATGGGGGCTTGTGATGATATGCTTTCAAAAACAAAAATGTAACATACCCTGCCCACTTCCAGAACGTTGAAGTCACCTATTAGACATTTGTTTAGTTCTATTAAAGAGTCTCTCATGGTATTATCTTCAGTGTTTCCTTTAATATGTTCCTCTACGCTCTCGATTAAATCAAGGACCTCTACAGTAACACAAATATTTTCCATGAACTATTTATTCAAACAATAGTAAACTAAAACGATAAACGATAATAACATGATTACGTTTAATTCCACAACAGGATTTACACTAAAATATCTATTTATGCCATCGCCAGTATGAAGGATGCCATGTTTTGGTTGACTTGGCATCCACAGTCTCGTAGCTCTGCTTCATTCGGAAACAGCAAGTGTTTTGGTAGAGTGGAGCTGGCCCTGAGCTTAGTCAGCTTAATTCCACTGTTCACTAGCAAATTCGGTGCATGGTATAGTCATAATAAACAATTGACGCGGCCTTTAACTTTGAATGGTATTAGCAGCGTACAGACATTTGTTTTTTCATTTTTGTTTTGCTTGGCCCATTGGTCGTCCTATTTAATAAACCTCCTGAGAGGGAGGCTTGTTGGAGCGATATGAACTGAGATATATGTGACGAGCTCATACTCACAACGGAGCCGGGTTTTCAAAAATGTGAGCTCAGAGCTCCACCACTGAGCTATACCACTACCCAAGTTCGATCTCTATTGTTTTGGTTGACCTTGATATTGCTCCAAATCATAAAACAAAGGTTCTTTGTGTAAATCACCACGTGTGCCAAAATATATGCGCATTATATTGTGGTTAGGCTAAAACGTTTGAATCCTACCCAATCCTCATAAAGTGGGTGCTATCTCGGTCTTTGGACCCCTAAAGTTCCCGCATCGGACAATTCCTCATTGCCAATTTCATCCTTCAGACGCACAGTCTGACTTAATGGGCAGGAAATTACCGTGGTATATTATTTAATACAGGCCCCAAGCAATGGATAAAGGCCGAGATTACTTAATGGGTTTACAGAGATGCATCTCCCTCTTCCCATGAAAGAACAGTCAAGCTTTGCTCTAGGACCTAGATAGACTGACTCTAAACCTTCCAGGACTGTTTATTCAGTCTTCTCTTCACAGAGTTAGTGTGGAACCTGCAGAGTCAGCCTCGAGCATAGCCAACTTCCGGTATTCCCTATTCCCTAACTAAGCTTGTAATTTCATTGGATGCTCTTTTATGATCTTCCGAGACCAACTAAAAGGCAACAACTTAAGTCCTCAGTTAAGGGTCCAGCACAGTGGCTGAACTGAAGCATGCGGTCAGTATTTATGCACTTACCCTCTATGTTTTCATCCTCCTTGCTTCCAGTGGACAACCCCAGCTTATAGACTGTAAAAGACCCCAATGACAATAGTCGCTCACCGTAACAACTGCACGAATGATCTTCACCACTCTTTTATTTCAGGTGACTGCACCACAATTGCACATATAGTAATAACACACCCAATGATCTAAATGTGTGACAAATCTTAAAGTAGCTGCGAATCGAACATAATGCGTCCTAGATTGTACCAGAAAACAATACATACCGCCAAGTCTATTCCGATATGCCTGTAGTCTCTCGAGAGGCTTTTGTATGTGATGCAGGAGATGCCTACCGCTAGTTTGCTACAACAGACGATGCTGTACAATGTATGATACGAATACGTGATATAAAGTCCCAATCCTCAAAACACCAAATGTCTGACATCGAGCGGATATTAAGAATCTCCTCCATTCTTCGAGCATGTTGTCTCATAATTACATAATCAAGTCAGGCTAACTAAAATACTTTTTGAGCATTTATCTGCGGCACATACACCCTAACAACGTACCTCAAACTGACCAAGAACCTTGTAGAAAACTGGATACTTCTTGTTCCACTTGTCATATTTAGCTTTAATACCTTCTATGTTTCTCGCATATTCTTTAAATATTTTAAAGAATGGTGCTATTTTCAGGAAGATATCTGCTATTTGTGGATAGTTGCTCCTGTATAAATGATAAAAAAGATATGTAGCATAAGTTGTCAGTGAAAAAGTTGTCGTCACTTCTCAACAAACCGCTAATTTCTTGACCCAAGCAGATCTAGCTCCAAAACAGAGTGGTCTTAACGTGTGACCAGATGACCACTGAGCTGGAGGTGATGAAGTCTAGATAATAAACATTTATATCTACTTGGTACTAGTAGAAATAGGCCAGTGGTAGTGCGCTGCATGGGTTTTTAATCGCCCGAGTTCAACCCCCCCCCATCAATTGTGGGCTTGTGCTCCTCACATCAATTCTAGCTCAGAAGACAATCCACAATATGAGTCGAATCATTAATACTGACCCACATGTGGCGCTCCATGCTAAGCTCTAACTGCTAGAAGCTAATTTTTAGCCTAATTGTTTAACCTAATCTGCAAATAGGATCATGCTTGAAATAGCTAGAATTGGTAGGTTGACCTAGAGTGAGTGTATGAGGATTTGTTTTCCTTAAAAGTGAGAGTTCACTTCTTTCATTTTGGTGTTTTGCTTTGGCCAATGCGAAGAAAATCATAGCATCACACATTGCTCCCAGTATCCTCTTACCAATCGTCAATCCTTTGGCTGAGTTTTTGTCTAAGTGCCCTAGAGATATCGAGAATCTGTGGAAGTTGTTGCAGAGCTGATATTAATAATTGTGGCATCACAAAGGAACCGGTTGTCTGATTGGCTTCGCTCATAGCGGCCATAAACTCCTGTGTAATAATATTTAAAATTAACCAGTACCATTACTTGGCCAGTCAGGCACACATGCTTTGAAATGACAACAGGGTTGCAAAAAGTGGATTAAGACCCAGAGACAAGCTCTATTAAGGAGCAAACAGCTCTTCATTCACCAGTCAATTTAGTCACCAATCAATGTATGATATCGACTATCTTTTTCATAGAATTTACAGCATGTCCAAGGACACCATTCCGTTTGATAATGTCACAGCCCAAGGAGACTGTCAGCCTTGTCCTGTGGACTGATCTATACGTTCATATCAATGCGTTGACCAGATAGTTCCATTGTTTTTTTGTGTATTTCGATGTTAGTCTCAAAAGCTTAATTAAAGTGAATTGCGATCAAAATTGGCTCTTAAATACGCGGTATGTTTGTCGCAAATGTCCCTGAAATTGTATTATGTACCTTGATTGTGTCAAGATATGACAAACAAATCATGCTTTCCCGACTGATATAAAAAATAACTACAGGTTCGAGAAGAAGCCAGAAGGGACAGGTAGACTGTTTTATTTCTTTAGGATTTGGATGGCGGTCTTGGCCCTAAACCAAAATCTAAATCTATTTTATCATTTTGAGGGTCAGCAGAAAATAGCTTTTGACTTACTGTATCAAGGAACAGCAACGATGAAAAGTATTCCTCTTCATTGGTTAGTAGATCCTGAAGTAATTCCAGTCTCTTCTCTACCATATGTCTATCACAATCCACCGCTGAATGGGAAAAAATAATAAACAATTGGATCCAGAACACGTAGGAGAAAAGAGGGGTGATAAATTATTTTAATGCAGATCTCGTTTGCAGTACAGATGCATGCAAAGACACTGTGGAGAGGCCATATGCAGATTAAGATAACATAACTCTTGACGCCACGGAGCCTACTCCACTTGTCCATGACTGACTACTTGTGTTTGAGGTTGCACTGCTCGGGTATTTCTATACTGCTAACAAGGTATGTATATACTAGGAATGACTGAAGAATTCTATGAACTTAAACTAGCACCTTTGCTAGTTACTAGTTGTCTAGTAGCTGCTAGTAGGTAGTAAAACCAAATGCAATCAGAGACTCCATCAAAAGTTGGTTCGGATCTTCACACAACTAGCCAGTATTGATAATAATTTAAAAGACGATTACGTTTGCGATTATTTCGATACTTAGCTAGTAAATTATTTAATCCAGTTCTATGATCTTAAAGGCACTTGACGACCGCACTGAAATTCATATCAATTCCTCTCTATTTTTAACTGTTTCTTGCCTAGGTTATGTGTATGGGATGGGTATCTTAGATAAGCCATATTGTTGTATTTTTACACAAAGTAAGACATACTTATGATGAACTTTGATGCCATTTTTCGAAAGTCAAAATAATTGCTGTCGAGGGAGAGTTTTGCATTTAAATAAGCAAAGCTTCTCTGAATTGAGGGTCACTAATTGGATTCTGATACATTCATATAAGAGTTAATCCTTGTGGATGTGTTCAGAACACTCCAGTTACCCTAGCCGCCAATCACCACATCATCATGATCATGCTTAAGTTCTACCTGACTCTTGAGTTTCCGCAACAGAAACTTTTTCCTTCTATTCAGGCACTTGGCACTTGGCCATCCTATTTCATGAATCTCTGAGCCTGGGGCTCATAGAGGGGTGGGAGCTAGGAATTATGTGAGGGGTGGGAGCTAGGAATTATGTGAGGGGTGGGAGCTAGGAATTATGTGAGGGGTGGGAGCTAGGAATTATGTGAGGATCTCATTCTCACAGTCACAGTGGATGCAAGCATTTAAGCCATTGAGCTTGCCAGCTACCTTTATCCGACGTTTCAGATCTACACGTAACATAAACCTGAATGGTAGTGGATTCGTTCTTACCTCCCTGCCTCCTTGGGGTCCTGCTTGGACTTCTATTGGGACTTCTATTGGGACTTCTATTGGGACTTCCATTGGGACTTGGACATCTTGCAGCCATTTTGCTTTCACACCGAAACCGAAAATGGAAGCCAGGTAGAGATATCTATGAAATGTTGGAATGTATGGAATTACGTGTAGATACACGATCATGATGGGCAGTTTCAAACTTAGGCAGGTTTATTGAAGGCATAGCCCAATTCTTGAAAATAGTCCACCCGCATGGATTAATTAATTGGTTCATGCCTATAGCATAATATTGACTATACCCACAATTAAAATCGGATAAAAATAGCCGTGCTCTATAATCCACTTCATCATTTAATATAATATAGGTTAACCTCGTATCTCGCTAACCTGGCTGAGAGAACTACAATGAATAACAGAATCACTGATGGAGCTCCGCTCCACGTGATATGTGAAGTAAATACAGTTTATGGGATGTGATCGGGAAACAGAAAAGGTGAATGAACATTTTTCCAACAGGATGGAGGCTATATAAGGCAATGTAAAGTGGAGGGCAAGCCTCTCAGGAAAAGAACATCAATTGAGAGTCTGCGAAGTGGCTGTAGCTGTTCAGACCAGAGACACATGCCACAGTTTAGACAAATGTTGCGGGCTGAACTTCAATCACTACCATCAGGGTTTATATAATACTCAAGCTATAGCCACATAAGCTTTACAAATTACTGTCTGTGTACACACAGTACACAGGTTAAACAAGCTAATATAAGTTCCAAACTAGAGTATATAAGGATATTTTATATCCTGATACCACAGTGCTGCTCAAATAGCTGAGCTCGAGACAGGTTTTAGTCAGTGACATGTATTATATCAGAAAAACACACAGACGCTGATACCAATAAATTTCAACAAAAGTCCTTTTTAGCGGTGTATTTTAACGGATTATGGTATAGATAACTGATCAGTGTTTACTCCGTGGAAAGTACAGTGCTCTCCTTCATCTTTTGGAGCCAGCTACAACAAGAAACGTCAACACTAAAACACATCCATCTTCTTTTACAGTACTGCAAAAGAGATTCACCAGACACTGTACAATCACAGTTCCGCAACCTCAAGTAGATTCATGCCATGGCACGCTTCAATTTGGAGCCCCTAATAGACTAATAAGTCTATAGACTAATAAAACTAATAAGGCCCTATGACATGCAGAAATTACGCAACCATATCAAACCAAACGGATGCTTTTAATCAATAAGAAGTCAACTTTACTCCTAAGCAGTCATTCTCTGTTTAATCCACCACACCAATCCAGCCACCTCACCGTTTTGTGTCCTCAGGTGTATCTGCTTTATATATGACTGGTTCAATGACCGACTGCTGCATCTTAACAACTCTGATTCCCACGTTGGTTACCGCAGTGACAGTAAAGCCAAGCATTATCCGAGTCTCTGCAAGGTCAAGGTTATAAGGTTATTGAAACACGCAGACTGCATTTTTGGGTTGTGGAAGGCCATTGAGAGGCTCTATAAAAAAAGATACACACAGCCACACCCACCTTTAGCTTCCACATCTGCGGAAGCCTTGAACTTGTAGAGGACATTGTCCTTAAGAACAAACCAATGTCTCTTCCATCTAGTCTTACTCTCCGGCCTGGAGGACAAGTAGCCACTGATCTCACCAACATCGGTTGCACGTACCTGTCAACAGAACCATTAAACATACAATAAGAGAAAAACGATCCCTTTCCAGACTCATCTAAGCACGACAGGCCTAGGAGAGGTAATGCTCCACGCAGTAATTTAATGCCGATAAAAGCTATGTGTTAATAAAGATGTACCTAGTAAATATGCCTGTGGGATGGAATGCTGAAGAGAGTTGATGGCAAAAACGGCGCCCAGTCATAAAAACTATGCTGAAATCAGTTAGGACTTTAGAGAGCCCACACCGGCAGGTCCTCACAAAGAGAAAACCAGTGGAAGAAGAAAACGACAGCCCAAAGGTAAAACTAGAATATAAAGATGGGATAGACTAAATTAGTCGACAAGATGTTGTCGGGTTCATCTCTTAATGGATGTCTACGGATGCATAAATTGGCATGACCCGCTTGTAAGGACGGTATGAGTCTACGTAGTCTGTGTTTTCAGGGTGAGTCTTCAATTGATTCAGAAGACGGTCAAGGTCAAATTCATGACGATGAGATAGTAAGATAACTCTAGTATAGATACTATTATAATATACTTTACTATGTCAGCGCATGTAGTGAATGACTATCAAGAGTGCCAACCAGGAGAATCACTTACTATGCCGTAAATCTTATTGTTGACTCATTGCTATTTATCGAGGCTAATACAGCTACTGCAGTTTTTCCACGCGGTGCAAAGATGAGATTTGATTGATTGACTGTATAGAATTCCGCTAGGGGATATAGTTTTGAGCAACAGAATCGCATGAAAAAAGGCTCTTTGAAGAGCCCTTAAAAGGCTTTGAAAAAGGAGGACTATTTCTCTAGAGCCCTAGGGCCGACTTTCCAGCCGACTCACTGCAAACCTTCCTCCTAAGAAAGCAGCTTTAAGATAAATGGGGTACAACAACCGCCGATTCCCGTTAATAAACCATTACGATAACCCAAATCCCTTAACCGGGCTCCTTTCGAGGTCGTTCTTTCCTGCGCAAGGTCTCAACTGTAGCTGGGTGTCCTTCCCTTTCTCAATCATTGTCGCCCCACTGACCATTATGGCTCTTAACTGACTTGCTATACGAGATGCTGGTATGGTTGGAATTATACTATATCACACCTGGCGTAATGCAGTGATCTTTGGCTTCTGTGGGTTAGGTTTTGGTGTGCCTTTCTTGAACTTATCAAAGTGTATACTTAATGTCAAATCTGAATTTGTATCTACCATCATCTCTGAATGAAAAAGACAATACACAAGTTGTTTCATACACACAACACGGTTCATATTGCAATGAATAAACATAGTACGATAGCTATACCCACTCAGTTTTCAGGCTAAAAGTGACAAGGCCACAATCCATCTGTCATGGAGGAATAAATGCATGGATTGACTCCTGAGCGCATTGGGAAACTCATTAAAACACAATAAATAAAAGGTTAATGGCGATAAGATGCATTTTCTGTTTTGAGAGGTTGGTTCATTTATGTTGTTTGGCCTGGGCTGACTCACTATCATAGATGCTATCAAAGCAAGGGTTACAAACTTCTTTCGCATCGTAGTCACAATAATGAAGAGGAGCTTCACAGCATAAACAGCTTTTACACACAATCTAGAAGAGAAGATATATACATTTAAGGCGTACATGAACAGACACGTATGCATGCTTATTCATACATTATAAAAATATACAACAATGTATGCATTTATGAGCACATAATGAGGGAACAGTAGTGGCTCAGGGGTTGGAATGCTTGACTTATGTATAGTGAGTTGGGTGCGCATCGCAGAGATGTGGTGAGAGGAAAGGCATCCAGCCTTAATACGATCCTGGACTTCAACCATGTCCCCTCGTCAACCAGGGAGCAAACTCCGTGGCCCAAATTAGGGAATTATAGCGAATTATAAACGGGTAAACATATAGTTATTTGTATCTGCATGTAAGTATACCAAATGTATGATTCACAACAGCATATTAGAACATAAAGGTGAAGGTAGTGTGGCAACCACAGACCACCACAGCACTAAACATAACTTAACTCGAGTTTGTGTGCAACTGTCTTACCCCCACGAAACACTATACCACGATCAAATCTATATGGACTAATGTCATACCTTGATGCTGTCACGTACCCCACCTACTATATCTACATTTCAATTCTTTAATGACTGGAACACCACGAGCAAAACAGTGGAGGCCTCAACCAGCGTAAAAAGGGTCATGGTCAATCCACGATTGCAGAGATTCACCTCTCCCTCCTCAGTAAGAGTAGGTGAGTTAGCGGCGCCGCGGGTGACAGGTAAACAGGGCTTAGATTAACTGACCCCCAGGACATTAACCTCAACCGGTTTGATCCATGTCTTGCTGCTGATTCAAGGCTATCCCTGTTGACCTAGTTAGGCCGATGCTCGTGCAACTTTCCCTCACTTTAAACCATTTCTTGCACTCGTCCGGCTTTCTCATGAAGAACCTGGTGTTCTTTGTGTTTGAAGGACGAACAGTTTAACCCTAAAGCATTTAGATTATCACCAAAACTGTGCGGCTGAAATGCTTAGTAAAGCCATTCTGAATACAAAGGTTAGCTCACCTTTCCACATGCTCGACAGTGATCACGCCTGTTAAATGCGCCGAAAGGTGCAGTGCATAACATGCACATGGAAATGATGTCAATCGAGGTCCAGGCTGGAGATGCTTCACCTAACTGGTCTCTTTGGTAATCACAGACACCAGTGGGCCTTCTAAGGGAGTCTGAAAGATTATTATGTTTTTTTATATTTCCTATGCCTGAGGGTTGCCCATGGAGCAGTAGAAAGTTTTACACCAAACATTTATAGTTTAGAGATACAAGTGAGAAACGATACATAGGAAAGGCATGCTGAGAAATCTATAGAAATCTGAGAAAGCTATAATCTAATCTTAAGCATAATAACCATCCCAATAGACTCTGCATCATAGGGGCTGTGTTAGCATGAGCCGGTGATTTGGAACTGGGCTTTACTTTGTTGGGGCAAAATTTATGAAGCATTGGTTTTAAGTTGCCTGGGACTGGTCAATAGCGAAACATGAAATATAAACGCTCGCTTATCATAACCACGAGACTATTATGCTGCTGAAAGCTGACAGAAGATCCCCTCCAAGTACTTTTGATAATGAGAAGGGCCAGAAACTGGGAGAAAAAGTGTTAAACCAACTTCTCTTCCTTATAGCCTCCCTTATTGTCTCCTCAAAGGTATTCACCCAATCATCTTTTTCCTCTAGTGAACTAAACAAGAAGATGTACAGTATAATAGTGGACAGGGCCTAATTTAGGGAGCTCTGGCCTGAAGTATCTTCTCTAGCCGAACATTCACTCTAGTGCGTGGTCGCGCAAAGGTGCAGCCAAGGTTTTCTCTGAAATTTATAAAAAAATTTCGCCGATGCACCTTTTTTTTGTATTATGTCTCCTCTGTTCTGATGGAGCCACCAGGTCATGACTTGATTTGATTTGATAGTTTTATTTTACATGGATAGCTTAAATAAGACTAGAAGTCTTTGTTACATTCAGGACTACTTATTAGTATAGACTAGCGCAAGGGGATCAGTATCAGCGCTCCACCTCATAGCTTGTTTTGGTTTGAGCGAAAATCTAAGTGGCAGGGGTTGGTTTGCCCTCAAATTCTCAACTTTTCATGGTTGGGAGCGGCGCTCTACCACTGAGATAACCCACTATCCCAAGTAGTGCACTGCTGTCCACACAATCACTAATTAAAATCCCGATAATCCCTACTTCACATATAGGAATGATTGTGACTGCTTTCTCAGTGAACTATCTATCCTACAGGAGAATGATAGTGATATATATGACATAGTGAGTGTATGGCGGAGATCGAAGACCTCTGATTCTCCACGCTAAAGATTAACCAGACAGAACAGGCTTTCTCCCTGTGAGGTGGCTTATGCGGGGTGCCGGTGCCGGGGCCGAGCGCCGGGTGCCGGGTGTGGAATCATCAGTGTAGACTGTGATTTGAGTTTGACACAAATTTTACAATGGGGTGCTCTTCCCGCTATCAGCCCTTCTTCATTTAGGCTGGAGTTGCGCTGCTTGTACCTCCAGTGACCGAGCAAGGATATTATTCTAATTCCTGCTAAATATTATTTCTAATGTTCATCTAAAATCTTGTTCAGATGTGTAAAAGTAACCCTAGCAATGAAAAAACTAAAAATGATAGCTTAGAGGCGAGTGTTACTTACGATGCCGCAACTGATATTGATGTCTTGGTTGTGCCTATGTTAAAAATAGTCTGCACATCTGCTCTGACATTTCTGGTCACTTTCAAATCAACTATAGTTAGAACATCCTCGGTCCTAAATTTGCCACTTAGTGTTGGGGCTGTCACCAACAAGCAATTATTGAACTACAACAAAATAAATATCAATAATGAAATAGATAAATAAATAAATAAATAAATCGATCAATTAGTCAATCGATCAATCCATCAATCAGTCAATCAATAAACCGATTAATCAACCGATTTGTTATAATAAGGTTATCAGCTCACCAATCAAAATCACTCACCAGAAATAAGGTTCTTTTCTTCCACTTTCCCCTGGTTTGAGTTTCAAAATCTCCTCTTCTTAGGAATTCCTAGAAACATTAACGAGAATATTGATCTGGGGATTTTGTAAGCAGTTCCGTCAACCGCATTAGCAATTTAAAAGTCTGGAGATTGCTCGGTACCATACCCGGCCTGCTACCAGCACATTAAAGTCGCCTGTGATGAGTTTGTTTACGTCAATCAGTTTTTGTATCTTGTCATCTGGTCCCATACCCTCATTGGCACCATTGCTAACGGCTATCATAATCTCAATAGCTCCTACAAAACCACAGAGATAATGAGATATATCAATTCAATAAATCGGAATTCAAAACTTATATAGCCTGTAGCTGAACTTCACTCGGGATATAGAATTATAGTTTTTCTAAAGTCTCCCTGTCAATTCAAAAGACAGCAGCGTTCTAGTTTAGCGATAAAACTGTGAAGACTCTGAGTGATGAGTTATAGTAAATAAATAACAGACTTACTGGTTGTATTTTCATATTCTTCACTGCCCTCAAGCAGATATTTTTTGTAGTCTGCAAGAAAATACAAACATATTATTTCTTGGAGCAGTGGTTCAGGAAGCATGGCATACACCTCCTAGGACTTTCCACTCAGTTGGCGCCCACCCTGGTACAGTGGAGTCATCCCTGAGTATAGTCAACTTCCACAATGGCAACGTTGGCCTTGTAGCTTCACCAAAACCTGCACCATGGTCTTCAGAGATGAATGGATGCACCGACGTATAATGATATTACTAGACTGAGTGTGATATTCTCATACACTCTGACAGCAGGAAAGCTCAAGAGTAAAACACTAGCAATCGTGCAATCATGAGAGTTCGGATTTCGGTCATGACGGGCTCTCGATGTGACTAGGAACGCCTTACTTTGATTCTACCTCAAAACAAAACAACCCTCACAAGAGGGAGTTGATACTGATTGGCCCACTTGTGGTGCTCAATGCTAAGGGGTGGCGGGATTGCTCAATGGTAAAAGCTTTGAGCTTGCAACTGTGAGAACCTTGCTGTAAATCCAGGTCACGGTTGGCTGCGGTTGTGAGTATGAGCACCTCACATTTATCTAAGCTCCTGTTGCTCCAGCAAGCCTCAGGCCCAAAAGGTTCATTAAATAGAAAGACCAAGTGCATGACTAAAAATTTTAACAAAACTGTAACAGGTGAAACCGAGTATCCAATCCGACAGCTTCACTGTAATGGTGAAGCTTTATAGAAAGAAGACATGCTGGTTGATGCAATATGTTGCCGCAGCACTTACTCTCCAACATTAGACGATACTGTGGCATCCTTTGGATAGGTCGCAGCATGTGATTTGCCATAGTCAAAGCCGGCCCACTCTGGCAGTAACTAAGGCCTTGACAAATCGAAGACTCCTATAAACAAAACAGTGTGTGTGCAGAATAATGTTACATAAGGAGTTCCATGATATTCTTTCTAATTTTGTATAAAGAGCGCTGTATGTACCTGATTTGCAGGCACACACAGGAATGATAAAACGAAACCACAATACAAACAATAACCTACTATCAGTATCTGGCCTGGGGTGAAGCGGTGGCTTAGTGAATAGCGCACCTGGTTAGAAGAATCAGGG
>Ga0224501_10002809_pt1 | contig 13702 bp, 12 predicted proteins | sample SF_Oct11_sed_USG_4_FD_169105 | JGI IMG/M metagenome (GOLD analysis project Ga0224501, IMG submission 169105) | Sediment microbial communities from San Francisco Bay, California, United States - SF_Oct11_sed_USGS_8_1 | ecosystem: Environmental > Aquatic > Marine > Sediment | place: USA...
CTTTTAGCCTCCGCGGACACTGTTGAGACTATTCCTCCCACGGTTTGCCCCCGGGGGTTCTGTGCTGCGGGGCATTGCCACTCCAATCTCGTCGGTCCTGTTTATTTTCATCATCCTTTTCTTGGCCGGGTGTGGTCCCTCGGTCCATCACTACCTGTTAATCGAGCAAAGCTTGCATGCCGGCGATCCGCACCGGGCTGCAGCGATTGTTGAGCAAGCTGAGAAGGAGTATGGAGCGAAGGGTCGACTGCTGTATGCAATGGACCGGGGTATGGTGCTGCAGTTGGCCGGACAGTATGAGCAAAGCAATGCGTCGCTCCACCGAGCTGAAGAGGAAGTTGAACGACTCTATACCAGGAGTATCCGCTCTGAAACGGCCGCCTTTCTGACCAATGACAACGCCTTACCGTATGAAGGGGATGCCTATGAGCACGTGATGGTGAACGTGGTTAAGGCGCTCAACTATGCGGCACTGGGGCAATTGGAAGAAGCCCTGGTTGAGGTACGTCGTGTCGACCATCGCCTGAATGTGTTGGGTGATCGGATCAAGGAGCCAGACAAATATCGAAATGACGGATTTGCCCGATACCTGAGCGGCATCTTGTATGAGGCTGCCGGAGATCTCAACAATGCCTTCATCGCCTATCGGAATGCCTATGAGGCCTATGGTGCCATGCGAGGATGGTCGAAGATGTCCTCCCCTCCATCCTTGCGTGCAGACCTCCTGCGTACGTCCGAGGCGCTCGGGTTAAGGACAGAGTTTGAGGCGTACCGACAGGCATTTCCGGATGTGGGATGGGACCCTGTTTCTTCTGCCCAGCAATCAGCTCAAATTGTGATGATCAGTTATAATGGGCGGGCCCCCAGAAAAGAGGACCTGTTGCTCGACTTGCCGATCAGTCTTGATGCCGTACAGTTAGTTTTGCTAAATAGAGGAGTTTTTCATCAGCCCTATCAGAGGAATCGCGTCGGAGATAGCGTGCTCTACGGACTCAATGGGCGGGTGGTTCGAGTAGCAATTCCACGATTAGTTCGACAAAAAACGCAGGTTCCGTTTGAACAGATGACATTGACCGATTTGCGTGGCCGCTCCGTGACCGTGCGATCGGAGCTGGCCCAAAACGTGACGGCTCTGGCGGAGAAAAGCCTGTCAGAGCGTCTACCCGCGATGACGGTGAAGGCACTCGCTCGAGCTGCGACCAAATTTGCGATGGCAGAGGGAATCACGCGAGGCGCTCAACATGCGGCGGGCAGGGATGCCGCTCCCTGGGTTGGACTTCTTGTGGAGTTGCTCACCAAGGGGCTCGCGGTGGCCTCGGAGGAAGCTGACAAGCGAAGCTGGCAGACCTTACCTGATGAAATTCACATGGCTAGAGCATGGGTCTCGCCTGGTCAATATCACGTGTCCCGTCAACCGTCTGGACATACGATGATGGGGGAGGATGGACGTGCGATCTCGCTGGCTGCCGGTCAAACCATGTTCATCATTCAGCGGGTGCTGCAATGATCGACAGACATGGATCAATGCTTGGTCGAGGAATGGCGATGTGCCTCTGTCTGTGTAGCGTTGTATTCGTCACGAGTGGATGTGCGTGGGTGTTTGGAAAGGGGAAGCCCGCGTGGGTCGATGGCCGAACCTCGGAATATCCTCCGGCGCAATATCTGACCGGAGTTGGGCAGGCAGACAATCGGAGGAGCGCCGAGGACCAAGCCTATGCGGCGGTGGCGCGCATCTTCAAGGCGGAAGTGGCCTCGCAGGTGAAGGACTGGGAGTCCTATGTCGTGGTTGAGAATCATGGCATCGCGAACGATAAACGGCGGTTGACGATCGACAGCGTGACGCAAGTATCGACCGATAAAGTGCTTGAAAATGTCAGAATCATGGACAACTGGTACGACTCAGGCCGCGGGTTGCACTACGCGCTGGCTGTGATGCATCGGTCACAGGCTGAAGCGTCGTTGATGGACAAGCTTGTGGAATTAGATCGTACGATTGCCGTGGATATTTCAGAGGCCAGACAGACAACCGACAAGCTGGTCAAGGTTCGTGCGCTCTTAAAAGCCGGTCGCAACGCGGTGTTGCGCGAAGCCTATAACACGGATTTGCGTGTGATTCGGCTCAATGGGCAAGGAACTCTTTCCACGTATCGGGCGAATGAATTGTTCAGCGAGTTGGAGCAGTTTCTTGCTACGCATCTGGTGCTTGCTGTACAAGTGTCGGGCGATCAGGCTGAGCTGGCTCAGCGCGCACTCGTCGAAGGCCTTCTCCGAGAGGGCTTGCACGTGACGACGAAGGCAGGTGGGGCTGATGCTGGCGCGCCAGAATTGTTGGTCCGAGGCACGGTACGGCTCGTTCCCATCGATGTGGGTGATCCACAATTCAAGTATGTCCGATGGTGCAGCGATTTTAAAGTTCTGGACGTAGTCACGCAGCAAGTCGTCGGAACGATTGCCCGTGGCGGAAGGGAAGGGCACCTGACGGAGCGTGAAGCGACCGCCAAGACGCTTCGGGTGGTGCAGCAAGAATTGTCGTCCGATGTCGCGAAGGCAATCGCTGCGCACATTTTCGACGACACTGCGCTTTCGGCCCAGACTGAAACGCCGGCGGGTTGTCCACGAGTAGAATCAACAGTGAGTCCGTGAGTGAACGTTCATGTAGAAGGAGGCAATGATCGTGAAAAAATCAGATGAACCGTCCGTCAGTCGTGCTCCACGTAGTCGAGGGAGAGGGTTGACCAAATCGGGTCAAAAGGTTTCAAGCCGCCTGGCGAAGCGACGTTTGAATGATCGTCTAAAGGAGGACACTCTGTCGTTCAACCGTGGCAACTTGGCCGACACCTTTCGCAAGGAAGGCTATGAAGAGGTGCCACTCGATGAATTGCAAGACCGGCTCTCCAAGCTCCAAGGGCCGCTGGCCGAAATCATTCTGAAGGGGAGGGTGTAAGGAGATGCCATACTACTATTTTGACTCCACTGCGCTGGTGAAGCGGTACAGCATGGAGCGAGGCACTCGGATCGTGAATAAATTGATGGTGAAACGTGGAAAGGTCGCCATCGTTCCGACGTGGTCCGTCACGGACTTCTACGCGATCTTGTGTGCACGTGCGCAAGAGGGGAAGATTACGCGGGACGATTGTTACTCTGTCCTACATAAATTCGAGATTGAGTCCAAACAGGGGCTCTATCAGTTTATTACCCCAAGGGTGGAAACCTATCTCGCGACCAAGGAATTGGTCTTAGAGTATCCGTTCCTCCGATCGCCGCAAGTGATGCACCTCGCCTTAGCGTTGGAACTGAAGCCATTGCGATTGACCGTCGTCAGCGCGGACACGCAACTCTTGGCCGCGTCAAAAACCGCGGGGCTCCATATCATCAATCCGGCAGAGGACTAGCAGTCTCGATGGTATTGGACTGTTTCGTGTTCAGCTGGTTCTGATATTGACTGGTCGCCCGGAAGTCGCCTCTTTCGAGGCGTGCTGAAGAAGGTCGAGAACAGCCCGGTTCCATCCGGCAGGGCCGATGTCTGGCGCACGAATGAGGTGTGGGAGGTTGATGTCCGGATCATACGATCCGTCAGGCTTTTGCACCAATACTGGATGATCAACCGCGAGTAACAGAGGAAGGTCGTTCAGGCTATCACCGATGCCGATGGTTTCGAGATCCGGCAGGTCGCGTTCTCGTCCTTGTCGCTTGTAGCAGCGGAGAAGAATATCAGCGGCCCGTCCTTTGTCGTTATTTCCGGTCAAGTGAAAGAACCGTCCGCCTCTCGTCCAGTTCAACCCGCGCGTGACAATCTGACGGCAGATTTCCTCGATCAGCTTCGGAGGTCCGTTGACCAAAAACGGCTCATCAAACTCCCGAAGCATGGCCCGTAGGGCATCTTCACGCGAAAGTCCCGTCGTCGCCATGACCTCATCGACCGAAAGGTCGCCGAACCCTCGGAGTGGGGTTCCCACCGCATCTTCAATTTGCCTCAAGACGTCGCGGAGGAGGGCATAGGGTGTGCCTAACTCGATGACATGATACGAGGAACGGCGGCGTGATCGTTCTGGCGCGAAGTCAAAGGTCTCGTGCGGGACATACACCGCTGCTCCGTTTTCGACGATAAAGGGAGCCTGGTGATCCAATTGTTCTCGAAGCGGTTCGATCTCGGCGCGCGTCTTTCCCGAGACCAATATGACCGGAATGTTCGCCAAGCGAAGCACGTCAAGCGCCGGCTTTGCTTGGTCGAACGAGTACGTGTTGTTGTCTAAGAGCGACCCGTCCAGATCTGTGAACAAGAGGAACTGTGACATAGGCGTTAACGATGTCGTAAATCTTCGCGCATCTAAGTCCGGGAGTGTCCCCCCAGACGTCGCTCCAAGAAATCCTTTGCCAGCTCCTGTCCTCCCAACCCTACGGCAAGAGCAGCCGCCAGCACAAGGCCTCCCCAGGTGATTCCGAATCCAACGACGACGATATGCCGGGCAATCCCGAGTTGTTCGAGTGCCATGGCGATCGCCAATAACTGAATGCCCCATCGTGTTCCGATAGCCACCCACCGAGCTGGCGGTATGCCTGCATTGACTGCCGCGATCAGAACGGCCTGAGAGACAAAATTTGCGATGAGATAGCCGGCAATTCCGATGGCGGCGGCAGTGATCACATGTGGAAGATAGGACAACAGCGAACGGGCCGCTTCGTTAATCGGCGTCACATTGAGGGTACCGAGTGCAGCCGTGACGGCGAACAGTACGATGAGCCAATAGGTGAGACGGTCGATGAGGGAGGACGGATTCGCTTTGATACCCCCTTTCATGAGCGTAGCTGCGATGCCGATGCGATCCAACCCGATGACGCGCAGCAGCCGTTCTATGAGATGGCCGATCCCCCAGGCTAGGCCTAGGCCCGCGAGTAGAATAATGATCATGGATAGGAGATGAGGAAGGAGAGAAAGGACGTATTCGCTGAGGGCAGCCACCGGTCCGAGGAATGTTTGTTCCCAGCTTGAGATCATGGCTGTCTCGTAATTCGGACGTCGTTCATGAGACCAGCTGCGGTGTGTCGGCTGTGGGATTCCATGCATGGTCTTGTTCAACGGCATCCATGAGCCGTTGAAACATATCCGGTACGGCATGGGTCACACGGCTCCAATTCGAGATCATGGGAACGCCCAGCGGATCTTCGAGAAAGCTGTCCGTTGCCAACGTCATTCCACGAAGGAAGACTTCCACGGCCTGGCGTTCTTCATGGCGGTCAAAGCGGAGACTGTTGATCGCTGCATCATTTTCGTAACGGCTGATGGCTTCTTGGGCGGCTTGAAGATAAGTCGCTCGCAACGTCTTGAGTGTGCTTTCAGAAAGAACCAGTCCTTCATTCGCCAAGTTGCGAAAGAGGGATTTGGTAATGTCAACGCACATTTTTAACAGGCCGGCATCCGGATTGTGTGTCGACAGCGTTTGGTGTTTGTGTTCGTAGGCATCCGCGATGTCCACCTGGCAGATGCGCCGGAGCGCACAATTGCGGTACACCTCGGCCAGTACACCGATCTCCAACCCCCAATCGCCGGGAATTCGGTTGATCCACGCCAGGTCCCGCACCATGGCGAATTCACCAGCGAGCGGGTATCGGAAACTGTCCAAAAACGAAAGGAGGGCATGCGGGCCAACCAACAGTTGCAGGCTGCGGATCAAGGGTGTGATAAAGAGGCGTGTTACCCTGCCATGCATGCGGTCCGTCACCCGACTGTAGAACCCCTTGCAAAATTCGTAGGCGAGGTTCGGGTTCGTGACGGGATAGCAGAGACGCGCCAAGTATTGACGGTCGTAGCTCACAATGTCGCAGTCATGCAGGGCGATGACCTGACTTTGTCCCCTCGCTAGTACGTAGCCATAGGCCGTCCAACATCCGCGTCCCTTGCCTTGGAGTCCGATATCGATTTCGTGCGAAACCAGCGTGGTCAGGAGCGCCTGGATCCTCGGCCCGTCGTTCCAGATGACGCGGACTCGCTGGGGCAGCTGGGAAAAGAACTGCTTGGCTACTCGGAACTCCAGTGCGGAAGCCTGATCCAGGGAGATGACGATTTCATGGATATAACGAACCTTGCTCAGTGTCTCGACGATTCCCTTCAGGGCTGGACGCTCCAGTTCCGCATAGAGTGAGGGAAGAACCAAGGCAATCGGAGTTGTCTGTGCGTACCGTTCAAGCTCCTCCTCCAGTTGCGCCGTGTTGGACCGACCGAGACGGTGGAGGACGGTCACCGCCCCATTTTGATAAAAGTCAGACACGATGTCCTTTCCGCAGATCCCTGAATAGTGCTGAAAGCCGATTGCGCCTAATGCCAAGGTGAGCGCGGAGTAGTACCACCCGGCCCATTTAAATACAAGCTCGGAGAACGTGCAGGGGATATGCCATCACCGATCGTGACGAAAGCCTGTGACTTCCGTTGGTTCGCTCGAAGGTGTTCGAGGATTGTTGAAGGACTCTTGATGGAGTGTATGGAAAAACAGGCAGGAGTGGAGGATTTTCCCTATGGCTTGTCTGTCGAAAGTTTCTTCCCGAGACGACGTGCCAATCGCACCATGCCAGGGGAACGGTCATTCGGGCTCAAGAGGACGTTAAGAACGTGAAGCTGATTTCCGTCTGCAAAGGCAGCGGCCAGACCCTGTTCAAATTCCCTCTGCGTGCTCACCCGGGAGCCCTTCCCACCGCCGATCAACTCGCACACCCGTTCATACTGCCATTCATGCACATCGTTGAAAGGGCCTTCCAAAATCTCTCGTTCTGTGGAATAGCCTCGGTTATTGAGCAAGATAACAATCGGGGCTTGCCCATAGCGCACGCAGCTGGCTAACTCGGTTCCGGTCATCTGAAACGCTCCGTCTCCTACCAGGACAATGGGCCGTAAACTGGGGTCCGCGAACGACGCGCCTAAGGCGGCCGGCACAGCGAAGCCCATCGAGGTGTAGTAGGCAGGAGAGAGAAATTCGAACCGATGGCGCACGTGGAGATCAGCTGCGGCAAAGAGTGATTCGCCGACGTCGGCAATGACGACGGTCTTTTCGGTGAGGACCGTATCCAGATGCTGGAACAGCCCTTCCAGTGTGACGGGCGCATCCAAGTTCTGAACCGACGAGGTCGCGACGGCCCGAGGCGGAAGCGCGCGCGGAGCATGGGAAAACGAGGGCAGCGGAGATCGCACCAGGCCCTGGACAAAATCCTGGAACTTGATCGATTCATACCGATGGTGCTTGATGGCGACACGGTCGGCTGTGGCATGGATCGTTCGTCCTTCGGACAGCAACGGCGATCGTGCATCCAGATCTTCCACATCGGATAAAACGGATCCCAAGATCAACAGACAGTCGGAGTTGTTGATGAACGTCTGTACTTCTTCTCGGCCGATGAGTCCACCGTACACGCCCACATAGAGCGGATGATCTTCCCGAATGATCGATTTGCCGAGCAAGGTGGAGGCGATGGGAATGTTGAGGCGCTCGACCAGGCGAGCCAAGTCGTCCTGTAGCCCGAAGCGGCCGACTTCGGCGCCGACCAGCATAGCCGGCCGCTTCGCGGAGGCCAACATGATCCGTACTTCGCTGAGCGCTTCTTCCAAGGCGGCCGGATCACTCGGAGTATCCTCCAGACAGATCGGCTTCATGCCTCCCGTGAGAGGGCAGTGCACCATGTCTCGAGGGATTTCGAGATAGATGGGACGGCGGTACCGGAGTAGCGCGGCAAAGGCTTGATCCATCTCACGCTCAGCAGTCAGGGGGTCATCCAGCGTCACGGCCGCCACGGTCATCCGTTCGAAGACCTCACGTTGTGTGGCAAAATCTCGGACCATGTGATGCAAGTAGGGAGTGCGAGTTCGTTCAGAAAGGCCCGGCGATCCCGTCAAGAGAACCACCGGCGAGCGTTCCGCATAGGCACAGGCAATGGCGTTGACGGTATTGAGTCCGCCGACGCAGTAGGTAACACACACGGCCCCGATGCCGTTGATCCTGGCATAGGCATCTGCCGCAAACCCGGCGCAATCCTCCCGTGTTGTTCCAACATGTTTGATCGGCGAGGCTTCGATCAGTTGATAGAGAGACAGGACGTAGTCTCCTGGAATGCCGAAGATATGGCGAACTCCCAGGCGATGCAGTCGGTCTAATACGGCAGAACCAATAGTGGCTTTGTCGCCCATTCTTCTTTATCCTCACGCAGACAGTGAAACGTGTCATCCTCAGGAAAACATACTGGTCGAGGTTCGTCAAGCAATGAGCGTGTGGCGCTCGAGTTGACGGCACCTGGTCTGTGACCATTCACGCACAGAGTTCGCAACATCATGGTATGGGGGAACAGATTATGACGTCCATGGCCCACGTCCGCCTCACTTCGATCCGCATTCCAGAGGGGCGGCCTCTCTGGCTCTTTGCTGGGCATGTCGGACCGCTTGTTGGTCAAGCAGCAGCTGGGGACTTAGTCGACGTTCTGACCTCCGCCGGGCAATTCTATGGGCGTGGTCTTTATAACCCTGCTTCGAAAATCCGCGTCCGTCTCCTGACGTTCGAGGATGAGCTGATCGATGAGGCGTTCTGGCGGGGAAGAATCCAGCAGGCGATCCGCTTACGGCAGCGCGTGGTTGCGCAATCCAATGCCTATCGGCTGATCTATGCCGAAGGTGATCGACTGCCGGGGTTGATCGTGGATCGCTACGATCAACTGCTGGTCATGCAGTGCCTCTCGTTCGGCATGGATACCAGGAAGGAGCTCATCGCCGACGTGCTGATGAAAGAATTAAATCTGACAAGGGTCTATTTACGGAACGAGGCCAAGAGCCGGCAACTTGAAGGACTGCCGCTCGAACGGAGATTTCTCTGCGGCAGCGGGGCGACGCAAGTGGAGATTCAGGAAGGACCTGCAAGGTTTCTTGTCGATGTCGAGAAGGGACAGAAGACCGGCTGGTTTTGCGATCAGCGAGAAAATCGGCTGGCGGCGGCCAAGCTGGCCTCGGGAGCCGAGGTGCTGGAAGTGTTCTGCCATACCGGCGCCTTCGGCATTCATGCCGCGCTCGCGGGAGCCGTCTCTGTGGAGGGGCTCGATGTCAGTCTAGACACACTGGCCATGGCCAAGACGCAGGCCAGGATGAACAAGGTGGAGGATCGCTGTACCTATCGCCAAGCCGATGCGTTCGAGGAGATGCGCAAGTTGGTGAGGGAGGGGCGACGCTATGACCTCGTGATCCTCGATCCTCCAGCCTTTGCCCGCAGCCAACAGGCCCTGGCTGGCGCACTGACTGGGTATAAGGATGTCAATCTACTGGGCTTGAAGCTGCTCAAGCCAGAAGGGTTTCTCGTGACGAGCTCCTGCTCTCATCCGGTCTCTGACGCAGATCTCTGGAAAAGCATCCGCCTCGCAGCTCGCGATGCTAAGCGAGACATCCGGCTCATTGAGCAACGGGGTCAGAGCGCCGACCATCCCATCCTCGCCAGCATGCCGGAGACGCGGTATTTAAAGTGTTTTGTCGTGCAGGTATTGTAGCAGACCGCAGAACGATCAAGCCCAGTGGCCTGACCCTGGACCGTTTATTCTTTACTGGAAAGCGTATGGCTTCAGCGGGCAGAACTCAGTAGATGCAGAGTTGTACCACCGGATCCTCATCGGGGTCTGCATCCTTCACAACCGATCAAGACAAATGCTTGGCAGCAGCTACCTGAGGAAACGCCGCCGTGGAGTTTCTAAAGACGGCGCTTGGGTTTGAGTACAGAAGGCTGTCCCTATCGGTCTCAGCTACTTCTTCGCACTGCAGGATCACTGCCGACAAGTAAGGCTGTCGGAATAATTTGGCAAGCGCTTCCTTCATTCCTTCAGATTTATTGAAGATGCGAGGGTCGCGTAGGCCTGTGAATCGAAGGATGAGTACTCCAGCGCGGTCAGGTGCTAGCTGTGTAGTCACTTTCTCCTTAAGAGTTTTATAGATGTAGTCGCGCAACTCTGTCGATGTCTTACGCGGCCCACAACATCGAAAGACGACAGGGTCAAACAATAGTTCACCGGTTCGCTTGGACTCGAGATAACTTCTTTCTCCGGGATTCTTATCCCGGACGATATCATCAAGCTCCTTGTGTGTGTAAGTTCTACTTGGTGAAGGCTTACTGAGCCGACCATCAAATAGTGCGTAGTGCATCAGGCGGCATAGCGAACATGTTGTTCACGAAACAGGTTGGTGATCACGTGCGGTTGCTTCTGACGCCGATACAAATGGCTGCGCACGGTGGCCATGAGTTCGGTTCGGGTAGTCGGTCGACTCTTGCCGAGCCCGTTGGTCTTGACGTCCTGGTTCAGCAACTCATCGGGATTCAGTTCCGGGCAGTAGCCCGGCATCCGAATGAGCCGCAGCCGCGAGGGGTGTCTGGCGGCAAAGCGCGTGGCGGCTCCGGATCGGTGCACCGGATGCCCGTCCACGATCAGATAGATCCTGCTGTCCATCTGCTTGAGCAGCCGCTTCATGAACTCCGCAAAGACAGAGGCCTTGAATTTGCCCTGAAAGACCATGAAGGCGAGTGCGCCCTTGTTCGTGATGGCCGAGATCATATTGCACCCGACGCGCTGCCCCGTGGCTCGTATGACGGGAGTGTGTCCTATCGGCGCATAGCTTGTCCCGGTCACGTGGTCACTGCGCAGCCCCATTTCGTCGCCCCAATACATGACGGCCTGTTCCCGCTTGGCCTGCCGGGCCAGCATCGGGTATTCCTGTTTCAACCACCGTACGATGGCCGCCTCGTTCCGCTCATAGGCGCGCCGCACTGGCTTCTGCGGGCTCAACCCCCACGCCCGGAGGTAGCGCCCTACGGTGACAAGCGAGACCTCGATTCCGTATTCCCGCGCAATCAGACTCGCCACCGCCGCTCGCGTCCAGAGATAGAACGGCAGCTTCAGCTGATCGGGCAGCTTGCCCACGATCAGCTGACGGAGGTGCCGCGCCTGCGTAACGGACAACCGACCGCCCTGGCCACGCCGACGCCCCCGGCGCTTCGGTTTCAAGGCGCGCAACCCACCGACCTTGTCGATCGCCACCCACTTATTCACCGCCCGCAGGCTCACCCCGTAAGTCTTGGCCGCCACAGTCTGCTTACAACCGGTGCGCACCGCTTTGACGGCGAGTCGCCGGAGGTGCGCTTGCGCCGCTGGAGCCAAGGTCCTGGCATCGTCTTGTCCTGGCATGACGCAGGATACCATACTACGAACTATTTAGTGAACTAATCAGTATGTGGCCGGCAAGGGATCCATTCTTGCGCGACAGTCCGGTTACAAATTCATGAAGTCCTGAGCGGGAAAGCCATTCCAGTCGCACGGCACCTGTTTAGCGATAGACGACGGAGACGCGTCTGAGAAACTCTTCGAGTTGCACGATTTGTTGTTCGATCATCGAGCCGTCCTGTTGTTTGGCCGCCTGTTCCATCGTGGCTCCAATCTCGGTAATCCTGTCGAATCCGTAGCCGCCTCCATCACCCTTCAAACGATGGCCTAGATTCTGGACGGTTCCGAAGTCTTGTCGAGTCAGCGCGTCTCGAAGTGCCTGGAGGTCGTTTTCTCGGTTACCTAGGAAAATAGGCACAATCTCCTCAAGGTCGCAGCTAATCTCCACGATAATTGTGTCTGGGAATTCTGGGTGTGAAGGGTGGGTCACGAGATGATGTGCTCCTTGTGTGCCCTGAGAATCTCTAATAACGTGGATTTCTTTACAGGTTTGGTAAGATGGGTGTTGCAACCAGCTTCAAAGATTCGAGCTTCTTCTTCTTTCAGGGCCAACGCGGTGAGAGCAATAATTGGTGTGGGTGCTAAATCGTGCTCGCGCTCCCATGATCGCATCGCTTTTGTGGCAGCATATCCGTCCATGATGGGCATTTGTATGTCCATCAGGATGACATCGTAATGCGAGGTCTTGAATTTATCCAATGCGATAGCGCCATGCTCCGCGACATCCAGGAAGTAGCCTGTTTGTTTTAAGTAGGACCGGACCAGCAGTTGATTATCCGGAGAATCCTCGACTAATAGAACCCGCAAGGCTCGTGTTGGGGCGGTTGAAGTTGGCTCAATGGTCTCCGTAGGCTTCGGAGGTATTCCTTTTGTTCGACCCAGCGCAATCCCGATTGATTGCAGAAGGTCACTCCGTCGAATAGGTTTGATCAAGTAGCCACCAAGACCGAGGTCATAGGTTCGAGCAATATCATCAGCCCAATGATTCGACGTCAGCATGATCACCGTCGGACCCTGCTCATTAGAGAGCGCTTTTGCCTGTTCGGCAACTTGAAATCCGCTCATCTCCGGCATGCGAGAGTCCAGGAGAAGCAGCTCATAATTCTTGTTCTGTTCGACTGCGCAGCGGAGTTTCGCCAATGCCGCCCGGCCGTCCTTCGCTTCTGTAACCTCAGCGCCCCAGGCGCTCAATGTTTCTCGCAGTATGAGGCGGTTGGTCGGATGATCGTCTACGGCGAGGACCCGGATTCCGGTCAGATCGATTGGAGTTGTGGATTTCTGGTGCAGAGATGTGGTTTGAACTTGAAAGGGGAGGGAGCAATGAAAGGTACTGCCGCTTCCCATCATACTCTCTACCCAGATTTTGCCGTTCATTCGCTCGACAAGCTGTTTGGTAATCGCGAGGCCGAGACCCGTCCCTCCAAACTGTCGCGTTGTTGAGATATGCGCTTGAGTGAAACTGTCGAAAATCAATTCCAGTTTATCCGAAGGGATCCCAATCCCGGTATCGCTGACGGAAAACTGAAGTGCGCCGGCTATATGTTTGTTAGGATCGAGAGAAACAGACACCTCCACTGCTCCGGTTTCGGTGAATTTGAGAGCATTGCCTATCAGATTGATCAAGATTTGCGTTAATCGTGTCGGATCGCCGATTAAGTGGCATGGCACATCTGAGTTCACATAGGAAGTGAGTTCAAGGCTCTTCTCATTGGCTCGCATCGCTAATATATCGATGGCTTTATCGACAATCTCGTTTAAATCAAACTCGATGGCTTCCAATTCCAAGTGGCCGGCCTCAACCTTGGAAAGATCCAGGATATCGTTAATCAGATTCAGGAGTGTGCCACCAGCGCGGCGAAAGATCCTGAGATACTTGCGCTGATCGGGTGTAAGGGGTGTTTCCCAGAGGAGGTCAGCCATACCAATGATAGCGTTCATCGGGGTACGAATTTCATGACTCATGCTGGCAAGGAATTCACTCTTAGCTCGACTGGCGACTTCAGCAGCTTCTTTGGCAACGCGGAGCGCCTGCTCGACTTCTCGTCGATCGGATGCCTCAAGTGCAAGGGTTGCTATCGTCGCTAATAGCCCGATTACATGCTTTTCTTGCCGGGTCCACTGGCGAGGTGCTCCGATAGACTCGGCGCAGAGTACGCCGACGAGCTTTCCTTTTTGCCTAATGGGAGCGCTGAGTATGGCTTGTATATCGAACCGAGAAAGATAGGTGTCTGTGAGTTCTTGAGTTCGTGGATCGCAAAGGGCATCAGAAACTGCTACGGCATGATATTCTCGAGAGAGTGATCGAAGATAGTGTCGACAGTGGGCTGATGGGAGCGCCACATTCAATCTGGAACGTCTTCGACAGGTTTCGTATAAGTCGACCAGTGCGATCGCATCGCGTTCCGTAGATAACAGCCAGGCGCTAGAACGTTCGACTCGAAGCAAGGCACAGGAAGCCTTCGAAATAGCTCGGAAT
>Ga0224501_10002810_pt1 | contig 13699 bp, 10 predicted proteins | sample SF_Oct11_sed_USG_4_FD_169105 | JGI IMG/M metagenome (GOLD analysis project Ga0224501, IMG submission 169105) | Sediment microbial communities from San Francisco Bay, California, United States - SF_Oct11_sed_USGS_8_1 | ecosystem: Environmental > Aquatic > Marine > Sediment | place: USA...
GGAATGTGGTCCTCGCCCCCCGTTTCCTGTCGCAAGATGCCGATGCGCACTCCGGGGGAGACGATCCTCCGTCCACTGTCCGCCGCCAGGTCGCCCGCCAGGATGTTCAGCAGGGTGGTTTTTCCCGCTCCGTTGTCCCCCACCAGCCCCACCCGGCGGCCTGGGCGGATGTGGATGGACAAATCGGAGAACACGGGGGTTCCCCCATGGGATTTGGATATATTTTCAAGACGTATCATATTGTTTACTGATTCAGGGGAGGAACAGGGCTCTTCCTAAAAGACGCTCCTCTATTCCTCCGCCATCTCCTCCAAAGTGCGCAGGGCCGCGGCCTTCGGATCCGCCGCGGCGAAAATAGGGCGGCCCACCACAAGGTAGTCCGCGCCCTGTTTGATAGCTTCGGCCGGGGTCATGACCCGCTTTTGGTCGTCCAGGCTGGCCCACACGGGGCGGATGCCGGGCGTAACCACCAGGAAGCCGGATCCCATGGCGCTCTTGATCACCTCCACCTCCAGGGGGGAGGCCACCACGCCGTCCAGCCCGGCGGCTTTGGCCTCATCGGCCAGATGCACCGCCAGCTCGTTGGGTGTTTGGGAAATCCCCAGCAGGGTCAGGTCCTCCGGCCCCATGCTGGTGAGCACGGTGACGGCTATGACCATGGGGGGGGGATAGCCGGCGGCCATGGCCGCCTTGCGGGCGGCGGCGGCGCCTTCGGCCATCATGGCGCGGCCACCCAAAGCATGGACGTTTATCATATCGGCGCCGGTGCAGGCGGCGTTTTTGCACGCGGAAGCCACAGTGGCCGGGATGTCGTGGAACTTCAGGTCCAGAAACACCTTCAGCCCCTCCTGTTTCAGCAGAGTCACCACCTTTGGCCCAGCGGCGGAAAAGAGCCTGGCGCCCACCTTGACCCATGTCAGGGCGCCATCCATCTTTTTCACCGCGGCCATCGCCTCGTCCTGCGAGTCCACATCCAAGGCGGCTATTAACTTATCCTTCGGCTGGTTCATTTGTTGGCTCCTTGGTTTCGGGGGGCGGGGGTTTGAAGAAAATCCAGCCTACCAGCAGGCTCATCTCGAAGAAGAGGTATAGCGGAATGGCCAGCACCATCATGTTGAACGGATCCTGGGTGGGGGTGAGCACTCCGCCTGCGGCCACGGAGCCGATTAGGGCATAGCCCCTGTGGCGGGCCAGGGATCTGTAGTTGGTGATCCCGGTGGCCATCATGAATATGAGCGCCAGGGGCAGCTCGAAGGCCACTCCGAATCCTATGATGATCATGAAGAAAAAGGAGATGTACTCCTGGACCGTCAGGATAGGGGACAAGGTCTCCCCTCCAAAGCCTATAAGGAAAGGGATGGCCACGGGCAGGGCCACGAAATAGCAGAAAGCGGCCCCGGCGGCGAAGGAAAGGGTTCCGAAAAGGACGAATATCTTTGTATACTTCCTTTCCACCTGCAAAAGCCCCGGCGCGATAAACTCCCAGATGTGATAGATGATCACAGGCATGGAGAGAATCACGGCGCTGTAGAAAGAGATTTTCAGATAGATGAAAATCGGGCCGGTCAGGGCGGTGAACCAAAGCTTGTTCTCGACAGGCACGGGGCGCCGCAGGATTATGAGCAGTTCCTCGGATATGGCGTACATGGGGATGAAAACCACCATAATCGTGATGGCGCTGTATATGATCCTCCAGCGCAGCTCCTCCAGGTGCTCGGTGAAGGGGAGCCGCTCCTCCGGGTCCACCTTGCGCACAACTTTCCTGGGCTTGGCGGGAGCGCCGCTGGCTTTGGACGCAGTGACGGGGCCGATGGGTGGCTCTTCCGGTTCTGTCTCTGTCTGGATCTTTTCGGTCATGAGTTTCGATTATACTCCGGCCGGGCCCGAAAGCAACGCCCTGTCAATCGGCCGCCTTGTTATCGTCCAGCCCCAGCATATGGCGCATGGTCATCGCGTTACGCACGGCCTGGCCCTGGAAATGGTTGTTGAAGAACAGCAGGGTGGTCCTGGCCTGTTTGGCCACCTGGTTCACAGGGGTGATGAACTGGCCAAGCTCCGGGTCGGTATACAGGTAGTTGTGTCGCTGGGCGGCGGAGACGCCATACCAGTTTTTGTTGCGCCCGTGAAAGCGGAAGTATGCGATGTCGGAGGTGGCCACGGGAGTGAAGGGGACCAGCGACTGCAGGTCCGGCTCGTCCACCACGCAATATCCCACGCCGATCTTCTTCAGAAAGTCGAACACCGACTGGGCCACCCACGCCTTGTTGCGAAACTCCACCACCATTCGCGTCGGCGCCATCCTCTCCGCAAGCCAGGCGATATGCTCCATCTGGGCCGTTCCCCGGCCAAACTTCATGGGGAACTGGGCCAGCACACAGGTCAGACGCCCGCCATCGATCAGGGGGCCCAACCCATCGGTGAAAGCGCTCACCGAACTTTCGTCCCGGATGAATCCGCCGGATTCGTCGCGGATCTTGTGGGTGAGGGACTGGTGGGCCTTGGCCACGAAGGTGAAGCCTGGCTCCACATGGCCGAGCATCCCGGCCACCCCTTTGGCCGCCGGCATGGTGTAGTAGGTATAGTTCAGCTCCACCAGGTCGAATTTGAGCTGGTGGGCGTAGTAGGAAAGCATCTCGGAGCGCTTTGTCCCCTGCGGATATATGTGGCCGATCCAGTCGTCATAGGAATAGCCGGAGACGCCCACCCGGATGCGGGATTGCGTCAGTTCCATGGCAGTGTTGGGCCCCTCCTGGGGTGTTGGCTGGTTCTGCATCTAGGCTTTCGGCTGCTGGTATGGGATCACCACCGAGGAGCCTTCAAACTTGACGGCCACTTTCTCGAACCGCTGGCGGAACTGCTCCGGATCCAGGTTGGCGCAGGCGGCAAGCTTCTTCACCGTCTCCTCGTTTTCAAAGTCCTCTTTCTTGAGCCGGATCATATATTCCAGCGCCATCTCGTACGCTTCGGAATGGATGTCCATCATGCGCACCTTGGTGCGGCCGGTGGACGGGTCCATGATGGCGTAGAAAGGGATGGGGACAAAGACGCCATCCTGGATGGAGACCATGTCTCCGGAGCCGCCCATCAAGGCGTGCTTGGCGGCTGAAAAGCCCAGCTCCTTTACGTATTCCATTTCAAACGAGGTGGGGTCGGCGCATCGCAGCTCATAGCCGATGTCCTTGTCCACGATGGTCATCTTGATGCCCAGCTTGGCAAGCTCCTGGCGGACCCGGGTTTTGACCACTCGTCCGAAATCTATCTCCGAAAGGCGCGGATGGCCATGCTCGTCATATTCCAGCTGGCCCATGGCCGCCAGTTGGGCCTCGTCGAGTTTTTCGGCCAATCCTTCCGCCAGCACCGCCACGCCATAGTCGCGTCCCACGGAGATGCGTTTGATGATGGCGCCCACCAGGGTGTCCACCAGCCAGTTGAGGTCCATCTTCTCTTCTCGGCGCTCCTCCGGGATGACGGTGAGGGTGGCGCCGGCGGGGCTGCCGATCCCCAGGGCCAGGTGGCCCGCCTTCCGCCCCATGGCGATTACAAAATACCAGCGGCCGGTGCTTTTGGCGTCGTTCATCACGCTCTTGACGATTTTCACGCCAAAGCTGCGGGCGGAGGCGAACCCGAAGGTTCTGATGCCATGGGGGAGGTTGATGTCGTTATCTATGGTTTTGGGGACATGGATCACCTGGATGCGCCCCTCGGCCTGTTTGGCGATCTTGTGGGCCGAATAGCAGGTGTCGTCCCCGCCGATGGTGATCAGGCAGTTGATTCCCAGCTTCTGCAGCCCTTCCACCACCGTCTCCAGGTCTTCCGCTTTCTTGGTGGGGTTGGCGCGGCTGGTGCGCAATATGGAGCCGCCGTCGAAGTGTATAACGGAGACGTCCTCTATATGCAACTCCTTTACGCGGGAAATGTCCCCTTTCATAAGGTGCGAAAAGCCATCGTAAATGCCAAAGACCTTGGCGCCATGATTCCTGAGTTTAATGGTGGCCGCGCGGATTACGCCGTTTATGCCAGGCGCGGGGCCTCCGCCCACCAGAATGCCAGCCGTCAGATTGTTCATTTCCATCCCTTTGGTTAATTGGACCATTATACAACATGGGAATGAACTAGGCACGATGCGATGGTCCGCAATCCAGGTTTGTATTAACCTGACATGTCATATCTTTGTAATAAAGTATAATCCTATTTATTTCTTATAGGTTTTGCCCAATGACGGCGCTATTGATCTGGTTACAGTTGACCGCCTTGGCGTTAATGACATTGGCTCTGGCCCGCGCCCTGTTCGCCCGCATATCAAACCGGTGGGCGGGGGATCTGTTTTCGGTGGTCTTGATTCTAATTGTTGTGGGGTTTTCGGCCTGGGTCGCGTTCATGGCCCACCAGACGGTCGCGATAGGCTACGAGCCGTTCTGGCTGTTCCACTTCTTTCTGTCCATGACGATATTCCTGGTGGTCGGGGGGGCGATCATTCTGGTTAGGTGGAAAAAGGCCAATGACGGGCGGCCAGGCGGCGGCCCGGTGGCCAATAATTGCATTGGCGCTGGCTTGTGTGGTGATTGCGGGCATGCTCTTGACCACTATAGAAGTGGCGTATCAGTTCAGCCTACCCCGGTTGGCGCTGATAAAAAGCGGGGCCGCCGACGCCATGATTCGCATATTGCCCCCCGTCCCGCCAGAGGAGGAGAACGCCGCCACTTACTATGATAAGGCCCAGGCCATGGCGGAGGAGGAACTGGAAATATATGCCGACAGTTTTAGCGCATTGCGCAAACTACTGGACAAAGGGGATGAGGAAGCCTGGCGGAAAGTAAATATCTCCATAAAAAAGGGAGGATTATCTTTCTTTGGTGAAGAAAGCCGCCTCGATATCAAAATATTCGAATGTGGGCAATCCTGCCCTGGATCAGGCTTGGCCTGACTGGAATTCTCCAATGCCCCGGTATTCGCAAAAAAAAGAGATGGCCGGAATGCTGGCTCTGGAGGCGAGGTTGCTGGCGAGAGAGGGAAAAACAGGCTTGGCGATTGACAATATCGAATTGGTTTATAACGTTGGGCGGCACACGGCCGTAAGCCCTCCATATCTGGTCTCTACTTTGATCGGTTTAGCGATAACCGATATTGGAAGTGGGGCCTTGGAAAAGATGATTGAAGAAAATCCACCCGATATATTCGCCAAGGTGGCGACGCCGGTCCAATATAGGTTCATCAATGGAAGATTCATCAAGGACGGATTATCTGGCGAGTATATATGGAGCCGGGCCGTCCAGGCGGGCATGGCGTTTTCACTGAAATCTCCATGCGAATACTACGACTGTGAAGAAGACTTGGGGAGCTTGGGAGCAGGCGAGTATTTGGAAGGGATTGCACAAAGTTGGGCGTTGAAACTGTATGTTGTCTTTGGTTTGGAATACGATCTCAAATACAACGAATTGTATTTCAGCCGAATACTTAATCTGTCTGAAAAACCGTCCGAGGAGTTTTTGCGGGAGTTGGAGACATTCATTTCCGGAGTTTTCATGCACACCCAAGAATTCGGATTAATAATATATGGAATAGAAGGAAACAAACCTTCTGTCATGGGGGTCAAAGGCGATATGCAGCTGAAGCCATATATTCAGAGAGCGTATGTCACGGAAGCGCGATATTATTTGGCGAAAATTGCCTTGGCGGCGCGGATATATCATTCAAAGGCGAGGCGATATCCCACAACGCTTGCCGACCTGACTCCCGAATACATTAGTTCCGTCCCTATCGACCCCTTCGATGGCATGCCGTTGAAAATGGCCGCTACTCCGGGAGGTTTGGCTATTTACAGCGTGGGGCCGGACCAGGTGGACAATGGTGGCGCGCCACCGGAGAGTGATTCCGTATACGAGATAAAGTATGGGGAGGACATTGTGTTTACGCTCGGACAGGGCGACGGATAAATGGTCAGGTATTTTATGCCGGGAAAGTCCAGCCGAATATCCCCCATCCCCTCTCTTCTTTCGGATATCATAGAGAAGCGTTTATTTTAACAAGGATAAAGTGACATGCGCAGTATTGTGAAAATCGTAATGGCGCTTCCATTGGCGGCGGCCCTGATGGTGGCGGCAGGTTGCGACAAAGCCGAGGAGCCGGAGGCCCGGGAGCCGGAGACAGTGCGGGAAAGAGCGGAAAGAGTGGGCGAATTCGGCGACCGCACCATGACGAAGAACCTGAAAAAGAACCTGGTGGGGGCGGTGGACAGCGCCGCCGAGAACGAGGAAAGACTCAAGGAAGCCAACGAGTTGTCCGACAACTGACCTTGTCGCCAAAGGGTATGGGCCATGGTTGTTTTCATCTTTCTGCCCCCGCGACACAGAAATCCTTGACAAATGGCTTCCGAGTTCTTACTCTACTTAATCCATTTCGTGTGGGCCGCTAGCTCAGGTGGTAGAGCAACTGCCTTTTAAGCAGTGGGTCGAAGGTTCGAGTCCTTCGCGGCTCACCAAAATGCGCGATTGCGAAAGTTTACGACGTCCCCATCGTCTAGAGGCCCAGGACACCGCCCTTTCACGGCGGCGACGCGGGTTCGACTCCCGCTGGGGACGCCATTTGATATTTCATATGGGCCGGGGTAGCTCAGTCGGTAGAGCAGAGGACTGAAAATCCTTGTGTCGGCGGTTCGATTCCGTCTCCCGGCACCACTTTTTTTCTTCTCTTCGACAGTCGCGCGATTGCCCAGGGCCGACCATGGCCGTGCAGCCTCCAACCCGGATTAATTATCAGCCCTGATCAAAGTCCAGCAAGCTTCCCCGGTTATATTGACGTATAATTCCGGATCAGGCAAAATCAATTGAACAAAGTGGAATCTGTGGAACATATTGTGGAAAGCTCGATCTTCATCCTTGGAAATCCTCCTTCTCGCCATGGCCTCGGGGGGGCGCGATATTTTTTTCGGCAACATCTGTCTGGCCTGTCCATGGCCCTTCCCCTATGATCAAAATCAGTAAGATCCTGCTCCTTCTGGCGGTGTTCGCGATCCTGGTCTTTGTGGTGGCCGAGAAGGGGATGAAGACCATGGAGATGGAAACCAGGGATTCCTCCGTGGCGGCGCTTAGAACCGTGTTGACCACCACCACCGAGTCCATCCAAATCTGGATGGAGAACTATAAAGACAAGGCCAGGATCATAGCCATCGATCCCCCCCTGGTGGATATTGTGCAACGGCAGCTAGACAAGGCCAGGGAGCAAGAGAGCCTTCTTCGCGGGCCGGAGCTGGGAAAGATCCGGGATTATGTGCGGGCGCGCCACAGGGGGCTGGGATTCTTTGTCATCGCCCCTGACTTTGTGAATGTGGTCTCTTCCGGGGAGGATGACCTGGGGGCCGAAAGCGTGATAGTGAAGGAGAACGGGGAGCTGTTGGGGAATGTGTTCGCCCAGGGGGAAGCGGCCATGACAGCGCCGATGTTGCCCTCCACCCCCGTGACAGATTCCGTCGGGCGGCTGGTGGAGGATTATCCTGTGATGTTCGCCATATCCCCCATCAGGGACCGGAAGGGAAAAGTGATCGCCGCCCTGGCGCTCACCGTGGATCCGGCCATCGAGTTCAGCGGCATCACCCAGCTGGGTAGGATCGGCCTCAGCGGCGAGTCGTATGTGATCAACAAGGCGGGAATGATGCTGACCGCCAGCAGGTTTTTGCCCCACCTGCTAAGCGTCGGGCTGTTGAAGGAGGGGGAGACCGGTATCCTGTCGATCCAGATCCGCGACCCAGGGGGCAACATGGTGGAAGGATTTACCCCGGCCACCAAAAGAGAAAATCAGCCGCTGACGGATATGGCGGAAAGCCTGACCCAGGAAATTACCGGATGCCGCGAAGACGGATATCGCGATTACCGGGGAATGCGGGTGCTGGGATGCTGGGCCTGGGCCCGGGGGCTGGGAATGGGAGTGGTCACGGAGATTGACGAGGAGGAGGCCCTGGGGCCCTTTTACATCATGAGATTTCTGTTCTACACCATCCTCGGCATCACCGTTTCCTTGTCGGCGCTTCTTTCCCTGGCGGTGACGCACATCCAGTCCAGTTATTCCCAGGGTTTGCTGAAGGCGCAGAAGGACTCCGAATTATTCACCGAGGAATTGGCCAGGGCCAACGAGGAGTTGCGGACGGCCATGGGGGATCTGCGTCGGCATGAGCAGTTGCTGCAAACCATTATCGACAACACCACCGCGGTGATATATCTCAAGGATCGGGAAGGGAAATATATCCTGATCAACAGGCGATATTCCCAATTGATACGGAAAGGGAAAGAAGAGGCCAAGGGGAAAACCGATTATGACCTGTTTCCCAAGGAGGTGGCCGACCGCCTGGTGGAGAATGACTTGAAGGCCATGCTGGGCAGCGCCCCCCACGAAGTGGAGGAGGAGGCTGTTTTCGGGGAGAAGAAGCATGTCTACCTTTCCATGAAATTTCCGTTGCGACGGATATCGGGGGATCCCTACGCCATATGCAACATCTCCACCGACATCACAGAGCGCAAGCGGACCGAGGAGAAACTGCAGCTTGCCGCCAGCGTTTTCGAAAACTCCGCCGAGGGGGTGATCGTCACAGACGCCCAGGGGATCATCCAGTCGGTCAACCCGGCTTTCGTCCAGATCACCGGCTACATACCCCAGGAGGCCGTGGGCAAGAATCCCAGCATTCTCAAGTCCGGCAAGCATGACGCCGGATTTTACAAGATGATGTGGATGGATCTGGAAACCAAGGGCAGGTGGAAGGGGGAGATATGGAACAGGAAGAAGAATGGCGAGGCCTACCTGCAAAAAACCACCATCACCGCCATCAAGGATTTTTCCGGATCGGTCATCCAGTACGCGGCGGTGTTTTACGATATCACGGAGATGCGCCGCAGCGAAAAAGAGGTGGAGTACAAGGCATACCACGATGCGCTCACCGGCCTGCCCAACCGTCAGCTTTTCCTCGATCGCCTGAAGCAGACCATCATGCGCGGAAAAAGGAACAAGGAGATGTTCGCCGTGCTGTTCGTGGATCTGGACGGGTTCAAGCTGATAAACGACAGCCTCGGCCATGCCGTGGGGGATCTGTTGCTGCGGGGGGTGGCTATCCGGCTGGTGGGTTGCGCCCGGGAGGAGGACACGGTGGCCCGGTTGGGCGGGGATGAGTTCACCATAATCATAGAGAACATGGCCATGGAGGAAGAAGCCGCCACCGTGGCCCGGCGTATCATCAAGTCCCTCACCGAGCCCTTTGTCAGCAACAATGAGGAGCTGTACATCTCCTCCAGTGTGGGGATTTCCGTATATCCGCACAACGGCGAAACAGCCGAGGATCTGCTAAAAAACGCGGACCTGGCCATGTATAACGTCAAGACGGTGGGGAAGAACAACTTCATGTTCTTCACCAAATCCCTGAACGAAAAAGCGGTGCGCCGCCACGAGCTGGAGACAAAGCTGCGGCGGGCCCTGGAGAAGGATGAGATATCCGCCGTATTCCAGCCGAAAATAGATCTGGCCACGGGCAGGATGGCCGGGCTGGAGGCGCTGATGCGATGGCGCCAGCCGGATGGCTCATACATCTCCCCCTTCGAGTTCATCCCGGTGGCCGAGGAGACGGGGATGATCCGGAAACTAGACGAATGGATGCTGGACACCTCGTGCCGGTTCATGAACCAGCTTCTGGCCGACGGGCTGGCCGGCGACGATGATGGGGGCCTGTCGGTCTCCGTGAACTTTTCCGCCAGGGATCTGGAGCAGGTGAATTTTGTGGACAAGATCATAGAGGCCACAAAAAGGCACGGCCTGAGCCCGGGCAGGATCGAGGTGGAGCTGACGGAAAACGCCCTGGTGGAGAACATCGAGAGCGCCGTGGACAAGCTGCGCGCCCTGCGCGAGTGCGGGTTCAACATATCCATAGACGATTTCGGCATCGGCTACTCTTCCCTGAGCTATCTGGTGAAGTTCCCCATAAACTACCTGAAGCTGGACCGCAGCTTCGTGGTGGATCTGTTCAAGGATCCGGACGCCAAGACCGTGGCCAAGGCGGTGGTGACCATGGCCCACGAGATAAACCTCAAAGTGGTGGCCGAAGGGGTGGAGACTTTGGAGCAGCTGTCGTTTCTCAGCGGGATAAACTGCGACCAGGTGCAGGGATATATTTTCTGCAAGCCGGTTTCGTCGGAGCAGATCGTGGAGATCCTGAAAAAGAACGAGGTGTTCACCTCCACGCCATAAAGGCGCCTGGCCTTACAGGTGGCCCCAGATGATCCCCATGACAAAGGCCGTGGGCGCCAGAACCAGCGCCACTTTCTCCATCTTCAAAGTGAACGCCGACAACGCCTCGAACTTCCCGGTTTCCCCGGCTTGCTTTAGCCGGGCCTTTTTCCCCCGCCAGTAAAAGTGCAGCAGCGAAGCGGTGAACAGCGCCGTGGCCCCGGCGGCCACTTTGGCCACCAGCCAAAAACTGGCCCAGATCATATTCCACTTGGTGGCCAGCAGATATAAGGCGGTGGCGGACTGGAGGAGGATGACGATATCCATGGCCAGCCTGGCTCTGCCCTGGATAATTTCCGCGGCCATGGCTTTGGGCTGGCCTGCGGGAATCTTGGCCATGGCCGGGCTCACCACGGTCTGCATCAGGATGATAGTCACGGCGAAGGCGGCGCCACCTAGGATGTGGACGACGGTGATGATGGAGTCTAAAGTCATGGCAATGGGGGAAAAAGGCCGCTATTCAATGGGGATTTCATTAAGCTGGGTTTCGGCGGTGTACCGGGAGTGGATCGCCTTGCAGACGAAGAACACCTCGTCGAAAGCGATGACCACATCCGGATCGAAATGGCTGCCAGCCTCGTCCTGGATAATACCCAGGGCCTGTTCATAGGACATGGGTTCTTTGTATGACCGTCGGCTGACCAGCGCGTCGAATACGTCGGCCAGGGCCACGATCCTGGCGGCCAGGGGGATCTCCTCCCCTTTTTTCCCTTTCCCCATGGTCATGTCGTCCATATTGACTATGTCCACATCCCCCGGATATCCGGAGCCGTCCCATTTTTCGTGGTGGTTCAAAGCTATATCCCGCGAAAGGGCGTCCAGCTCGCTGGTGGCGTTGGAAAAAAGCCCGGCGCCCAGGGCGGTGTGCCATTTCATGGTCAAAAACTCCTCGTCGGTGAGCCTGGCGGGTTTTTTCAGTATCAGGTCCGATATCCCCACCTTCCCCACATCATGGAGCATGGCCGCGATGCGGATCAGGTCCTTGTTGCGGCGGCGCTCTTTCCAATCCACCCCGGCGTTTAAAGCCCACTGGTGATATATCTCGGCGGCATACGCCCCCACACGCAGGACGTGGGCGCCGGTTTCCGATGGATCCCTCAGCTCCGCCATTTTCATCATGCGCAACACCAGCGCCCTGGTCATGACACCGCGCTCTATGGCGATGGTGGCGTTGATGGTGAACACCGGCAGAAGCTCCCGTTGCTCGGTGGAAAAAGAAACCACGGCGCCCGTGGGATCCTTGGCGTTGATCAGCTGAAGCACCCCCACGATCTTTTGCTGATAGCTTTTCAGCGGAATGGCCAGGATAGACTGGGTGCGGTAGCTGTTTTTGATATCAAAATCCTTGTTAAACCCAAATGGCGCGGTGTCAGGGAGGGCGTAGGCGTCGGTGATGTTGACAGTCTCGCCGGTGGTGGCGGAGTATCCCACTATCGATTTCATATCAATGGGAACCGTGTAGTTGCTGTATACCTCCGGGTTTACCTTGTCGCCGGCGAAAAGAGTGTCGTTCTGCACATAGCTGAACCGCAGGTTCTCCTTTTCCACCAGAAAAATAGTGCCCGCGTCGGCCTTGGTCAACACCCTGGCTTCCCGCAGCACCTTTTCCAGGATCGCGTCCACGCTGCTAAGGTCGTTGATCTCCTGCAACGAACGGACGATCTCTTTATATGCCTTCTCTGTTGGCTCGTGCATTTGTTCGTTTTGTGCCATATGCTGTTTATTTTAGCAGCAACATTGCCCTGAAGCCATATCATTGGGAAAAATTGATGGTTCAGTGGGATGTGGTCAATATCGATTTTCGGTAGATATATTTCCGATATTCTTTCCACGAATCTCGTAAAAGGGCATATATTATTGTGTAATGCGCAACGCTAGTCTTTGAAAAATGAATTCGGAAAATAATCGGGATTATGTCCAAACAGGAAGTTAACAGTGGCGACAAAGATGGCTCCGGCAGCGTCCAAAAGGGGCCGGAAGGGAAGGATCCGCTTGAATATACAACGATTATAAAAGAGTATTTCCAGCTTAAGAACTGCAATCGCAATTTGAAGCTGGATATGGACCAGACCCGCCTGCGGATGCGAATCCTGGAAAACGCCATTTCCCTGGACGACACTTTCGTGGCGGTTTTGGATAAAAGCCGGGATCTGCTTCTGGCCAGCGAATCTTTGCTGTCGGCTCTCGGGGGCAAAGCCGCGGTGAAAAAAACCTTGAAGCAACTGGTGGCGCAGATAAGCCAGGCGGAGCTTTTGGGCCGCCCCGTGGAATTTGAAACCACTTTCCGCCGGGAAGACGCCGCAGAGGAATCGCTTCGCGGAGTAATCTCCCTCCTTGGCAGCTCGGTGAAGCAGAACGGATTTCTGGTGAAGTTTTTTTCCGCCCAGAGGGGAGCGCCGGAAAAGGAGATCGTCGAGGAGGATGAGGATCTGCGCAGAAAGATGACCGAGACGATCCAGCTGTTGCAGGCCGCTTTCATCTCCGACGCTCCCGTGGGGGCGCTTTTCAAAAACGTGCTGGACAAGTTGCTGGGCCTTTCCGGCAGTCAGTTCGGCTTCGTCGGCCGGGTGTTGCACACCCCCAACGGCGCCCCATATCTGAAGACCCATGCCATCTCCGACATCTCGTGGAACGAGACTACCCGCGAGTTGTTCAAGAAGATCTCCACCGAGGGGATGGAGTTTCGCAACCTGAACACCCTTTTTGGCCATACGCTCAAAACCGGCCAGGTGGTGATATCCAACAACCCGAAAACAGACCCCAGGTCTGGAGGGCTGCCCGAAGGGCATCCGCCTCTGGACAACTTTTTGGGGGTTCCCTTCACCCTGGGGGGGCGGATGGTGGGGATGGCGGGCCTGGCCAACCGACCGGGTGGGTTCGATGAAAAGCTGGTGATGTTTCTGCGCCCGCTGCTGGTCACTTGCGCAAGCCTGCTGGACGCATACCAGAACAAAGAGGAAAAACGTCGGGCCGAAGATGGGCTGGTTCGGGCCAAAATGGCTGCGGAGAAGGCGATCCGGGACAAGGATAAATACATCTCTTTGATAGCCCACGACCTCAAGTCCCCATTCACCTCCATCATCGCCTTCCTCAAGCTTCTGGGAAAAGGAAAGATCAGCCTGCTGGATCTGGACAACAGGCCATTGTTCGACTCCATAATAGAAAGCTCGGAGCGCGCCACCAAGATGATCGACGAAGTGCTCTCCCTGAGCCGTCTGGGGATCGGCGCTGTCAAGCTATGCCCCAGATATTTTGACGCCCAGGCCGCCGCCCATTCCGCCATTTCCCTGATGGGGCATATCGCCCAGGGGAAGGAAATGAGGGTGGTCAACAAGATACCCCTCGGAACCCGGATATACGCCGATTCCGCGTTGTTCGGCGAAGTTCTGGCCAACCTGCTGTCCAACGCCATCAAGTTCACCGAGAGGGGAGGGGAGGT
>Ga0224501_10002811_pt1 | contig 13699 bp, 10 predicted proteins | sample SF_Oct11_sed_USG_4_FD_169105 | JGI IMG/M metagenome (GOLD analysis project Ga0224501, IMG submission 169105) | Sediment microbial communities from San Francisco Bay, California, United States - SF_Oct11_sed_USGS_8_1 | ecosystem: Environmental > Aquatic > Marine > Sediment | place: USA...
CTCAATGCCAAATTCATGTACACAAACGGAGGATTTAACCTTGCGCCTGTTCAAGGTCCGAGAACTTCAGACGGCTCGGGAAATTACATGGTTCTCTCCTATTACCCGACCTTTCGTGTGGAGGGAAACATCCTCGATTATGGAACCGACAGAGACCAGATCAATGTGAACGTCTACGGGGACTATTTTGCCGAGAATGTCTTGGGTGCGGATCATGAGATCAAATTCGGAGTGGATTACGTTCAAGCCACCACGACGACATTCTCTTATTATGAAGGGAATCTCTACTTATTCTACTTTGGACCCGATGAGACTTTGCCCACAGGGGAGTGGTGGCAGGCAAGATTGCTGAGGGATTATTTGCTCAATTACGGCTTTACCCGCTACAGTGCCTTTATCCAGGACACCATAACTGTTGGGAGGTTTGCTGTCAATTTTGGACTCAGGTACGACCAGGAAAAATCTTTGGTTAAGGATGCTAATATTCCTGCCTCACCCTGGCTCCCCCAATTCATGCCCGCTGTTAGCCTCGATGAGTTTGATCCCGGAGCAAAGTGGACAGTGTTCTCTCCAAGGTTCAGCGTGGCCTATGACCTGTTTGGCACCGGCAAGGATGTGATCAAATTTTCTGTTGCTCAGTATGGCTCTCAATCAGGGAACGATCTGGCTAATAATATCAATCCCATCGGCTGGACATGGATAGATGCCCTCTGGCAGGATTCCAATGGAGATGGCCGGGTAACCAATGATGAGCTCTATGGGTATGATTGGGATACAGGAGAGTTGAAAGATGTGAATGATCCTGATTACTGGATAGATTACTCCTGTGTCAACCCCGATGATCCAACAGAAATCAAGGCCATGGACAAGTATGATCCTGATTACAATTCACCGCGCCTTTTGGAAATTGGGCTCTCCTATGAAAAAGAGCTTATCACCGATTTTGCAGGCCGGTTGGAACTGTTCTATAAGAAGAGAAGCGGCCACACTTGGGGTGTGAGTATGGATGCTGACGGAGTCTTGGAAACAGAAGATAACTATTATGTTGCTGGTCATGATGATACTGTCGATTATGACTATTACGGGCGCTATGAGAATTATCCTTACACTTACTACACCAATCACAAGAAGATGTTCGATCGTTACCTGGGTGCTCAAATCGTGTTGACCAAGAGGCTCTCGAACAGATGGATGTTGAATACCTCGTTTACCTATTCTGATTGGAGAAGATATTACGAAGGTGAATATCTTGGAACCGTCTTTGATATGCTGTATCCTGACATGTTTTATGGACTCAGCAACCAGGAGTACTTTGACAGCGGTGTCGTTGCTCCTGAAAGCGGAGGCTCAGGCGAGAGATATATTTATTCAAATACAAGGTGGATATTCAAGCTCTCAGGTCTCTACCAGATGCCACTCGGATTTAATCTCAGTGGATCCATTAATGCTCGGGAAGGGTATGTTTACGCAACGCATGTTCTCGTCCAGATGCCGGGAATCGGGTTCGAAGAGCTCTACGGAAGTCCTGATGGCAAAGGAAAATACGGAGATGAACGGTTGCCGACATTCTGGGTGATTAACATGAGGTTGGAAAAAGTCTTCCCGATTTCAGAAGGATCTTCTGTAACCTTCTCGGCGGATGTGTTTAACCTCACTAACTCGGCTCATGCTCTAAAGAAAGAGAGACGTATAGATTCAGACAATTTCGGTCAAGCTCAGCAAATTCTCAGTCCTAGAGTATTCAGGATAGGGATAAGATTCAACTTCTAAACGCTCATTCGGTAGCTGGTAGCAAGGTCCCTTCCGCTCAGGCGGAAGGGACCTTTTTTTTTAAGCCCAAATTAAGCAACCATTTGGCCAGCGAATGCGTATATATATATGGGATAGGTTAGAGCAGGTATGAGAGGTCAAGGCACGTGCAAAGGGAGATATTCAAATGAAATGCCCTCAATGTCACACAGAGAACCTCAAAACCTCCAGCTATTGCTCTGACTGCGGAACCCATCTCCAAGATCAAACCAAAACCCTAAGATTACCCCTTGAAGAATTGCCAAGGGGATCATTTTTTGCCGGAAGGTATCAGATCATTGAAGAGCTAGGCACGGGAGGGATGGGCACAGTCTACAGAGCTTTGGATACAAAAATTGACGAGGAGATCGCACTAAAGCTCATCAAACCCGAAATCGCTGCGGATGCCAAAACCATCGAGCGATTCCGAAATGAGATGAAGCTGACGAGACAGATCCCTCATAGAAATGTCTGCAGGATGTATGATCTGGGAGAGGAAGAGGGAACCTGCTACATCACTATGGAATATGTGCCCGGTGAGGATCTAAAGAATTTCATCCGAAGATCAGGACAGTTAACGGTTTCGAAAGCAACTTCCATTGCAAAGCAAACCTGTGAGGGACTTGAAGAAGCCCATCGGCTGGGCGTCGTCCATCGGGATCTAAAATCCAGCAATATCATGATCGATAAGGATGGGAACGTGCGGATCATGGATTTTGGGATCGCCCGTTCTCTGAAAAAAAAGGATGATACTGGAGTCGGTGTCATGGTCGGAACTCCGGAGTACATGTCCCCTGAACAGGTGGAGTCCGCCGATGTTGACCATCGCGCAGATATATATTCCCTTGGGATCATAATCTTTGAAATGCTGACGGGAAGAGTGCCTTTTCAAGGCCAAACACCGGTGTCCATAGCCCTGATGCACAGAAAAGCACAACCTCCAAATCCAAGAGGAATAAATCCTGAGATTCATGAGGAATTGAACAGTTTCATCCTCAAGTGCCTAGAAAAGAATAAGGAAAAGAGATTCCAGAGTGCAAAGGAGACATTTGATATTCTGGAGAGAATAGAAAGAGACCACTCGACAACCGAACGGATCGTGCCTAAAAAGACCAGAACCTATAAGAGACCTTTGATCTTAACGGCTTTATTGTTATTTGTTGCCATGGTTATTACCCTTGGCATACTGTATTTCTCTGGCGGAAGCTCTGCCGCTGCTTTGAATCTGAAGATGATGGTGGTTCTTCCTTTTGAAAACCTTGGACCTCCCGAAGATGAATATTTTGCCGACGGCATAACTGAAGAGATAACGAGCCGGTTGTCGGCTCTACAAGGGCTGGGCATCATCTCTCGGACGAGTGCAAGACATTACAAACAAAGCCAGAAGTCAGGAAAACAAGTCGGAGAAGAGCTGGGAGTCGATTATGTGTTGGAGGGAACTGTTCAGTGGGATCGGGGTCAAGATAGGAAGGGACGAGTGCGTGTGACCCCTCAGCTCATCTGTGTTTCAGATGATACGCAGCTTTGGTCTGAAAGATACGACCGTGTCATCGAAGACATATTTTCGGTCCAGGCTGAAATCGCCGAACAGGTTGCCAAACAATTGGACCTAACCATACTGGCACCGGACCGAGAGGCTCTCTACTCAAAGCCCACGGACAATCTCGAAGCCTATAATTTTTATCTTAAGGGAAAAGAGCATGAGTATGAGGGATGGCTCCATTCGAGCGACCAGGAATTCGAGCGGGCCGTTGAGATGCTGGATAAAGCAACAGAGCTGGATCCTGACTTTGTCTTGGCTTACACCCAGAAATCCGTCATTCATTCCAGGATGCACTTTTTTGGAGCCGATCAGACCCGGGAACGACTGGATAAAGCGCGGGAGGCCTTAGATAAAGCGCTTGAGCTTCGTCCAGACCTGCCTGATACTCAGATAGCCCTTGCCTTTTATCATTACTGGGGACTTCTGGATTATAACAAGGCTTTGGAGATATTTGATTCCGTGCGAAAAGCTCAACCCAACGTCTCTCCTGAATTGGTGGGCTACATTCAGCGCCGCCAGGGGAAGTGGGAAGAGTCCTTGGAAACACTCGAAGCCGCATTTAGACTCAACCCACGTTATTCTCAATTGGCCTATGAAATCGGGCTCTCCTACTTAGCCTTGCATAAATATGATCAAGCCAACATGTGGTTCGATAAGGTTCTCTCCATCAATCCGAATCGTCTGGATCCTCAATTGGGGAAGATCGCCATCTCGGTTTGCATGCGGGGGGATAGCGCAGAGGCTCGCCGCTTATTAGAAACCCTCCCACCACATCCATTGACTGATTCTATGCGGTTGACTCTAGGTCTATTTGAGCGAAGGTACCAGGAGATACTGGATCATCTGGATTCCCTGCCCTATGACACGTATGAAGCCCAGCATTTTCTGTTTCAGAAGGATCTGGCTTATGCAGGGATCTATTGGGCCATGGGGGATTTCCCGTCAATGCAGCCGCACGCGGAAAGAGCACGCATCCTCTTAGAGGAGGCATGTGACGATCATCCAGGAGATCCGAGATACCTTGCGGCCTTAGGCCTTGCTTATGCTTACTTGGGTCGTAAACAGGAAGCTGTTCGGGAAGGCAACCGGGCTGTGTCCTTCTATCCTGTTTCGAAGGATGCAGCCATGGGTCCCATCTATGTGTTGAACTTAGCCAGGATATACACGATAGTTGGTGAGAATAAGCAGGCTATAGAGCAATTGGAGTACCTGCTCTCAGTCCCTTCTTGTGAATATTTGTGGCATCTCGTCACAGTTCCTTGCCTGCGGCTCGATCCAACTTGGGATCCTCTTCGACGACATCTCGGGTTCCAGCAGATGCTGTCGAACTCTCCATGATAAATCACTATGCTAGTGAGAATGAAAAAATTTGGGCCCTTGGTGTAATTTTTGCGGTCGTGATGTGTTTAATCATTAAGGAATAGAAACGTAATGATTTTTTACATACGTAAAAAATTTGTACCAGAAAAAGGACAAAAAGAACCCGTTTCCTCCCTCTTTGAACTGATCTCATTTGGCATGAAAATTGCTCAACAATTTTTGAGGGATTCAGAACACTTACGATATATTTAACGTATATAATAGTAGTGAGATGAAGATTAAATGCCAAACCTGCCAGTTTGAGAATCCACCGGATACCCATTTCTGCGGCAACTGTGGAAAACCGCTTCAGACGGGTGACAATATCCATCTCGCCAAGACCTTAACCCTGGACACCACAGTGACAGAACTGGAAAGAGGCACTGTTTTTGCCAACAGATACGAGGTCATCGAGGAGCTCGGCAAGGGAGGCATGGGAAGCGTTTACAGAGTCTTGGACACGAAGATAAACGAAGAGGTGGCTCTGAAGCTCATCAGGCCTGAGATTGTCGACGAGAGAGCCCTGGAGCGTTTCAACAACGAGTTGAAATATACTCGCAGGATTGCCCACAGAAATGTCTGCAAGATGTATGATCTGGGTGAAGATAAGGGTACCCATTTCATAACTATGGAGTATATCCCTGGTGAAGATTTAAAGAGCATGATCAAGATGACCCGACAGCTCGGCGTGCGCACGTCCGTCTTCATAGCCAAGCAGATCTGTGAGGGTCTGGCTGAGGCTCATAGGCATGGCATTGTCCACAGGGACTTGAAACCGAGCAATATCATCATCGATAAAGAAGGGAACGCCCGGATCATGGATTTCGGGATCGCCCGATCCTTGAGAAGAGGTCGAAAGACGAGCGCCGGAGTCTTGGTTGGCACGCCTGAATACATGTCCCCAGAGCAGGCAGAGGCAAAAGAGGCTGACCAGAGATCGGATGTCTACTCGCTGGGCGTCATTCTGTTCGAGATGCTAACCGGTAGAGTTCCGTTTGGTGGGGAAGAACCCCTCGGCGTTGCTGTCAAGCATAAGCTCGAAAAACCTCCTGTCCCAAAAAAATATAATCCCGATATTCCGGATGAACTCAATCGCCTGATACTGAAATGCTTGGAAAAGGATAAAGAGAGCAGATATCAGACGCCTGAGGAGCTTTACCACGACCTGGTTCAAGTTGAAAAAACCGCGCCCACGACAGATCATGTGATCCAGAAAAGAAAGCCCATCACATCCAGAGAGATAACTGTGAAGTTTAACATGAGGAGACTCGCTCTTCCTGCACTTCTTCTGCTGACGATCATAGTCATAGGTGTGGTCGGATGGAGATATTTTTTCGGGCAGCCTGTCGGAATTTCTCCTGAAAATATGGTCTCGGTCGCTGTGATCAGCTTTGAAAATCAGACAGGGGATAGGGCTTATGATTATCTCCAGGATGCCATCCCCAACCTTCTGATAACTAGCCTGGAGCAGGCAAAATCCTTCCGTGTCACGTCTTGGGAGAGGTTGCGCGATTTGATGGAGCAGTTGGGAAAGAAGGACTTTTCGGTTATAGACAGGGATTTGGGTTTTGAACTGTGCCGCCTAGATGGAATAAAGGCCATTATCTTGGGAAGCTTCACGAAAGCGGAGAACATGTTTGCTACGGATGTGAAGGTTTTGAACGTGGAGACGAAAAGCCTTCTCAAGAGCGTGAGTTCGAGAGGTGAAGGTGTTGACAGCATCTTAAAAAGGCAGATCGATGAATTGAGTAGAGAGATCCGCCATGAAGTCGGAATAAGCTCATTCTTGCCTAGGATCGGGGGTTCGAACATTACCGATGTAACCACGGATTCCATGGAGGCCTATAACTATTTCCTCAGGGGAAGAGAGGATTTTGAGAAATATTACTTCAATGATGCCCGTAGCTTTTTAGAGAGGGCTGTGGAGCTCGATCCCGAGTTTGCCTTGGCCTATTATTATCTGATAAGGGTTTATGCTTATTTGGGAAACACCGAGCAAATGGAGGCCGTGTCGGAGAAGTTTCATAAATTCGGGAAAAAGTTAAAGGGCCGAGAGGGTCTTTACATTAAGGCTCTCCTTATACAGCAGAAAGACCCCGAGAAATACGTTAAAATCCTGAAAGAGCTGACAGAGAAATATCCGAAGTGGAAAAGGCCTCATTATGATCTGGGGTATTATTATTATGCTTACAAGCGGGACAAGATTGACGAAGCGATCGCTGAATTGAACACGGCCTTGGAGCTAGACCCGAACTACGGAATTGCCCTCAATATATTGGCTTACTGTCACATGTCCAAGAACGGGTTTGAGAAGGCCTTGGAATATTTCCGAAGATATGCTTCGATCTCCCCAGGAGACGCCAATCCCTTTGACTCGATGGGTGAGGCCTATTTTCGGATGGGAAGATTGGATGAGTCTATCGAAAAATTCAAGGAAGCCTTGGAGGTCAAACTGGATTTTGGCTCGGAATGGAGAATATCCTATATTTATGCTCTGAAACAGGATTACGAAGAGGCGATGAGATGGCTTGATCAATTCATCACCATGGCTTCCACAGTATCGCTGAAGGCTCAGGGTTATCTGTGGAAGGGATTTTACTATTATCTCCAAGGAAAATTGAGGCAGTCATTCGAGGAGATAAATAAAGCTCAGGAACTGGCCGAGCAGGCGAATAATTTGCGGCTTGTGGATGTGGCCTATAGGTCGAGAATCTGGACCGCTTACGATTGGGAGAGGCCCGACCTTTTTCAAGAGTTTGTCCAAAGCCGGAGAGATTTCTGTGAAAGAACCGCCTACCGAACCCCCGAGGAAAACGCGCTCTTTAACGCCTATTACCAATGTGTGCTGAATATCAAGACTGGTCAATTAGCTTCAGCCAGGTCGAGATTGGTAGAGGTTCAATCGATCCTATCCAAAATGCCAGATGACAGGAGAGAAAGAAACAAGATTACGGAACAATATCTTCTTAGCCATGTCTTACTTGCTGAAGGATCTGTTGATGAGGCTATGAAAAGGTTTGGAGAGATGCCTTCTCCTACCCCGGATTTTATGGACTTCTATACTTATATCTATAGGAATCTTCCTTTTGGGGCTGATTTCTCTGCTCGCGGTCTTGTGAAAAAGGGAGAGATTGATAATGCCATCGCCGAATACGAGAAGCTAACGACTTTTGACCCAACAGCGATTACCGCCAGGCTTTTAGTCCATCCTTTTGGTCATCTGAGGCTAGCCAAACTCTATGAGGAGAGAGGACTGAGGGAAAAAGCCATCGAGCAGTATGGAAAGGCGCTGGCCTTTTGGACCGATGCAGATGAAGGTCTTTCACCCGTAGAGGAGGCGAGGGAAGGACTGAGGCGCCTCCAGAACCAGCAATAATTTATTTGGGGGCAAGTATACTCAATCACTTAATTTGATTAGTCTTGAATTCGGTGATTGAGTATCCTGTCCCCGATCTTGATTCTGTCCCCGATCTTGATTAGATATAATGAGGAAGTTTCGAGTCAGGCTGATCCACTGGAACGCTGCAGAGGCTTCGGAAAGAGCCAACAGGCTTATCGCTGCGGGCTATGATGTGATTTCCGAGCAACTGAGTCCTGCTTCGCTGCGTGAAATGAGGGAGAATCCACCAGACGCGGTGGTCATAGACTTATCCAGGCTTCCATCCCACGGACGAGACATAGCTCTTGGCATCCGGAAGTTTAAATCCACCCGATATGTCCCCTTGGTTCTTGTCGGAGGAGATCCAGAGAAAGTCATACGTGTCAAGAAGATCCTGCCGGATGCTGTTTATACCACCTGGAGCCGAATCCAAGGTGCGCTGAAGCGTGCCATTGTCCATCCGCCTAAAGATCCGGTTGTGCCGCGAACGACTCTCGATGGATACTCAGGAACGCCTCTGCCTAAGAAGCTCGGCATCAAGGCCGATTCTGTGGTCTGTTTGATCGATGCACCCCAAAGTTTCGAAGAGAGGCTGGCGGGATTGCCCGAAGGATTTGCACTTAGGAAAAAGAGTCCAGAACGTTGCGACCTGATCATCTGGTTTGTCAAATCTCGAAAAATCCTCGAAAACCGTATAGATGGCATTAAAGAACAGTTGGGAAAAGGAGGAATCTGGATCGCCTGGCCGAAGAAAGCCTCGAAAATCCCCTCAGACTTGTCTCAGACTGTGGTGCGGAGTGTGGGTCTTGCTTCCGGTTTGGTCGACTTTAAAGTCTGTTCCATCGACGAGACTTGGTCTGGTCTTCGCTTCAGCCGCCGCCCTATAAAATACAACTCAAAGTCAAGAAAGCTGAAATTCGAGCACTCTACCTGAGTGTCTAATTTAAAATCATGATAGCATGTTTTATAATATAAAACATTTGTATTAAATTATAATACAATTGTTCTATAATATAATACATACAAAGCAGATGTTTATTTCGCCTACCAGAGAGAAGATATTAAAGCTTTTTTTCAACAATCCTGGATTGCTCATCCACCAAAGAGGAATCGCACGCCAAGCAGACGTTGTCCCCCAAAATGTCAACAAATATCTGAATGAGTTTGTACACGATGGCTTGCTGTTGAGGAGTGAAATACCGCATCTAACACTTTTCAGGATAAATCCAAAAAGTGATTTTGTTTTTAAGATATTTGAGGTATTTGAGCTTGATAGGAAAAAAGAGTTTTATACACAAAATGAAAAGATAGCCCGATTGCTTAATCAGTATACAGAGAATCTTATTCGTCTATCTCAGCGAGAAATACAAATGGTCATTTTATTTGGACCTGTAACCAGAGGAAAGCGGACAAAAGGGAGTCATGTCGATATTTTGACTGTAACTTCAACAACAGTCGACAACAAAAAAATCACCAGGATTCAGGAAAAGGCAGCGCCTAGAATAGGTCATTTATTGAAAATTTCGCCTGTTCATGTCACCACGGGTGAATTCATCGAGGGGATCAAGAATAAATTAGAATTGTATGATGAGCTCTGGAAGGATAGGATCGTGCTTTACAATGAATTTTTATTCTGGCAATCAGTAAGAGAAGCGAAATTTTAGTATCACTGGATTCTTATTTTCAATCCTTAACGTTTCTGAGAGGATCCCCAGCGAAAAGCCACCGATAGCGACCGCCAATGCCGGGTCCGTACACAATGTGGACAAGAGGCATCCCAAAGATGGTCAGCGAGGACTTGTACTCGTAGCTGTACGCTCCTGTATAACCAGGGCCGGCTGGGGAGATTTCAGATTGTTTAAGGGGATATCCACAGTGAGGGCAGGTGACAGCCTTATCGCTGATGGATCTGTGACACTCTGGACAATTCATCAACGCCATTGTCGCTTCTCCTGAGGGATTTTCTTGACAACCTTAAAACGATTATACTCAAGAGGAATCACTCCATCAACCTCACCTTCCTCTCGAATTCTACTCCATCCTTTTCACCTGGTCAAAAGGATACCCATTCTGATTGATTTTAGTGTTTGCGATTTAGTGTTTTTATAGCTAAGATGAAATGAAGGCAATAGAAATTCGATGGACAGGATGACCGATGAACAGTTGATGGATCAGTTGAGAAATGGAGACAGAGACTCCATCGATGAGCTGTACAGGAGGTATGCCAAGAAACTGTATGTGTACTTTTCCCGGGTGATGAAGGTTCCAAATCCAGAGGATTTGGTGCATGATATTTTTATCCGGGTGATCGAAAAAGCCAAGCAATTCAATCCTAAGAAAGCGTCCTTCCGCACCTGGCTTTTCAGGATTGCCCAAAACCATTCGATCAATCTTTACCGGCGCCAGAAGATATTGAAATTCTCATCGTTGGAGCAAAAAATCGGTCAGAACAGCAGTGGCAGCGGGCTTCATATAAAAGACACCCTGGAGGATAAAAGTCAGTCTGCAGACGAATCATCTCTCATCCTCGCTGTCCGCGAATGCATCGATGAGCTGAAAAAAGAAATCGAGAGACAAGCCCTAGTGCTGTACCACCTCTTCGGGAAGAATTATAAGGAAATCAGCGACGTGTTCAAAAAATCCATCAGTGCAGTGAGAAAATATGTTGTATCGGCGGAAGCAAAAGTTCGGCACTGTCTGGAACGCAAAGGTATTGATGCGTTCTGATAAACAGGGGAAAAAAACAATCCCCAGAACGTATAAGAGATTGGAAGTGAATGATCCGATGGATGAAAAAAAATTCGAAGATTTGATGGATAAATGGGCGTCTCATGAGATGAAGGCCGCGCCTGATATAAGCCCGACTGTAGAAGTGTATCAAAAACTCAAAGACAAACAAAAGAAACCCAGATTTGCGGTCTTCCCAAGGCCTCTTCGCTGGGCTGCCGCAGGGATAGCTGCTGCCATCATCATCTTGTTGGTTGTTCTTCTGCCCCCCGAAGAGAGAGGACCCACTGTGGGATTGCGTAAAGGGTTAATAGAAGAGAAAAAGGAGAGAGCAGAAGCTCTCAAAGAGGAAGAAAGCCCGAGAGAGGCCCAAGCCCCGACAATGGCACAAGCCCCTAGGGCAGCAGAAAAAGATGCGATTAAAAGGGTTAAGAAGGATGAGATTTTTTGGGGACAGTTTATTTTCCAGTATCACTATAAGGGATCAAAATCTGTCGACGGACTGGATATGAAAGTTCCTCAAGACAAAAGCATCACCCTGTCTTCAGAGGATAATTACCGCTTGCTTCTGGAACTTGCTCAAGAGCGCTACGTCTCTGTCTATCAGATGGGTCCTGGTCAAAGCCTCATCCGGCTCTTTCCGAACCAGGAATATCTTTCTGTAAAGAATCCTCTCCGGCCTGGGCAAACGTACATCCTTCCCTCACCGCCCAACTGGTTTTATGCAGAGGAAGCACAAGGTGAAGTGATCATTTATATCATCGCCTCCAACGAACCGCAGCAGGAATGGGACGACATCTATGCCCAATACGAAAGCACAGAGAAAAAAAAGATGAAGAAAGAGATTCTTTCGCGCCTAATCAATGAATTCACAGCCATCGGAAAACTGCCTGCAAAAGAGGCAGAACTTCTTGTGTATACATTTCAAAGTCAGCGTTAATTCCATAATCCAGGTTATTTGATTCTGGATAGAAGGTCCTCGATTTTTCGCGCTACAGGGGAAGCGCCCCTATCATAATTAGAAAGCACAGCGACAATGTATCCCATATCGAGGTAGATGGCGAGACTTCCATTAATACCATCAAAGCCGCCGCTGTGGCCGACAACCGTTCCGTATGGACCTTCTGAAAGCCTGAATCCATAACCGTAATTTTCTCCGGTATGGTCTTTCCAGAGTTTGTTCAGGGATTCTTTAGAAACAAGCTTTCCTGATTGAATGGCCAGGGCAAAGCGGTGGAGATCACCGACCGTAGAGAATCCGCCGCCAGCCGGACCACCCTTGATCACATGTTTGTAGAGATTGTTCTGCCAGCCGTACGGGCTTTTGCGCTCCGGGCTGTATCCGATGGCCAGGTTCTCGACCGGATAATCCATCTCATAACTGTCCGAATTTTTCATGCCCGCAGGTTCGTAGATGTTTTTATGGACGTAGTCGAAATAACTCTCTCCAGTCACACTTTCGATCACGACTCCCAGGAGAAGCATCCCGGTGTTGCTGTAACGGAAGCGGCTACCAGGCTCGAAGGCTAGCTTTTCCCCTTGCACCAGAGGTTTGAAGTCATCGACGCTCCGGAACAGATCCCGCGATCCCTTCATGTAAGTTTCATTGAAGTAACTGCCCAGTCCTGAAGTGTGTGTGAGCAGGTGATGGATCGTGATCTTGGAGGTGACATCTTTGGGAAGCCATGATTCATCCACGTATTTGCTGATTGGATCGTCTAAAGCTAGAAAATCCTTTTCCACCAGCTGCATGATGGATGTGGCGGTGAACATCTTATTCATCGATCCTAAGTTGAATTTCGTGTCCATATTGTTCGGCACATGGAAGCGTTTGCTGGCCTCCCCGCCTACGAAACTCAACAGGACTTTGTCTCCCTTAGCTATGAGAAGTGTTCCTGAAAAAACATCCGCCTTAGTCAAGCGTTGCATCATGTCTTTGACTTCTTGGAGAAGTTGTTTTTCTGTGATAGTGGATTCTTTAACGTTTGAGGGAGTGCGGGCGGTGTTGAAGCTGGCCCCATTGATAAGAAAATCGTTTTTCTCGTCGAACCTGACGGTCAAAGCCATCCAACTCTCGAGAAGCCGGTCCTTTAGGATAACAATGGTCTCTCGCTTCCTTTCAGGAACATAAGTGCGTATGCTGTGGAAGTCTATACCGCCTGTCTCTCGGAAGAAGCCCAAGAAGACATCGATATGCTGATCAATGGGTGCGAAATTGCGGAATTTTTCTGTGAAATGTTCCTGTACGAACTGGCGCACTCGGTCTGGATCGTTGGCATTCACGGTATCTATAAGGGCCTGGATCCTTTCCCCTTTTTTCCCGGAAGGAAAGACCGACTCGTCATGATAGCTGATTTCTCCAGGCTGCTGAGCGACGCCCACCTGCAAGGTAAGCAGGCATAAGATGACCGAAATCGAAACTCTACGAAACATCTCTGTACCTCCTAATTTTTTTTTAGTCTTCACTTGTATTACGACAAATTTACGTAAAGAGTTACATTTTTTCAAGCGCAGCTTAAACATCTTCCCCTGCTCTCTTTTCTTCGGCATCAAATGAGACCGCTGTCATGGATTAAATATTACTTTGCTACCAGCAAGGAAAAGTTTTTCTTGATTCTTTTTGAGATTTTGCACATATTGTGATATTACATTTCCACATGAAGCGTCATATGCCTCGCATCATCGGAGCCATCGGTGCGACTGCGCTTTGTGCTGGAGCCCTCGCTTTGGGCCGTCCGGCTGACATCCTCAGCATCAAGCTCATTCAGACCGCACTCCTCCTTGCTTCAATCATAATCCTGATATTTACCACTCTCCGCCGCACCGGTATCCCCACGCAAATCTTTGTGGGACTTATCCTTGGATCCGCAGCTGGCCTTATCTACGGCCCGGACGCTGCGGTT
>Ga0224501_10002812_pt1 | contig 13698 bp, 13 predicted proteins | sample SF_Oct11_sed_USG_4_FD_169105 | JGI IMG/M metagenome (GOLD analysis project Ga0224501, IMG submission 169105) | Sediment microbial communities from San Francisco Bay, California, United States - SF_Oct11_sed_USGS_8_1 | ecosystem: Environmental > Aquatic > Marine > Sediment | place: USA...
GAGTTTTTCTCTATATAAACGCACATAGCGATTGGAGCTATTCTCTTTCAATGTTGGTAAGTGTACCAATAGTTACTCATCAAAAAAATTGGTAATCAGCAAACGACTCCTATCCATTCGTAAGACTGGTAAAATTTCGCTGATGGTTCTTACTCCCATTACCGACATCTAGTTCTAATTTAGGTAGATATGGAGTAAAACACATTGGCAGCAGTCCTACTCGAAACCTAAAGCAACGCATTGGACTTCATTCAAAACCAAAAACCGGTTATAAAGATAAGTTGTTAATCGGGTTCTCTACCTCGAACGCGGAGTACTAGTTAGTACGAGTGAGCCATGTCATAATAATTGCAGCTCAAAACTGCAAACCTGCTAAACATTCTACGTTAGAAGCCTGGGAAACAATAAACCTGTTTGACATACTCATTGCATATCCTGTCCATGTCCTTTTGAGTGAATGCATCTTTATCCTGTAGCAGGTTATTTAGCGCGTGCATAGCGCACAGTTCCTTCTCTTGCTTTTCATGGTACAGTCCAGGCACCCGCTCCCCTTCTACTCGATTGCACATAGTCCGGTTGGTACCACACAACTTAGCGCCCATAACTGAATGCAGTCCTCATCATGGCAAGGCAGGCCACTGTGAATACACAAACAAGAGTTTTCTGTAATGAATTCTGCACGGTGATAAACATAGCTTTTCATCTTCATTATAGATTAAGAGCAAGGAATGAGAGAAATTTTTATATTGACTGATCAAAAATGACCTAAACTGGTCAGGATGGGACTTGGTTGATTCTTGTGCGAGTACGTGTTCAAACTTGCAAGTTAGAGTTTAAACTATTGCTATCATCATCGCCATTACTAGCGCTAAATAATACAGTGTATAGTTACTGTACTGTGCACATTGTACCAGTACTGATCGAGTACTAGCACTACTTCTAGTAGTAGCATTAGTTAGTTGTGGTACTAGTACTCACACTCAGTCACTCACCGACTCAGTACTAGTTGTAGTACTACTGTACACTACTCTAATGACTACTCACTAGTCTAACTCTAAGACTACTGGGACTAGAATTGTAAGATAGAAACCTATTACGTTAGGATTGTAAACTAGCACGGTCAAGTCGAGTTTCTTGCTGTTAAACATATTTCTGTGCAGTCGGGTGTTTCAACGTACGAGTCTTCCAAGAGGCAACACGCAGTGATTAGTCAATCTCTGTGAAAGTCGGGTAGTAGGTGACTCGTCGCGGTAGCGAAGGAAGAAAACAAACTCCGAAGTGCTTGTGCATACGTCATTGGTTTTGATGGGTCTTGTATTTTCAGGCCATTTCCAGACTCATCGCGTGGCGCATTTTCAGTATATGAGAGATGCGTACGGTTCCGCACGAGCCTTTGGTGTCGGAGGCTTAAACCCTACAACGACCTTCACATTATTCGAGTTGCAATACGTTGCAGCAGAACAACAAAACAACGTACTGATGACACTTTATGAATCCAATATTTCACCAGTTTGAACGTTATTTCATCATCAGGTGAGGTATATAAAATTAAGTAAGAGCTATATTGCCAAGGTTCTGTTAACATATCACGCTCAACGCGACCGAACGGAATCTTTCTGAGACTGACAGGACATGTTCTAGATTTCTTTCACCAAACTGAAACTAGAGACTAACTAAGTACTAACTAAACCAAGTAAACCAAACGTAAACAAACCACAAAGTTCAAGTTCAGCATCATTCGGAGTTTGCCTACAAAAGAAAGTAATAACTCACTGTAGTCAACAGAATTAAAATTTCACTACTACACAGTTTGTGGAGTCTATTCTACTGCTAGTACTAGTAGGGTACTATTAGTAAGTAGTAGAAATAGTACCATCAGCTCTAGTTTTACTTTTAGTTTTAGTCTTCCCTCCTCTCCCACTTTCAGTTCTTTCTACACACTGCACAGGACTACTTTACCTTGCTGATTATAGGTAACTGTAAGTATACTCATATAACCCGTTGTTGTCTTCCATCAAACAAAACTGAAGGAGATGGGCCACTTACAGTTTTTGTTTCATCGCTTTTAGTACCCTCAATTGCACCCACCATCATATCATCTTTACAAAGACACCTTTAATCTCCATACTGTTAGTGTTCCTACCAGTGTTAGACCTCACTCCAGAAAGCAGAATTCAATGCTGCGTAGCATCCATCAATCTACTACCTATTTCGATAATTGATGATTCCATAATATGCCAATATCACAAAAATCATTCTTTTGGTAATTTGTCTGGCTTAGTAAGTCTTTGAGCTAGAGTTCAGATGTTTGTGGTTTTTGTTTTAGATTCAAAGTTGTAAAAACTAGTTCTCTTTATTAAATTCTGCACACTCACAGAATGGAAAGCACTGAGCGGATAGGTGGGCCCGAAGATACCCCAGCGGCAAACCTCTTTGCTCCAGATTCAGACGATGAGCTTAATCTGGAAATTCTTACTAAGAATGCACTAGTTAGCCCAACAGAAGAGCAGTATTCCGTATTACACGCACTTCTAACGGAACGTCTACTGCAAGGAGAGACAATCTATGAGATTGGTTCAGGAGGTAAGAGCACAACCAATGCTGCAAGCAAAGCGAACTGGATTAACTAATAGACCCTGTCGATTGTCCCCTTCACTATCCATGGGATATGAGGACCTAGTCTATCCTGATTTTAAGTTTCAACATTTAAATATTGAGGTTATAACAGAGAATGGAAGAGTTTTTTCGTTGATTTGGTGGAGGTTACAAGGGTGGTGTTTTCATTGTTCTATGAATGCATTAAGCCATCCTATTTAATAGATCTTCCTGAGCCCGAGGCTCGTTCATGAGCGGTAGAAGCTTAGAATTATGTGAGGAGCTCAAAATTATAGCACATCGCGGGATCAGAACGGCTTTGCAAACCAGAGATTATGTCCTTGTAGAATGTGAGGAGCCTGGGCTATCTGAGGATGACATGGCTGCCTCTGTGGCTACACTGGAAGCTATCGCCACTACACTGAATGCTCACTGTGTACTAATCAGGGAGAGAATGGAGCACAACGGGCTAGTAAAGGAATTCCTTGTTAGGAAAGAAGCTGAGCCCGATGACTTTATGGAAATTAGGTGAGTCTGCCCGATGAACCACTTCTGTATATTTAGTCTTCCATGTGGGACAACCAGCACAGAGCTTGTTTTATGCTTGAATCATCACTACCCAAGGAACTACAACATTTACATGCATCTGTTTTAGAAATAATTCATTGCAATGTTATTTTTCTCGACAGAGTGGCAGTGGTGGGTAATGTAGATGCTGGCAAGAGTACACTCTTAGGTGTGCTCACTCATGGTGAGCTAGATAATGGCAGAGGGTTCGCTCGTCAAAAGCTCTTCCGACATAAACACGAGATGGAGAGCGGTCGAACGAGTAGTGTCGGTAATGACATACTCGGCTTCGATTCTCTAGGAAATGTGATAAACAAGCCAGTACATGGCAACCTCGACTGGACAAAGATATGTGAGGAGTCTTCCAAAGTAAGCAAAAGACTGACCGCGTCTCTCTGGATGTATTAAGAAGTTTGGTTTATGCTAATACCATCATAATTAATTTGCGCTTCGTTGAGATTTTCAAATCAGTATCTTATACTCTGTCCCGAACTAGGCCCAAAGACAACCGTGGTTCACAACTGTTCCTTAACAGAGTATATTCCGTTATGGGCCTCTCAGGGTAATAAAGCATTTTTTTTATTGCCATGCTTATTTCCACTCATTACTACACCCTCGTTCCTAGTACGCTCATATCTGATGAGTATTTTCGTGTTTCAGGTGATAACTTTCATTGACCTGGCTGGCCATGAGAGATATCTGAAAACGACGGTGTTTGGAATGACAGGTCATCTTCCAGACTTCTGTATGCTTATGGTAAGAGCCCCACAAGTGCATCCCCCCTTGCATAATGAAATATCTTTATCAAGCGCATCAATTGGAGAAATTTTTAACTGTCTCTACCCCGCTACTGTTGGGGCTCCCTGATGTTACAAAGCCACTCGAGGGGCTTCAATGGCTTCAAGGGCTTCAGAGCAAATCTCAATTTCAGGACTTTTGAATCAGTAACTATTAGCCTGTTATCTGAAGAGAAGGGCTCAACTTGTAAAATGGTAAATCCATTAGCGTGGTGTGGTTATTTCTGAATTTTGAAATTTTGTAGCTGTATGTCTACTCTGACATGTTTTAGGTTGGTGCTAATGCAGGAGTGATAGGAATGACTAAGGAGCATCTAGGCTTAGCTCTTGCTCTCAATGTACCAGTATTTGTTGTGGTTACCAAGATTGACATGTGCCCACCGAATGTTCTCGCCGAAACGCTGAAGATGATTCAGCGAGTTCTCAAATCTCCAGGCTGTAGAAAAATACCCGTACTAGTGCAAAATAAAGACGATGTGGTATGCTGCGCCACTAACTTCAAATCAGAGAGGTGAGCTCAATTTCTATTCTGGTCTGATGTTCTTATAATTATGCAGATGATGTCTCCAGACCTGAAACATTTTAATAGAGGCAAAAGAATGATAGGCTTTCAAATACAAAATAACTGAGCAAGGATTGATTGCCATATACAGCTAGTCATCTCTGCACACATGGTAAGATTATTTCAGTGCATTCAATTTTGCATGTGCCCTTTGTCGTATTTAGTGAGTCATTTACTATGGTGTCTAAAAATACAGTTGGGAGATTTTCACTGTGGTAGAGAAACTTAGAAGAAATCATCTCAGGGCATCAATAAACACAGTTATTATCATCATATTGACTCACTGTAAAACCAAACCGTTCATCAGAATAACCTGATTGGTATTATGAGATGCTTTCATCAACACAATTGTGCGAGAATGATTGCATCTTCTAATAATTCCATTTATTGTTGCAGGATGTGCCCAATATTCCAAGTATCTAATGTGACCGGAGACAATCTACCACTGTTGCAAATGTTTATGAATCTGCTTCAGGCCCATGTGTGTACCGATCAGACAGTACCAGCTGAGTTCCAGATTGACTCTACATTCTCTGTGCCTGTGAGTTAAATTTCCCCAAACACAGCCTATCATCTGTGGCCTGCTTATCATCTGTGGCCTGCGCTTGCACTTGCCTGCGTAGCTCTATAAAATTTGGGCAAAGGTTATTGTTTTAGTTCATAATCAGTCTGAGAATGATGTAATACGTGAAGTAATAAAAGCAGTATGGTCAATCAGTGCCTGTTGGCCTCCCAAGTTCCCGTTTGTCATTCATTCAATATCGCAAATATCAAGCCGCCTTGACTACACCATGTGCATGTGGTGCGGAGCAGTGCAGTGTGCTGTGACCGTGTGATGTGAGGTTCAGTTTTGTCTGTAGCCTATGTATGGCTTTCTGTTAACAGGGTGTTGGCACTGTAGTCTCAGGTACCGCTATTAGGGGTACGATCAAGCTGAATGATACACTTATGCTCGGGCCAGATCCACTGGGGAACTTTGTGCCCGTACCAATCAAAAGCATACACAGGAAGAGACTCCCGGTCAAGGAGGTCAAGGGAGGTCAGACAGCCTCCTTCGCTCTTAAAAAGGTAAACACAGACCTGAACCGCTAAGTACCACATATTGAAACCTAGAATGTATGATTTGATTTGATAGTTTTATTATAAAATGGATAGCTTAAATAAGACCAAAAATCTTCTTTACATTAAAATATATTGGAATTCAGTCTTAACTGTGGCACTGTTGGTGTACATGGCCATACTAACGCAGCTGCAAAATTCACAGAGGGTCTATTAGTACTGGGGTAAAAAAGGAATGGAACTTCCAGATAGGCAAAATTTTTCAATCTGATCTCACTTTGGTAAATTTTGTTTAGTAGCTGATGTGTGCAGTCACCAGTCCCCCCACCAGTAAATCCTACCTACTCCTTGTCAGCATTGGCGACTCTTATGCATTTGTGTATGCGTGAGGTGTAATATTGGCACTGTAGTGAAGTTTCTAAGGCATCCTTATCACTGCAGATCAAAAGGCAAAATCTGAGGAAAGGCATGGTGCTGGTCTCACCATCACTGAACCCTAGAGCATGCTGGGAGTTTGAGGGTGATATCCTAGTGTTGCATCACCCTACGACCATCAGCCCCAGATATCAAGCCATGGGTAAGTAGTGGCAATACAAGTACATCCCCAACACAATAATGTGTAATGTTCATGTTACTAGTTCCCATTCACATTTTGTGCTTCCTCTTGTCCCGAGTTCCAATATGCAATGAACTATGAATGCATTCATCATGGAAAAAGTAGTTATATATTTGTGCACCGAGCTTTGTTTTTTATTTAGTCACTGATGGTGAAATGTACTGCTTATAACTCACCACCCTATTTGTAGTGCATGTTGGCAGTGTCAGACAGACAGCCAGTATAGTATCCATGTCCGCCGAGAATCTCAGAACCGGTGACAAAGCCTCCTGTCGTTTCAGATTTATCAAGTATCCCGAGTACATGAGAGGTAAGTAAGCATAGAAATTATATTGTATATGAGCTATATTGTGTCGAATTGTATTGTATATTGTCGCACCGGATTGTATCGTATTTTACTTTATGGTTTTGCTTACAGAAAATATGAGGATGGTGTTTCGCGAAGGCCGAACCAAAGCCGTGGGTTCAGTCACCAAGCTTCACCATCACGCGAGCTCCAATGCCGAGTCTCACCGCCAGGGAAGGATAAATCAAAAGAAGCTCCAATATGAAGTTGTACATAAAGGTGGGTTTTATACTGGGAGACAAACTGCTATTATGAAAGTAATCACACAAATGGTGTAAACTGAGGCTAAATTACTGGCCAGTTACTTGAACGAATTTGTCTTTTCTTTCAGTAGCACAGCACGAACCTCAGAAAGCTAGTAAAAGGGGAAGACGACGAAGAGGTGGAAATAATAGCCGGCTCGCTGATCAGCAAGCTGGACTGGATCAGCTAGCGGAAGCTAGTAATGGATTCAGCGAATCCGGAGCTGGAAATGAGGCTGCTGCGACAGCCTAGTATTTCTCTTCCTCCTTACTCTAATTGCTATAGTGATCTCCCATCACCTCGCTGCTTGCTGGACACCAAGTGTTGGCCTATTTTAATTATTGTGACATTACCGCTCTGGGCTTGGATGACCGAGTCATTTTTGTGTATCCCCGCTTTAAGACAGACAGACTTATATATTCATATATTCATAGTATTGCATGTTAATGGTATTTATATTTTTATCTAGAAAAATCCTGTTGTCAATTATAGTCAACAAAACAATATTGTAACATAATAAATTGTACAAAACTATGAAAACTACTATAACAATATATAGAACCTACTGCATCACAGACTGAGAAAGCATCTATAATTTGCTGTTAACAATTATACAGAAACCGCTACATCACAGACTAGTAAGGCATCTACAATTTGCTGATTAGGTTGCTACAACTCCAAAACAATCATATTCAAATCACCAACCCAGTTGTGTCAGTAGACAACCACTCTACTGTGATGCCATATGCATCCTGTGGGCAGATAGCATACGAGGCTGTTTCTTTACATACGACTCCCAATTTATTGATCTGATACAATCAGATTGATAGGGCATTTAGTATGGCTGTGGTGTGAAAGTTAGGCCATTTCAGAGAGTACCTCCCCAAGAGAGTCCAGGAATATTGCAACATGTTCAGATTCCAGGATGAGAGTAGGGCGCAGGCGAACTGAAGCAGATCCGCATCCTCCTGCCATAACTCCTAAAACAGGAAATCAGATTCATGTCAGCCAATCAGATGACATGTTACTAGTATCGGATTTCTGGCAACTTGTTAGACAAAGCTGTCTTGTCTGATCAAAACAGGAAGCGCTACTATGTGTCCTTTGGCGAAAGACTAAATTTCCACTATAGTCAAGCGTCTGAGCTGAGTATAGCTTTACACAATTATAGGCTAGCTATGGATTATAGAAGGCAAAAAGCCAAGCCTATTAGACCCACGCTATGTAAAAGAGTTTTAGGTTGTACGTAGTTATTGGAAGATTTTTCACATGAACCTACAATACACAGGCTTACTAAAATGAAACTGTCCTCACTCTAAGCTTTTGTTTTTATCACAGAGAGTGCACATCTATGCTTCAAAATGCCAAAATCAGCAGGACACTTCTTGTTCATATAGTTTTGGGAACAATGCTGTGGTAAAACCTTGATAAACCAATCATGATATTATGATAGGAGTGAACATGTCTAGTCACTCATATATGCATGTAAGATTGCCCGGCATTGCATCATTTAAAAAAAAATCACAGTAGTGAACCTAGCGAATCAGACGCAAAGATCTATAATGATAAAACCTCAATGACCAATGATGATGCAATGCTGTGCAACTCTCCTGCTGCACTGCTGTTATAGGCCAACACCAACCAAGTGAAACCAGGTATTAGCCTAAAGAGTACGGAAAGATGTCCACCCAAAGTTGCCGCTCCGGCCAGGGTTTACGACTGCCTTGCGCTTTCAATGATTGAGAGCCATTCATAACAACTGGGCAGATGAACAACAGTATCAAGCTATGGAGAAAGTGTGAATGCCGTATCAAACCTTTCTGCTTCAGTCTGTTGAGAATATCATCCCTGCTAGATGTGTCAGTGGCGTCAAATGCTAGGTGAGTTCCTTGACCCCTCACATTGAAGATCTTTTCCGGATGTGCCTTCTACAAGTTCACAAGAGAAAGCATGTTCATCAAATCGACATTACGTTTGATTACTATGATTGGGAGATACAACGCCTACTACTATATGCAAACCCGATTTCAGTTAATAGCTGAGTGCTTTAGTAGATTTGTTATCCAGTAGCTGGCTATTGGGTAGATATGAAATTTGAAAGTTCGGCTATTTTTAAGTGGATAGAAGCATTAAACAATGTGTCCAATGTGCACAATGTGTCCGCCAGTATACCCCTGTGAATGATCAGGTTGAGATATTCAGGAGACAGTCTTTTGCAATACTCTTTCAGTGAAATCACCACAGAATGACAGGTTTCCATGTTGTTCCTTTTCTACAGCGAGGCCTATGGTCAATGGATTCCGACACAGATTCTGAGCTATTGATACGAATATGATGGATTGGCAATCAATTCGCATTACAACACTCAACCCGCAGACAGTTTCATTGCATTAAAGAGGAACACTTTCATTGGACTCGCTGTGAATTTCATGAAAAAGGTAAACCACTCCGTAAAATCAATGGACACTAATACGGAGTTGTTGCCTCTTTCTACAAAGAAAAGACAGCTTGTGATACAGCTTTAGCGGTTCCGGTGTAACTTACTTCTTTCACAAAATTTCATGACTTCTGTTAATGATGTTACAGGCGAATGAGTTTGCTCAACCCTGAGATTGGCAACTGCAACTCGAGTAGGCCAGTAGTTATCTCCTCCCCTCTAGCAGCCACTTTCTCTATCAGATTATCTCTTTCTACTACATCCAGCACCGCTCCAAGGATGATAAGCTTGTTAGGATCTCCCATCCATGTGTTAAATATCCGGCCTCCCTATAAAAAAAACCATTATCCGCACCAGATAACAACTCACGACCATGTTGATAGATTTAATTCAGTACCTCATAACACTTTTTTTCAACCTGTAGAACAGAAATCATACTAAAACTAGCAATGAAACGCGATGTGCTCTGACTCAAGTTGTAGCTGGTTAGGATATAAGGCCTCAGGCCTGGCTGCCATATGGGGCTCTGAAAATTCCAGGGTACTTTCGAGTTATCTGCAAAATATTTATGGCGTCCATCCCCGGGGACCTAGTGGACTAATCAACTGAATATAAATGGAGTAATTCCGGGACCAGGAACCATGACCGAAAGTCAAGGGCAATCCGGGAACATCCATGACGCCTGGAAGCCCTAGACTGGGAAACCCCTGTTGAATCTGGAAAGTTGTTGGCCCGGCTCGGTTTCTCTTCATTATGCATTGGTATGGTCAAGAATGGGTGTGCTTTACCTCATGCACTATCAGCGATTCCTTCAGATAAAATCCGGCCGCCATCATCTTCTTAGCAAATATAACAATGTCTGGAGCTTCTTCTAACCCCCAGTGGTCATGGGCCCACATACTACCAGTGATAGCCAGACCGCTTTGTACTTCATCCACTATAAATGTTATGTTCCTCTAAAAAACACACAACATACTATTCTCTCTGTGATTCCAGAGTGTTATGGGAGAAGAAATGAATTCTCCCCCCTTTTTTTTATCAAGAGTGACTTTTGCAATTTGATTGGGTTGATTTTGGAGTTAGACAGTTTGCTCTCAATCGAAGGTAAGAACATAGGTACAGATAAAGGGTCGGTGTCAGTTATTTATTATGACTATACCATGCAATCAAGTTACAGGCTGGATGGGATAGGCACAGCGGAAGCTGACTATGCGCTGATTGAGCTCCATTATACCAGAGTATCCACTGATTCAGTATGGCAAGATACACCAGACTAAATAACCACACAGCATCTGTCATGAGACACGACACCAAAAGATCAAACAGCACCACAAAGATACTCACCTTTTTGCAGATATACTGAAGCTGTCTGAAAAATGAAGGAGAGGCCCAGTTATCTCCTCCTTCTCCTTGCACGGGCTCCACAACGATTCCAGCGACAATCTTCCCCGCCTCCTCCTGATCTTCTATTATTCTCTCAACCTGCACGATGACCAACTTTTTTACAACACATCCCTCGGCAAGTCACATAGGTACGTTGCAGTGAAGCTATCTCAGCCGACATACTGTATTCAACTTGAATTGAAATGTGATTGAAATTGTGGTAGCCTGGAACTCGATGGGACTAATTTTCAATAATGTTTTTAACAAAACACTATATCGTCTAACGCACACAAGTTCAGTTTTTTCAAGGTGTCACTGAAGCAAACCAATCTAGGGAGTTAATGTTTTGGCAGGATTAACAATACAGGGAGGACTGAAGCGTTGTACCTCATCAAGACATCTCATTTCCTCTGCCATGTTGGCCTCTTCATGCTCAGCCAGCGGATACTTCAGTTTAGGAAATGGAGCGTGCGGCCAGGGCATGGTAGGCTGGTCTAACTTGTGTATAGGCTTTGCGTAAGTGCAGGATAGCGAGCCTACAACACACATGGAGTTATCCTCTCGCTCTATGACTATAGAGTTATCCTACAAAAAACTTTATATACATGACCTTGTGTCACAGAACATTGAAGTGATTTGTTGTAATTTAATGGGTTTTATTTAAAACAGATGACTAATTTGACCTTCCACACGGTATTTATGAACTTTGGCTATTCAAAACATGCAAAATGCCTTCGATGTCTTCCAATCAATGCAGATGTACTCATTCTAGTTCCTGTGCATGGCGTTCGCATTGGCACACAATCTTAAGCAGTGGAAGGCTGAATTGCATACCCGCTCTCGCTTACGTGCCAACGTCTTGTAGGTCCATTCAATTGATGGTGTTTAGCAATGCAAATGAGACCAGGATGATCAGTGTAGGCAATGACTGATTGTTTTCTAATGCACAGAAGAAGGCATGGATCATGCTGTTATAGATGTGTTTACAATGAAACCTAACCCAGTTCGTAATAAGAAATTAAGTGTAACTTGCATTAAGATTTGACCTCGGACCTCCATGGATACAGGCTAACCACCTTTGTGACCAAGTGGGGCAGAGGGGTACCTCACATCGAAAACACATTAATTCATTTCAGCGTGAATGCTACACAACACTGACATGGCATGTCTTGAGAGTTGACTTAATGATTTGGGTGTGTGCATAATACCTGCCGTCCTGCCATGGAAACATCCTTCGAACGATAGCATTACAAGATTAGGTGTGCCTGGTGCCTCGTTCTTTAAGCAGGAACTCAGGTCTAAGGCGCTTGGAGCGCGTCCTCGCTGTCTGCTCTGCAATGATGGGACACTGAGGAGAGTGAACTCATCAGGAAAGAAGCCTGGATCAACAGTGTGATTGGTGACTCACTTCGGCAAAACACTTTGATGCGGATGAGGTGTACTCAGGATATCTAGCTCGAGTCAGTGCATCATAAGGTATACTCCTTATACAGTGGTGTGACAGTAGTGCACATTGCAGTAACAGAATAGCTCAATGGCTAAACAGCTTGGCTCAAGATTACCAGATCAAGCCAGACAGTCACTGCGAGTATAAAACCGAGGTTCTAATGATTACTTAATGTTTCTACTCGGGCACTTGGCTGTGCATTTAATGGACCTGCTGAGCCTGAGGTTTGTGTGAGATAGGGATCATATGAGGAGCTCATTCTCACAGTAAGCGCTCAGCATGACTATGACATGGATTCAGGATCACTGATCTTGGGGTCTAGCGCTCTGCCATTGAACTATACAGCTATCCCTAGCCATTGACTACTACGCTCTACCACTCACCATGTAGTGTATACAGGCAGTTTTGTAGGCGAACTCATTGCTGCAGGATCCACACCCCATAGTCTGTACTGCGCGTAGACCTTGAGGGGCGGCTCGTAATAGAGTTTCCTGTAGTTGATTGGCCAGGTTTGTAGGTGGAAACATTCCGAGTGATGGCCGATTAACCAGAGTTACCTATTATTAGAATTAGATACAGCGGTGGTCTAATGGGTGCTGGACTGGTAGTTGACTCAGGGGGGGGGGATCATAAACCATTTACTGACTTTGTTTTGTAGCTCTTTACAGAATACAAGGACCCACTTATCTAGGGCACGCTGTCAGATGCATCTATCCTATTGCCTACCTGCATGCCATCAGGACAAATAATATATGCACCAATTATATTTTGAATGTGTAACGATAAATGTGTAAACCTTGTTCCTTGTTACCAGCATGCGTCTTGTGATATACATGCCATCGACATCGAGTTTTCTGCTCGATCGGATAGATCGACTGAACGCCTTAGGACGAGGCGTCTTGCGGCTAATTGTGCGTTAGCGAGAGAAATATGTTGACTCGCTGTCACAACTTTTCAGACAGACTAACGCGTTGGACTTTCGCTTTTTATGTAGTTGCCAATGCAAATTTTCGCGTTCGCATGATTTCAGCTTATTTGGCTTACACGCGGACCACCCGAATTAATATAAAGATAGAGCCCTCTTTTACCCAATGCGTTAGGGCTATGTTAGCTTGTACGAAAACACCTATTGTCACTGACTGTCCTGACTGTCAAAAGCATCATCTGGTTAAAATTGAAATAAATTTTAAATGAAATCCATTGGTTTCGCAAAGTTATGATTCTTTTACCCTCAAGTTAACTGTTCCCCTGAATTGAGGTAAAGTTATAGTCACTGAGATGCGTGAGAACAGAAACAATTAGAGGGCAGTAAATCAATGATTGTTAGTGGGAAGACGTCCACCAATGTTGAAGTACGCGGTGTTATATAGTAAACCCTTTTTGAATTACGAATGTCGCTTACCATGTTACGTGGGTCTTTTATAGCCTCGATGATAGCTGGATGGTTGTAGCCTGAAACAGTATACAGATTGTGTCCAAACCATGCACTAATAGGTCTTTTAGCTTTAATTTAGCAAGCTAGCGATCGCAACCGGGGATGAAAATATCATCACTGTAGTTGAAGGCCCCTTGAATTAAATTTTTGCTTAGGTGGAAACCAATAGAACAAACGTTTTGAAATAAATTGTATTTCCACTGGATCCAGT
>Ga0224501_10002813_pt1 | contig 13697 bp, 16 predicted proteins | sample SF_Oct11_sed_USG_4_FD_169105 | JGI IMG/M metagenome (GOLD analysis project Ga0224501, IMG submission 169105) | Sediment microbial communities from San Francisco Bay, California, United States - SF_Oct11_sed_USGS_8_1 | ecosystem: Environmental > Aquatic > Marine > Sediment | place: USA...
AAGATGAGCTCTTGGCGTTGCTGGAAAAACATCGCCAGATCGAGCTGACAAATGTCAAAATGTGTCAAGAGAAAGAAGAACAGTTCAAGAGCGCTGGAGTGAACCTCACATTGTATCAAATCCGGATGGACTCGACCAAACACGCGCAGATCTATCAGACCCTCATCGATATGATCAAGGGAGGAATTCCTAAGTATTTGTGGGATTATCGAATCGATAGATACGTGGGACAGGTCGCTACAGAACGGGTGTTGGAAAAACATGTTGAACTAGAGAAAGAAATGATCCAGGGTGCTGGAGAAGCAATCAAAAGGACGGACGACCCAGGCATAAAGATGACGCTTCAGCACATTGTTGAAGACGAGAAACGGCATCATAAGATGCTGTTGGATATCATTAAACATTTGCACGAACTCGGCCCTTAAGATCGGTCGATCTCACTCCGATCGCCGACAATTGCTCAACTATTTTCTCTGCCACGGTCGGAACCTTGAGGGCTTTCTCCTTTTCCGGTATTTCCTTTCCAACTGTAACGAAGGCTGACTTATGTGCTCCGCAAACGGGGCACACCCAACTAGGATCGAGGTCTTTGAACCCTTTGCCTTCCTTCTCTTCATCGATCGATCAGGAACAGGAATGTAGAGACACTTCTGCCCTGTGTCTTTCGATTTGGTGGTCGACGGATCGATCCACTGGGAAGAGGCCTGAATGTTTAAGTGAAGGTGTGCCCATTCCAGGAAGCCGGATGACTTCAAGATGAGAGAAGCAATGTTCTACGAAAAATTAGGCGATAACGCGGTTAGATGCAACTTGTGCAGTCACAGATGTATAATAGCTGATCCAAAGACGGGAATCTGTGGGGTTCGAGAGAACAGGAATGGAATGCTTTACAGCTTGGTCTACGGGAAAGTTGTAGCCCGTGCCGTGGACCCGATAGAGAAAAAGCCTCTCTTCCACTTTCTCCCGAGTTCCAAAGCCTATTCTATTGCCACGGTGGGATGCAACTTCAGGTGTGGGAACTGTCAGAATTTTGAGATTTCTCAGATGCCTAAAGAGCCTAATCTAATAGTTGGCGTAGACCTAACCCCTGAGGAAATTATTGTGTCGGCTAAGCGAAACAAGTGTGAGAGCATAGCTTACACGTATACTGAGCCCACTATTTTCTTCGAATACGCCTATGACATTGCCAAGCTAGCGAGTAAAGAGGGAATCAAGAACGTATTTGTGACTAATGGATACATCACCGAAGAGGCCCTGGCCGAGATAAGGCCGTATCTCGACGCGGCTAATATTGACCTAAAGAGCTCTAGCGACGACTTCTACCGCAAGAACTGCGGTGCCCGGCTTGGCCCTGTGTTAGATTCCATAAGGCTTCACAAGAGGTTGGGAATCTGGATTGAGATAACGACATTGATCATTCCAACCCTGAACGACTCGGAAGAAAACCTGCGAAAGATCGCAGAGTTCATTAGGAGTGTGGGTGAGGAAGTACCCTGGCACATCAGTCAGTTCCACCCCATGTATAAACTCCTGGACTTACCCCGTACACCCATTGCAACTCTCCGTAGGGCTAGAGAGATCGGTTTGGAAGCGGGGCTGAGGTATGTCTATGAAGGAAACGTGCCGGGCGAAGCCGGCGAAACAACATACTGCTACGAATGTAGGAAACCGCTTATTCATCGCTACGGATACCAGATCTTGGAGAATAGGATCAAGAACTCTGAATGTCCCCATTGCGGCGCCAAGACCGATGGCGTGGATATGTGATCGACGATCGATCGAAGCCGCATTGTTATTTATCGCTGTTCACTCTTCATCTCGAGTTGGGCAACCGGGAAAAGAATTGGCTGAAAGCTGGAAATCCATCTTAAAGGCGGATCCTGTGGATTGGCTTCTGGAGCCCGAGAATCCCTCCGTCCGATACTTCACTCTGAGGGACATCCTTGACTATTCGGACACAGACCGCGAGGTCGTGGAGGCGAAGGCAGCCATCAGGCATGATGAAAAGGTTTCAAGGGTATTTAGGCGACAGGAGCCTGACGGGTACTGGGAGTCAGCCGAGCAACCATACCAGCCCAAATATCGAAGCTCATACTGGCAGATCATGATCCTGGGCCAGCTGGGGCTCGACAAGGGTGATGAACGGGTTAGGAAGGCCTGCGAACACATCTTCCAATTTCAACTTGAGGACGGCGGATTCACAATATTCAAGGGGGAAGGAGCAAGAAGAGAATACCTCTGGGCTAGGAATAGGGCTTTGAAGAGGGGCATCAAGCCTCCTTCCATTGAGAGTTGGATGGAGGAAAAGATGCATGAATATGAGATGTCGTGTCTAACCGGAAACGTCGCCGCGGCCCTGATTAGGCTTGGATATGCCAACGACGACAGGGTGAGGGCGGCGTTGAAATGGCTGGTAGAGATACAGAACGACGATGGAGGCTGGCTCTGCCCCTACTGGAAGGCTCACATTCGAGATAAGCACGGCTGCTTCATGGGGACGATAACCCCACTAGATGCTTTCTCCGAATTGCATGCAAAGCGTAGGACCTCGGAAATGGAGACGGCCATCGAGAAGGGAGTAGAATTTCTCCTGATGCATAGGTTGTTTAAGGCCGATCACCACGGGTTCAGAGTCATCAAGGAGGCTTGGCTCAAGCTCAGCTTCCCGTGGTTCTTCTACAGCATCCTGAGAGGTCTCTCAGTTGTAACGAAGCTTGAATACGCAAAGGATAGAAGAATCGACGACGCGCTTGAGATTCTTCTTCGAAAACAGAACCCAGAGGGAAAGTGGATTCTAGAAAGCACGCCTTCCGGCAGGATGCAAACAGACTTGGAACAGGAGGGAAAACCCAGCAAATGGGTTACGCTAAACGCCCTCAGAGTACTAAAAAGAGTCTATCAGGACAGAAAATCTTGAGGTGTAGGCGGGGTCATAGATGATAGGCTGGGTAGGTAAACGATTAAGTAATTCTCGATTTTCTCTGGCTGGCTGTTTTCCGATGTTGCATGAAAATGACAAGAAGCTCACGGGATCTTGCGGCATGAAATGTCCAGCAATGGGATTGATCCATGGCAAGTATGATTGAGGCGATTTCTTGTGACCAAAACGAAGGTTCCGTGGCTTCCTTGGGGGAGGAAGGCTTTCAAGAAGGCGAAGATGCTGGATAGACCCATCCTCTTAGACATCAGTGCAGTTTGGTGTCACTGGTGCCATGTCATGGATGAGACAACGTACTCTGATAGAGATGTCGCGAAGCTGATCCAGGAGACGTATGTGCCAATAAGGGTGGACAGAGACCAGAGACCAGACATCGACAAGCGGTACAATATGGGCGGCTGGCCTACCACGGCTTTCTTGACCCCTGATGGAGCGGTGATCACAGGAGCCACATACGTTCCAGCGCAACAAATGAAGGCATTGCTTCGACGGATAAGTCGTTTCTACCAGGAAAACAAGAAGAATATCAAGGCCAAATTGAAAGAACTCAAAAAAGAAAAGATCAAACCTCCATCAGTGGAATATGGTTTGGATGACGATTTCTTCCAGTCCATCGTTGACGGTCTGACACTGGAAGTTACGTCGAGTTTTGATTCGTTGCATGGAGGCTTTGGTAATGCACCTAAGTTTCCTCATAGTGGGGCCTTGGCTCTGTCACTCTTGGAATATGGCCTGCAGGGACACAAAGCCCTCCTGAACATCGTGACAAAGACCTTGGAAAAGATGAGTGTTGGCGGCATCTATGATGGGGAGGAAGGGGGCTTCTTCCGGTACTCCACCACAAGGGACTGGGGCATCCCCCACTACGAGAAGATGTGTGAAGACAACGCGAAGTTGCTCGTTAATTATTTGCAAACCTACCAAGTTACTGGGCAAGAGATCTTCAAAGAGACCGCTCAAGGAATCCTAACATATGTTGACGCCAATCTCAGTGACCAAGGCAACGGGGGATTCTACGGTAGCCAAGACGCTGATGAAGACTACTACAAACTAACCCTCTCGGAACGTCGGAAGAGAACACCCCCAAGGATAGACAAAACCATCTACACAAACTGGAACGCCATGATGGTCTCGGCTTATCTGTTAGCCTCCGGGGTGCTGAAGAATCTGCTCCACGAAAAACTTGCCCTGAAAACAATTGATCTCCTACTCGATAAGAGCTTTAGTCCTAGAATGGGAATGTACCACTATTACGCCAGCGGCAAAAGGCGGCTTCCGGGCCTACTCACAGATCAGGCTTCAATGATAACGTCTCTGATAGACGCTTATCAGTCAACCTCCAACAGAAAATTCCTAAGCCATGCGGAGACGATTGCCAGACTCATGCTTGATAACCTGTGGGACAATGCCGGGGGCTTCTATGACAGACGGAAGGACGCTGAGGCCTTGGGAGCACTACCGGTTTTGAGCAAGCCCTTCGACGAAAACAGCGCAGCCGCCGAAGCCCTCCTGAGACTACACTACCTAACGGGAAAGGAAAGATACCTAGCAGCCGCCAAGAAAACCTTGGAGCATTTCTCCTCAGCATATCAAAGATACGGCATCATAGCAACCACTTATGGACTGGCCGTTGAGTTGTATCTGCATCCTATGCAGATACACATAGTGGGTTCCAAGAAAGATCCAGCAACCAGTAGATTCCTGAATGAGAGCTTCACAGTCTACAACCCATTGAAGGTGATTGAAGTCTTAGATCCGGCAGAAGACGCCAAGAGGTTGACAGACCTAGAATACCCAGTCAACAAGACACCGAAGGCGTATGTTTGCTTCGAGGGGACGTGTACGTCCGTTGAGGATCCCGAGGTAATAGCCAGAAAAATTGAGCCAATAAGAGTGTGAGAACAAGGAAACCCTATGCCAGTGCATGAATCATGACCGATTGATTTCTTTTTCTAGGTGTTGTGAATGGAGGACAAAATAGAGGTTGGGGAGAAAGGCGCCGGATTTCACTCTGCCTGATGCTGACTTGAAACATAGAAGGATAACGGACTTTGACAAGAACGTCGTGTTGGCCTTTTATCCCGGAGCCTTCACCGCCGTTTGCACCAAGGAGATGTGCACCTTGAGGGACTCTCTCGCAAAGCTAAGCGGCCTAAATGCTCAAGTCATCGGGATAAGCGTCAATGACCCATTTTCAAACAAGGCCTTCGCTAAAGCGAACGGTCTCACCTTCCCCCTATCGAGCGATTACAACCGGGAGGTCGTGAGGCTCTACGGTGTTGCCGCAACCAACTTCGCAGGGCTCAAAGGCTACACAGCCGCCAAACGCTCCATCTTTATTCTGGACAGGGAATGCACCGTTCGTTACAAATGGATATCAGAAGACCCAACGGTAGAACCGAGCTACAAGGAAATAGAGAGAGCTCTAGAGAAAATCAGCCAATCCTCATCGCTTAAATCGACCGGCCAGTGAAATGGTTGGGGACAAGGAAACAGCTAGCCACGATGCGCCTCACATCATTCCCTGATCAACGCAGGGTAGATCGACTATTGGCAAGTCAAGTTCTTGAAAGAAAGTGGCTTCACCCAAAGTACAATAAGGTAAAGAGTTGAAATGAAAAATCAAATTTTGGTTCCGCTTGTCGATCGATCGACTTCGATCATTCATTTCATTTGATCGAAGGGTTGGGTGGCGCTGGGGGTGGGATTTGAACCCACGCGGCCCTTTACGGGGCCACAGGCTTCCTGGCAGCGATCTCCAGGCCTGCTCACACAGCCTGCCTTTCAATGCAGCATACCAGACTATGAGACCCCAGCCTTGTCTCTACCTTCATCGCCCAATTAATCCTGCCCGTGCTTAAGGTTTTGCTTCAGAACGCTCGAAACCGCTTCGTCTACTACAATAAACATGGCTGCTGGGTTGGTCGATTAGTCTCCGCTAGAGTCCGCATCTTGTCGGATTGGTGAAAACCTCAGGTGATGCGGCTTCGTCTTCCGTGTTTCCACACCGCGGGATAGGTTCCCCTCTTCATCAGAACCCTCTCCGTCTTGGCCGCGAGACCCCTATCGCTTCTCAACACATCCTCAGTCTTCATGAGTGCTTTCCCGAGGGCTACGGCTTCGTTCTTGAGGGTGAGCACCGCCACCAGTTCTCCTGATGAGATGCCTTCGCTAAGCTTGGAGATACCGTTCACCGCCACGCTGGCTCCGTGGCATACCGCATCTACAGCTGAGTCCAAAATGTAGATCCTCCCGGTGAGCTCCAGCGCTTCCTCTGCCGGCTTCAGGGCCCGACGAATCTCGTCCTCGGAACCTTCCTCTTTCCAGCTCTTCGTCGCTGAGTAAAGATCTACCAAGGTAACGGAGTCGTCCTCAACAAAGGGTCCTGATCTCGTTCTTCTCAGTTCCTGCATGTGTGCTCCGCACCCAATGTATGCACCGACGTCGTGGCAGTACTTCCTCACGTAGGTGCCGCCAGAGCAAGCAATCATGAAGAGGACGTCTTTCCCCTGCTTCTCCAGAAACCGGATCCTGTATACTGTGCGGATGCGCGGTTGCCGTGTCACTGATGACTTGATCGGTGGAACCTGGTAGATCTCACCCGTGAAGAAATCGAGGGCACGCAGAAGCTCCCTCTCCTCCACGTCCTGATGAAGCCGCATCATGCAGACGTACTCCTTCCCACCCCGCATCAGAACCCCTGCTAGCTTTGACGCGTTCTCCAGAGCCATCGGCAGCACGCCCGAGACCGCGGGATCTCCCCCTGTGTTCGGCTAGGGTCCCGCCTTGACCCAGGCGGCGCAGCCCGAGGATCTTCTTCACGGTTGACGCCACGTCGTGGCTGGTTGGGCCTGGGGGTTTGTCCAGATTCACAACCCCGTTCATCAGCAACTCGGCGCAGCTGCGGTCTTCAGGACGTTTTCCATAGGAATCATCAGTCGAGGCTTCGAAGCGGGTGACAACGCTGCGACGGGCTTCCCACGGTGGAACGATCACCTTTCCGCAGAACCTCCTATGTCGGGCCCCATGAGATGGATGGAGATGTTCTTCCTCATGTAGTCTGTTAGACCCGCCTTCCCCAGGGCTTTCGTGACGACCGCATCCGTAGCGTCCTTCCGGATGTCCAGCCTGTGGGGTAGGAAGGATAGATGGCTGATGTTCAGCCGCCGCCGCCTCAACCCGGTTACAGCTCTGGGTCCCGTGACTCTGACGAAGTTCCTGTCCAGCACGTCGACTATCACGCATTTCCTTCCCGCCTCTCTTCCAATGGTCTTGACGCAGACCCTACCTATCTGTTCCTTCATCCCTCTTCGGTTCTCTGTGGAGCTCGGTTGGATCTATAAGTGTGTTGGCGAAGCAGCCTCGGAGGTTGCTCACATTTGTTTCGAGAGCCTTGAGTCTCGCCATTCGAGAACGAAGGTCTCGAGGATCTTGACGCATGATTCTGTTGTTAGATGAGTTGAGTCTATGACTAAGTCGTAAATCGAGAGCTCCAAGAGGTCGAACCCATAGTACTTCTTCAGCCGATCGATCTCGATCTCCTCGCGTTTCAGGGTTATCTCCCTCGCCTCCTGGAAACTGATCCCGTCGCGAGAGGCGATGCGTCCGATTCTGATGTCTGTGTCTGCCTTGACGCATATTTTCGCTGCATCGAGGTTTCTGCATATCCAGCCTGCCAGCAGGCTGTCGAGCACTATGTCTCCCCTTTCAGCCTCACTTCTCTGCAGGTTGTCTATGTCTCTGTCTATGCTCGGCCCTCTGGCTGCCTCGGCAGAGAGCTCAACGATCGTCATGTTTCTCTTGCGGGCAACTTCCCTGAAGACCATCCCAGCTGAAACGTACCTGAGTCCAAGGCTTTCTGCGAGTAGGGGGGCGTAGGTGGACTTGCCTGTGCCGTGGAGCCCGCTGACGGCTACGACCATTCCGCCGCCGCGGCTTTCTGCAGCCTCTCCCTTAGACACGTCGGACACAGCACTCCGCCGTAGGTCCTACTCACCCTCTTTTGAGACCGGGGAATCTTAGATAGATGGGCTTGCCTTCCCTTGGCAACCCCCAGGATGCGTCTGCCGCAGGCTGCGCAGACGGGCCGGGAAGCTGTGCCTTTTCGGTAATGCTCCACAACCCTCGAGCCTGGGGTGCGCACTTTAACCCTTTTTCTGCTCCTTGTTCTTAGAGCCCTCCTCGGCACGTAGCTCCTCCTCCCAAACTGTTGGGCTCGTCTTCAGTGCTCTTCCCACAAGCGAGCTAACCATCAAGTACACCAAGAAGTACCACCAGTAGTAACCCATCACAGGTCCAGAGGCCGTATCAATCAGATACGGGATTTCATCCTCGTGCCCGTCGAGGTTGTAGTAGGCCACGCCGGCGTCCGAGATGAATGGTATGGGAAGCTGTGGAAGCCTTGCTACTGGGACGCCCACTTGAATGGTTTTGTCTGTGGGTTGCCCTGGGATCTGCAGCTGGACGGGGGGAAACGCGAAGCTCAGCAGGTAGAAGACGGCGAAGATGGGTATGATCGTCACAAAATATGTCTTCATGGTCTTCATGCTCAGGCTGGCTTCGAGCTTGGTATAGTAGTCTTTCTTCCTCTCCAGTTTCGCCACCGCCTTCTTGTCCCCCGACTTCTTGGCCTCATAGAGCTTTCTCTTCCACATGGTCACCTCGGTCCTCTTTCTCATGCTGTCTTTCCCCTGTGTCAGCCTCGTAGCCACGGCTGAGAAGAGGGCGACACCAACGGCGACGCCGAAGATGACTAGGGTGGAGAGTGGAGCTCGATCGATCGTGAGGTCGCTCAGGGTTTGCGCCAACAGTGGGTTCGACATCACAGCTCCCGTTTCACCTCCCTAGAATTCTTCCCAGTGCAGGATACATCTCTGTCACTCTCTCACGCACCAAGAGCTCATAGTATTGATAGAGAATGCCCACCATCAGCAGGATCCCTATGCCTGAGCCGAAGACGTTGAAGAAGTCTGCGAGGCCAGCTATCAAACCTATGAATATGCCACCTAGCACCGTGACCACGTTGATGTACCTGTCCACGACTCTGGCTATTATGCCTTCCGACCTTCTAAAGCCCGGCACCTGCATTCCTGCGTCAACCAGCTGCTGGGCCACTCTGGACGAGCCCAGACCACCTATCTCCACCCAGAGAATCGAGAAGGCAAGGGATAGCACCACCATGAATGCCAGGTACATGAGGGCTCTCACGGGGTCCTCGGCCACGCCTGTCAGGGTTCTCGGCGAGGTTGTATAGTATGCTAGGCCGGATAGAGGTTGAGGCTGACCTCCCTCGGTGGCGTTGAAGCGGCCTATAAGGTTGAGGAAGAAGTTTGTGTTGCTCCGGTTGTAGTTGTTCCACAGCAGGGATGAGATGTAGTAGATGTTGGCGAATATCGTGGAGGCGAATATGACTGGAACGTTAGAGACGTAGAGGAGCTTTATGGGATACTTGGCTCGATAGCCTGAGTACTTGGCGTAGGATATCGGGATCTCAATCTTGGTTGACTCCAGGTATATTATCGCTATCATGACAAGGGTCGTGCTGGCTAAGCCTACTAGGTCTGGGAACTGGCCCCTGTAGACCAAGCTCTCGATTCCTTTCCCTGAGGCGATGGTTTGGCCGATAGCGAGCAAGAGACCCTGAAAGCCTGTGCCTGCTCCGAATGGTTCTATGGGTGAGAGAAGGGACCACACTATGTTCAAAGCCACTCCGGCGACTATGAACAGGCTTATCCCGCTCCCCAATCCCCAGCCCTTCTGAAGCAGCTCGTCGAGGAGCATGATTACGACGGTTGCACCGACCAGCTGCATGAAGATCACCGCAGCCAAGAAGGGATCGACGACTCCGAAATATCCCGTTGAAACGTATGCTCCTGCCTGGAAGAGAGTCATTGCTATCGTGAAGATCTTGCTGGCCGATGTGAAGAGTCCTCTGTCTTCAGGCTTTGATAGATCAAGCTTGATTATGTCTGCTCCCTGCAGCAGCTGGAGTATCAAGCCGGCGGTGACGATCGGCCCGATCCCGAGGGTGGTCAGCGTTCCTATTCGCGAGGCGAAGACTATGCTGAGTAGGAGCGGCGATCCCTGACCCGGCGTTGTTCTGGTCTGATATCCGTACAGCCACGTCTCGCTCATGAAGACATATATGGCTAGGGCGAGGAAGGTCCACACCAGCTTCTCCGTCAGGCTAACCCTTTTCATGGGTTTACGGACTTCAGGGAGCACCCTCGCCATCGTGTTGATTAGACCCCTGAAGCCAACCATCAAGCCTCGCCCCCAGGAACTACGCTCCTTGAGCCTGAGAAGGCTTCACTATCCTCCCCTCGGCCTCAGCGATCTTCTGTTCCGAGCCCTTCGTCCATGCTTCGCTTACGACGAAGAGCTTTGAATCCACTCTCCCCGAGCCGATCAGCCTCGTGTAGCCGAGTTTGGCCAGGTCAACCAGCAATCTATCTTCTATGTACGTAGCTTCCCCCGCTTGTTTCAGCTTCTCAGCCAGCTGGGACAATCCTCTCAAACTGATAACTTTGGCCTTCGATTGATTTGGCCGCCTGAAACCCCTCTTCCCAAAGTAGTTCGGATCGTACTTCAGAATCCATGTGTACTTGTGCTTGTGGGAGCCCGCCATGCCTCGGCCACCCTTGGAGCCATGCGGGCGGTGCTGTCCGATCTGGCCGAAACCATGGGTTCTCGAACCTCTATGTTTTCTGACTTTTCTGAGCCTGGTCGGCACAGGCGGTTCCCTCGCTTTCTCCTTTCGGTTGCGTTGCGTCCAACCACGTTTATATAGTTACGCTTTCGGATCGATCGATTTGTGGCCTAGCCTTCTGTGCTCACGTCTTTAGCCGGCAACTCTTGGGTGAGATGTCTGGAAGCTTTGACCAAGATGTCTTCGCAGACGGGTTCTCTGGAATGATTTTTGTGGATGGTGGCCGGACGTCGGTGCAGCTATTCTATCTTGATCTCTCTTCCTCCCTCGGCGGGCTCTCTTCTCTTTAGCCTGACCTCGAGAACGCCGTTGTTGTAGTTCGTCTTGGCTGAGTCCGGGTCAACCTTCCATGGAAGCGTCAGATCCTTTAAGTACTTGCGTCTCTCCGTGTCCACGGATATCGTGAGCCTATCATCAGCGGCATTTAGCTTGATGTCCTTCTTGTCTACTCCGGGAACCTCTGCGATGACGACGATCTCACTGTCCCTTGTCATCACGTCGACAATTGGCTCCCTCTCCCTCTTGATGACGGGTCTCTTCTTCCCTGTTTCGACGTTCCCGAACTGCCTAGCCACTGGTCTTCCGTCAGGCCTCACAGAGACGCTGAAACCGTACACGTAAGGCTCTGTTCTTCTCAGCGGCCATGGTAATGTAGGTTCCCGAAACATTCTTTCGAACTCCCCCTCCATCATCTTTGAGAGTTTTTCGAACTCGGCGAAGAAGTCTTCGGGAAACCACCAGTCTCTTCTCCGCTTTCTCCATTCGTCTCGGCTCATCTTCAGACGCGTCTCGGAGTGGGACCGGCGGCTAGTGTCTAAAAAGGTTTCAGCCTGGTTGAGTCATCCTCGAAATCAATTCGTTTATCTCTGCTCCTATGTAACCCGCTCCCCCCCCGGTTCCCGCCAAAGCCTTAGTGGATCTTTTGAACCCCCTGCGTGGAGGGTGAAGCTGAAATAGAGCCCTAAAGCCACGGGCCGCCAGATCCTTCAAGACTCGCGGGTTGTTGTAGATCATCTCGGCTAGGGCTTCAAAGGAGTCGCAGCCCATCTCCTTCATCCTTTCTCTGGTAAAACCTGAGCGGTTCCCGGCTCGACGCTGCTTCTCTAGGAGAAGAAGTAGCGTTTCCTTGGTAACCTCGCCCCAGACTATGTAGGCCTTGAGCTTGTTCAGCATTCCAAGCACGGCCTTGTTGCTCGGCATGAGAGCCAGAGTGTTTGAACGTGGAAGCGAGAGCAGTGTGAACGTCTTCTCAACCGTGCCGGAGAGGCCTGAGGGACCTCGGATTCTCAGCGCCGCGATAAGTCTCTCCTCCTGCGTCATGGTTGTTGTCTCCACTTTCTGTCTACTTCTTGCAGCGGCTGACCTTGATCAATCGGCTCATCGCCGTCTAGCCGGTCCACATGCCTGGGAGCACGATCTTGTTGGTGTTCTTCAGAGCTTCGAAGGTGGCTCCCGATACAGAGAGCGTCGTCCTCGTCTCCCCGAAGGTTCTGGTCCAGCAGTCCTCGACACCGGCCAGAGATAGCACAGTCTTAGCCATGTCTGCGGCCACTATGCCAGCTCCTCGGGGTGCAGGGAGAAGGATGATCCTCACGCTTCCGTACTTGCCTTCTACCCGGCTAAGGAGAGAGTGTGGCCCACCGCAACCGCACTCCCAGCTTCCACACCCCCTCTGAATACGGGTCATAGCAAGCTTCGCCTCCACTACCCCTTTGTTGATGGCGGAGAGAACATGAGGCGCTTTGCCGGTGCCCACGCCCACAAAACCATCCCTGTTGCCGACGGCGACAAAGGCTTTGAACTTCGACCGTTCACCGGCGTCGGTTTGTTTTTGAACGAGGTTGACGTCCAGAACCTCTTGCTCAATGTTGGGCAGAAGGATATCCACTATCTCCGGCTCGTATATCCTGAGGTGGTCTGCGAAGACCTGTTCCATCGACGTTATCCTGCCCTCTAGCACGGCTTTGCCCAGCGACGTGCGAGGTTCCCACTCCCTCTCAGCCAGCCTTCCCCACCTCCGAAATTATCCTGTTCCTGACCTCCTCAAACCGTGAAGGAATGTCGACGACCCGGGATAGCGAGAGAGGAGCTGCCTGATCGCTCTCCTGCAACCGTTCTCGCTTGGCCTTGAGGTACTCCTGGATGTGCTGTCCTTTGATTCTCTCCTCAGGTGGATAAACGCGTGGGTCTCCAGAAACCTCTAGACCCGCGTCCGCAGCTCCCTTCAGGGCAGCGAAGACTCGAGAGGAAGGAACGGGCAGGCTGAGGCCTATGTCTGGGATCGCTCTCTCGATACCCTTGGCCTTTGCCCTGAGCCCAGCTAAGAGGCCCGTGAGGTAGGCTACCGGCGTGTTCTTCAACCCCCCTTCCCAGTTGTAGCTATTGAGCTCCTTCGACGTTGCGCAGGCATGAGCCACGTCTCCACTTGCTTTGGGAGAGATCACTTGAACCATAACATATCTGGACGACTTTCTAACCACGATTCTGGGCAAGCCCGAGGCCAACATCTTCCTTCTCTTGCTGTAGTCTGTCAATGAAAGCTTTCTTCTCTTGGGGGGAGACCTCTTGTAGAGTGGTCTTTTTCGCTTGTATCTTCTCGGCAGCTAGCTCAGCCCCCTTCTCAGAAGTTTATTCTCCTTCAGGTATTCACGTAGGTTTGCCACGGACCTGAAGTTCGACGCCTTGACGAGGCGATACATCTTGCGGTAACTGCCGGGTTCCAGAAGCTTCCCGTCTCTCAGCCGAGCTAGCTCCTTTCTCTGAGGTCTGACCTTCGACATCCATCTCCTCTTCCTTGAGATCTTGGAGTGGGCTCCGCCCTTTTTGCTTCCCTCTCCTTTCCTCCTTCTTTTGCGCTTGACCCTGCTCCTGCTTATTCCTTTGTCTCTTATCCTATAGATAGCGCCGTCAGAGATGAGAGATCTGGTATCATCCCTCGTCATGGCTGCCTCGATGTCGTCCATCCTCTCTGGATCGAACCTGACCTTGTTCACCCCGCATTTCAACAGAGAGGCAGCAGTCCTCTTCTGAAGCCTGAGATGCATCTACTTC
>Ga0224501_10002814_pt1 | contig 13696 bp, 9 predicted proteins | sample SF_Oct11_sed_USG_4_FD_169105 | JGI IMG/M metagenome (GOLD analysis project Ga0224501, IMG submission 169105) | Sediment microbial communities from San Francisco Bay, California, United States - SF_Oct11_sed_USGS_8_1 | ecosystem: Environmental > Aquatic > Marine > Sediment | place: USA...
CAGGGGTTTTGTTTGATGGATGGATCTGACGTCAATGAAGGTGTGAAAAACAGAGTTTTTGTCTGAACTGGACCCAGACCCGGTACCCCATCAACTAAGCTATCGCTTCACAACAAAAGAATTATTGTCAGGGTACCTACCAAATTGAGCTTCCATAGAGCGTGTTTCTGCAGACCTCATCACCGGTGGTTGACCTTTTGTCAATGTCACCACTGAATGCTGAGATCCCGGTGAGAAGCCAGAGTGATAGCCTGATGGTTCATATGTCGAATCGTGACTCTGATTGGCCACGTCTGCTGTGAACTCATGAGAGAGATCCAATCGAAGGTCAGCCCGTCGGCCGTCTAGGGTCGTACGCTCAATATCTGGGCTGACGATGGACCGAGAGGGTGATGCAGTCTTCTTCTCATATCGTTCTATAGTGGCAGTGCTATAACAAACATAATATACACGTATATGGATAAATCATAATTTCCTTTCTCCATAATAGAACAGCTGTCAGGAGTGCTGCAGAGATTGGCCTACTAAGTCAATTGGACTAAACAATGTCTGGGGTGAATCATTAGGAGACTTTCTGCCCACACCCGTGTGGCCCATAGAGAAGGCAACTCTATGGGAGGGCCTCTTTTATTTAAAGTGTAAGTGAACTAAAAAACATGGTCTCACAATCTACCCTTGACCTCATTTCTTGGAAGATCTTGCTCAAAACCTGCTGCCTAACATAGCTAAGTTGCGAAGTCAACAACTTTTTGACCGGAGAGTACATGGCGTTTGACTCGCGCCCGCCGTGTTTTTACCGTCTGTTAAGGTGAATCCGATGCAACCTCTTATACACTCTAACACCGCTGGTGAGAAAATCATATTTTTTTCTGGATAGCATCATCAAGTCAATTATTCGTCTCCGTGATGGTCGATGGTGTCCCCAAAGAAAAGGTTATTCTGTATGGGCAGTCCTCCTTTTATTTAACATTATGATCCGAATCCCATGACAGCAATGAGCATTTTACCTTACTTATAGGTGAAAACTTGAATATTGTTTTTCAGTTCAGTCCCAGATAAATAAAGATTACGATGATGTGCTCACCTAAGATCACGTCTTGATGGTCTTGGCTGTTGGACCAGAGCCCCCTTTCCTGGGGAGCCAGTACTTATACTATAATGGCCAGCTTGCTTCATTGGCATAGCCACAGTTTTTCTGTCTCTTTGTGATGCGATATTCAGAATATCTTCCTGAGTAGCCAGTGGTGTGACGGCTGATGGGGAGGGCAACTCCAGTTGCTGTTGGAGTTGTCTTCTCACCATCTCCACAGTGTCTGAATGTAAAGGGCCGTCATGTGCTCGTGTAGAACAATAAAAAGGGTTGGCAGGCATCTCAGCAACATCGTTATCATGCTGGCATAAAGACCGTACCAACTATTCCTAATCGAAGACCAAAAGTGCTACAATCAATGTTGTTCACATGATCAATTGGGCTGCACTCTGCAACGTTTTGGCCTTCAGGCTTAAGAACTTTTAGTGAATGATAGTGCTCTGAGAGTTACCTGTTTTGCCCCTGAGTTTAGAACAGGCATCTGATTTGTCCACAAATTTCACCCCTATCGAAACAGTACTACTGTGCACAGTATAGATGCTTTTCATACATCTGTAAGCTGCACTAACCTGGTTCAGACAAACTATGTGACATGTTCAATCCTGAGTCACGAGTAAGAAAATCGAGCTACAATAGATGAACATACATGTTATTTCTGATGATTATGGTTGCACAGTTTCCCACAAAAATTACTTTCCTCATAAACCATAAAGTTGATTGCTCACAGTCACAGTTATGGTTAAAATCAACCAATAAGCCAGGAATATCCAATGGTGGGAAAGAATCAACATGAACAAAAGGTCAAAAATACATAAGCAATGTCCTGAGCATGAGATCAACCACATGAACAAGCATGCGACAACTCAAAATTGTAATTTCACGCACCCTGTCTCCTTCTTTCATAGAGCCCAGTCTATCAGTGAAATCTTGGGAGGAGGATCTGCCCATAGGCTTGGAGCGGAGGGAATTGATGATTCGCAGATACCTAGCTAACTCATGTTTCATATCATCAACTTGGTGCTACAAAACAGGAACATCTCATCATATACTAAAATGTGGAGCTAGGCACTGCTCAACCGGCATGGCTGATGGACAGCCTACTCCTGTTGGTGAACAGACATTGAAATTGAGTGGTATCCATAGAAACCTGGCATATATAGCTGATAATATAACCAGCTTCAGTTAAATAGACAAATCAACAAACTACAGTTAGCTCATTCCTGAGACCACTTATGAGAAGGGTGCATAGACAGAACCCCCTTATCATGACCTCAATGAGTCTACACTTACCTTGAGCTCAGGAACCTCATCAGTTTCGCCAAAATGCTCGTACTGATTTACGTTGAGTCGGGAGAGACTGGTAGGAGAAACACCACGAGATGAACTTCCCTTCTCTGCCGAGGAGGACTGAAAGAAGTAATCCATTCGATGAATGACTGTGATAAGCATAACAGCCCCTCAACTATGTTTTAATAATGATTTAGTAATCGCAGCTACATGTAAGTTTTTAAATTGTGTTCCGCGCTTATGTTTGACAGCAATTTTGAGTAACCAGATACTATGGTTCCTAGCCTGGACTATCTACTGGACGCTGATTTTGGCACCTGGTTTTGCTTGACTAAATATAATCTCAGATTTCCATGGAGCTTAGTGCAATAAAGACTTATCATAATTATCTAGGAGAAATAAACTAACAAATAATAACCAATGATCATGATTCCCGCTTGATAACTTTTTGGAATTCGGCGGAAATCAGGGGACAAGTCGGTACCAGCAAGGACAATTAAATATGAACACGAACACGTGTATGGATCTTGCATGTTGTATGTGAGGCTGATGGGTGAGATATGTCAAAAATTAAGGACAGCCCTGTTTCTCGTGCGCCTAATTTAGATCTATGCATACCAGGTAGGTAATATAAAAATGCATATATGAAAAATCCCAGACCCCATACGTGACCGTGCTTTGAACTTTATAAAGAAATGAATAATGAATTCAACCATTACACCCTTGATTGAACTCCAAAAACATGAACAGTTAATTAGACGGTTAAAATCGTAACAGATAGACACAATGAACTTGTTCATGTGCTTTCACAGATACTGCACAGAAACTATGATCTACATGATTGCGATATATAAAACCAACATTGGGTGCATAAAGACGACGTTTATTAAACATAGATTGCGATGTTACAGTTTATAGAGGTACTGACAGAAAATTACCTTCTCTTTAGATTGACGTCGTAACTCTCGCAAAATTCTGCCGCACTAATAAATATGATTAGTAAATTCTGAATTTTCAAGGCCAAAGTAAATACAACGAAAGTTGAATTCGAATTAGTTTGGATGCACAGTTATTCAGTGAACAAGATCTAGTAACCCTCGTCTAGGAAGGCATCGTTTAAGAGTAATTACCGGAACAAAAGACTTTATGGGATAGTGGGAATGCTCGATGGCTAGAGTGCTTGACCCGAGATAAACAAGATAAAAGGCCTCCCTTGCCATCCCTGCTGAGAGAATGAGCTTCTCACATAATTTCTAGATCTTATCACTCCAATAAGCCTCGGACTTATGAGAATGGTTAAATGGGACAGCCAAATGCCATAGTACAACAATCAAAGGGAGAAGGCAATAAAAAAAGAGTAGAGCGTGTTATCCACAGCCTCCTGCTATCAAGGAATTCACAACACAGATGACCTTGATTCCGAGAGTATTTTTTGAATTGATGGTACATATTATGTAATTCTCCGTAGACACTTACCCTACTTTGTCTAGCCAGGCCAGGTATATCTTCACTGATGCCCAGTTGTCTCTGTAGGCTGTGAATATATTGGAGTAGTAGCTTTTTCTCATCCGCCTGCTGCCTCACCAGATGTTCTGTTGCTTCCAGTTTGGCCAAATCACGAGCCTGAAATGAGGTCCGAATCCAGTGAGATGTTTCCTTGCTGCTGAAAAGCCACTAACATAACACAGCTGATAAAATAGTGGAATAGCTAAATGGCTACAGCATTTGGTTGATTCATGAACAAAAAAAAACAAAAATTGCACCGGTAATAATAATGGCCTATCTCTAAGATGGAACAGGTGCAAGATAAGCATTATTCTATTCTTACGTGCTGCTCCTGTAGTAGGCCGATCTCCTGCATTCTCTCTTTAACTGAAAATAAATAAGGGAATAAAATCATTTGGGGTAAATCGTGGAGCTGGATCAACCATAATGGTGGAATCTACTTTTCTCTCAAAGCTAGCTTACGATAAGCTAGGCAGGGACTCTGCGTAAAGGCCAAACGTGTTCTATGAAAAGAACAATTACAAAAAGAGAGACTTCTCAGAAGAAACTTACTGGCACCATGACTCCTGTTCAGCTCTTGCCTCAGTGTTTGCACTTCTCTACTAACTGTGCTATAACTGGTTTCATCATCTCCTTTCATAGTGCTCCCACTGTCCAGTGAGAGGTCCAACGACTTCTCAGTAGAGGTCCCGCGTCGTTTAGAGCCCCGACTACTAGCGGAAGCTCCGCGTCCGGATTGACGTAATTCTTTCTTTAGACTTCTCACCATATCTTCCAGGCTCTGAATGTCTTGAGCCATGCTCTGAATCAGGGTTGGATCAAACTTCCCATGGGCACTGCAAACAGAAAACAGCGTGAAAATAACTCCTAGCTTTGCTTTTACAGGAGCTTTAAACTTTATTGAGCTAGTGTAGCTGTGTTATTCCCTAACTGGGTGCCTCCTTTTTCACTGAAAATTCTTCCATGTGTTGAGCATTTAAACTTTATAAAATTATCGAAGACCTAGTAAAACCTTACATTGAGTGATACGCTCGGGCATGCTTTCTAGTTGATTACACTATTCCAGCGAACTTGGACTCATTCCAAAACTAAATCTGAGACAGGGTAATCTGCCACATACACATACATGTACCTATAAAAGGTATAATGGCCATGTCTACAGTGTGCTAGTAAATTACAAGGGACTGTCCCTCGCCACCGAGAGGTTTTCTGGAAATTCCTATGCTGGACTAGTGTTAGCGTATTCAACAAGAAAGCCTCAAGTTTTTCGAATGACTACACAATTTTGCCTTCTGATATCTTTCTAGAAGGATTGGATGGTTGAAATTGTGCAGCTATTCAGAGAAAAGTGAGAATGAACATAAGTACAAAAGTCCTAGAACTTACTCGAGAGAGACTTGCTTCTTCAATAACTCTATCACTTTCTGGTCATGTTCATGTGTCCTCAGTAAGGATTTCACCTGACCTTTCAGCAAGGAAGATGAATCCGACCCACCATCCACATCTTCGTGAGATAATTCCAACAGTTTCTGCTGAATCTGGCCCGCTTTAGCCTAAAACCACAGAGGTCTTATACGGATTAGATTTTTAGTACTGCAGTTGGTTAAGCCTGTTATGTTCATAGTTTGCCCCCTTTGCGCCAGAATCTTGGTTTCTGTTTATAATCCCTGTAAGGGGTCATGGAGTTAGCTCCCTTTGTCGGACCTCAGGAGTGAATTAAGGTGACAAAATATTGGCCCAAAAAGTGAAAGTGGTTCAGATTTAAAGGCCAAGAGCATAAACGGGATAATAGGCAGACATGTGGCTTCTGTACCTGACTATATCAGATGAAATATTCACGCTTTGCGTTGGCACCGTGAAGTTTCCATACAATCTCAGTTCCTGCTCTGACGCTTAATTTAGTTCTAATCTAAACAACCTTGCTAAACAAAATGAGCCTCAATTAAAGGAAGCCTATTTTTCAATTCAAAGATATCATTGTTTCATTTATTATTAATAAGCAATAACTACTTGTTCCACTGTGGTCATTGCAAAGCTAGAAGCAAAACTGTGTCGGTAAACACAACATACCGAGAGGGGTGTGTATAGTACTCAAAAATATTACAGCTAGAGCGTTTATCATTTCATAAACATAAACATGTCATCCGTTTGGGAAAATAGTCGTTGGAAGCGCCAGACGGCTTGTTATCGCCAGACGGCTTGTTATCGGCATCTCCATCAGCATACACATTAGCACTGCACAGGCAAACGAGACCTGTCAGCAGTTTGAATTTCACCCACCAATTGTTATTACTGCTAGTGGTTAGAACAATGAAAGGGGGGGAGGGATAACTCAATGAGTCTGAATCGGAGTCATGGCAGGCTCTTAGGGTGAGATTTTAGGTTTGCGGCCAAATGTGTCCTTAGGAAGAAACACTTGTTTTTAGCCAAAATTTAATTAATCATGCTTGGCACCAATATGGTATATGCCTATTAGGCATTTACTGACTGTAAGCGAATATTGTCTTTGCGCATTTGGATAGCTTCAAGGCTTCAAGATTAGAAGCAGTTTGAGCAGCCTTTGCAAACCGAAATCCCGCGAATGAAAAACGTATTAACGCTTATCATTAAAATCGATTGCGAGATGCAATCTCTTGGTCAGTCTTTATGGCGATGGGTACCACCCATGATAGCAAGGAAAAGTTCCTTATTAGTAACAGGTATTATACAAGTTATGTTGAACAGTAAATGTGGAAAACTTTGAAGCCGGGGCATCGCACAACTTCAGAATTAATGTGCATTGGATCCCCCTTCAACTATACTACCCATACCAACTACCTAATAGTGTTAGTATTAGTGATGAAAGATTTCCCTCTCACTAACTCACATTATGCTGGGCGAGCTGCACATGCAGTGCATCTCTATTATCACTTGTGTCACTCATTTCATCCACATCTATCTCGGCAGGGATTCGTCCCTCCCTGAGAGCGGTGTTTTCTTTAGTTAGTGTGTCCACCTGTACGCACAGGTCTCTTAGAGCCTCATTATGGCCTACAACCAACACCACAGGGTATATGATTTATACATCATATCTATGAATAGCAACACCACCGAGCGAAGATTTGCTGTGAAGCTGATTAGACCTTCGCAATGGGTTACCATAATTATATTCTATTTTGTTTACTGCATTGTGTATCCCTGCTCTTCAGAGACCCTAATGCAAAAAAAACACAATTTATTCTAAGTTATCCTTGTAAAATATAATTTTCAAATCGAAGTAAACGTAAGCCTATTTAGGTTTTAACTCAACCCCTTTACTCACCCTCGAACCAGCACTACTAGGAATTTCCTCCGCACAGTGTAAACAGTGAATGGCGAATGCGAAATACTCACACTAGATTAGTAAAACCTTCTTTATTTGTTATACTACCCATCTACTCACTCAATTGGTCACTCAACACAGTGATCACTCACCATAATAACCTCAAATCTTGAGGAGTTTGAGTCAAGGGTTTACCATGCTAATGCTTCTGGTGAGATGACACAGAGACACCACACGTCTGATAAGATGGAGAGGAGTGAATGTTAACATACCTGACTGCTCAGAGAGGCGATGCTGCAGAGAGTTTATCTGCTCTGAAAGCTCACTAACTTCTGACTGCCTTCGGTCATTCAAATCCTACAGTAACGAACAAAGTAACACAAGTACTAATTTAGTTTTTTAGTAAACGCACAAAGTAATCATGCAGAGAACTTAAAAGTAAACCTACAGTCTGGCTGGTAACCGAGGCAGACCGTGCAAGATGCTTGACCGCTCAGCAATGCTAAGCTCGCAGTTACCGGTCCATAAAAACGTTGGTTTTGAATGCCTGCATAACCAAACCTATTTAGCTTATTGTGTAATCTTTTGTTTTTCAATTAGCTGACTGAGTGAATTTCGCCCAGCTAAATGTGTCACTGAACGCCGGTATTATGATTTCTCAGAAGAAATGACGTGCAGAATTTGGTAAACCAGTTTGCTCTATAATAGGTGCATTCGCGTGCTCGCAATCGAAATACTTGAGCAAATTTCGGTCGCGAACACACTGTAGCCGCGAGGAAGTGCAGTTGATTTCAGGATGGATTTCGATCGTATCAAAGTTGTCCTCTCTCAACTTTAACTCCTCGGTAAGAGTCGAACAATCGTTCCCGATTCGTTATCCCAACGTAGTAATCAAGTCTCTCTGTGGTAACCTTGACATTTGCCTAAGCCACTACGCTTATGCTCACTTTCGGTCGCGGAATTCTGTTCGCATGCTTTCGGTTGCAGATCGCGACCGAAACTGAAATATGCTTTTTTAAATTGAACTTTCCTGGTGGATTGGCGAGTCTTTCGATCAGCCTAACTCCCTAGCGTGTGCAGCTACAGGGCAAGCCTCAGGCTTCAGTGGTTGATAGAGTGATTTAATATTTATATGCCCAAGCATTAACATGGGGATGAAGTGGGTGGCCTAGTGATAAGCACACGGGCTTAGTTAGAATCAGGGGTTCTTGTTCTGACTTCCAGTTTGGATGCCACCCACGTCAGATTTGGATTAGAGTATGTGTGGTCTACCCGAAGAGAGTTACCTTCTCTATGGAGTGCACCATGGACTTCTTTGAAAACAGTCTATTAGCCAAGTGATGCTATTAGTTTTGAAATTACAAAACCGCCTAGTCTTGGTCTGACCTGAGTGCTGTATAGTCACTTAATCGGTCAATCAGTCGGTAGGTCAGTCAGTCCGTCACCTACCTTGATGATCTTTTCCCTGCCAGCCAGCTCATTCTGCACAGACGCAAGGTCCCTGGAGATAATCTCCATATCCTTCTGGTGCTTGTCATCATTCTCCTGAAAAATAAATATTCCACAACTACCCCCTCAATATAAAGGACATAGATCAGATATGTGGACTAGTAGACAGCGCATTGGGTGAAGACTGTAGACCGAATGGGTTATGGGTGCTGTTATAGGCTGTCACAGTGGCGCTTTTCAATAACGGATTCTACTCATTACTCTCTAGATTTGTTTGCACCCGAGTGCTTGCCCCTTTAGTGAAGTGATTATTTCAATTCCAATTTAAAATCACAAAATTCGGTCAGCGGGCTAATAAGATTTTAAAAAACCAATATCCATTACACACTACAGTACAGGAAGGCACATTTGTATAGGGGATAACTTGGAGGATCGGGGAGGTGCTGTCAAACCGGAGAACCAAATGAGCTTGCCCAGAAAATGCCCCTGATGGAACCAAACCGCATTCTAAAATCCTCACCCAGAGAACCGCTCCTCGAAAAAGTTTTTGTGCGATTCTAGCAACCAACATGCAACCCAAACAAGTTGGACGGGGAATTTTGCCTTGGCCATTGAATAAAAATAAATATTCCAATGTGTTAACCCGTCTGAACAACCTCTATAGTAAGTCAACATATTTTTCTCGCTCCTGCATAACTTGCAATGAGTTGTCTTCTTATTCTGAGTGAGTTTTTGGCCAGGGCAACGTGTTTGAGGTGCATCGGATTGGTAGTAGTGGAATGATGGCTAACGGCCACCCAGGTGTCCGAAAACCCCTCGTAACAGATAAAATGACTAATGCATGACTGTGGCTGATCCGCCTTTGCAAGTGTGCGCAGTATGCACGGTGTGTATAGTGTAAGGGCTATGAAGAAGTTGAGTATTGGGTAGACACGTGGAGTTAAGTATATGGTGTGCAATTTGATAACAAACAAGTAAGTCATAAGAGTATCACCTGTCTCCTGACATACCAAAAGGAGCGGAAAGCAACCAATTCTGGTTCTTACACCCCCCCCCGTATCTGCAGACTAAGCTCACCTTGAGTTGACTGGACAGACTCTGTAGAGCAGCGTGGCTGTCTGCTTGCTCTCGGGTCAGGTTAGCAATAACATAATTTAGTCTCTGCAAAATAAAAACAAGCCAAAATAAATTACACAGAGAGAGAGAGAGACTGTGCAAATGGAATCAGTTAAATGTGATAGACTTTTACTTCAAAGGACCAAGTACTTCAGTGCGAAGCTGTTCTTGGAACTAAGCAGTTTCTACTCTGCGCTAACAGAAACGTCTCTTAGGGCTGCTCAGACAGCCAAACCTAGAGATGTACCTTCTTGCATGCCATGCTGCACTTCAAGGGGCAGTGTCTAACTCATTTGAACCCTTAGTGCTGTTACAGTTTCAATATATAACCTGTATTGTCTACAACATCCCTACTTAACAGGGAAATTTAATCAGAGCGTAGGAACAACTTAGAATATATGCTCCATCTGTCACTACCCCTAATTTGCTGTGATCTGAACTGATGATTCACTGAACATGAGGCAGGTTTTGTAACAGTTCACTAGGCCATGGCCGCTCCAAGCCCATAGCCCCTAATTACCAGAATTTCTTTCTCCAATTGCTCTACCAATGCATCTTTCGCAATCACTGTTTGCAGCGCCTCGTCCAGTTGTGTGCGTAGATTGGTTATTTCAGAATCTTTCTCATTGTTTTGATTATCCGGATTGCTAGCAGTCGTGAAGGGGTCAGTTGATGAAGCCAGCCTGTAATTTAAGTAATAAATTGAAAGATATGAAGTGAAGACAACTTTAAAAACAGGCAGGTGTATTAGTAAGATACTTGGTGCGAGCATTAACCATTCAATGATTCGCAAAGCTTACTAGTGAGCTGTCATCACATGTTTCGATTGAAGTTCGATAAACTGGTTACACAGTGAATTCCACCTTTGGAACTGATGGTTCTTTTATTCGATTTGTTATTTGAATCTACTCCAGCGGAAAACTGAAGTAGGATTTACCCTCTCTTGTACACAAGGCGAGTCACACAGGGCACTCATTCTTGCACAGCTCTGGATATAAAATACTGCTTAAAGAAAAACTAGGGCAGTGATCTAGGTCATAAAAAACAAACCTTTTTCTTGCCTCTCGGAGTTGTCCATCCTTTTCTTTCAGTTTCTTTTCGGTATTATCAACAGTTTTCTGGAGGCTTTCCAGTCTCTTACTAATGGAGGAAATAATGAGCTCCTTCTCCTCCAATGCTCGCAGACTCTCGTCCCATTTACTCGTTTTGGCTAACAGTTTTCTGAAAATCGACGACTAAAGATAAGGATAGGCAGTCAAACATCGGTCAAAAGGGATGTAGATACATATTTTTAACTTGTCGGTAATGGGCCAATATTTGGCTGGGAGAATGGGGAGAGTTATTAGGTGCATTCGCGTGCTCGCCATCGAAATTTTTGGAAAGCAGAATAGTAACTCCTTTCAATTACATTGTCATTGGTCGTATTAGGATCTTATTAAATAGACCATATTGATGGGTTGTGAATAGTGGTCCTTTAAATAAGAGGTCGCAGTACCTGTCCTTGTCGTGAAGTTGCCTGGTCACATCATGGAGTTTCTTCTTTTCCATGTCCATGGATGCCTTCAGTTTACTAAGATCTGCATCGCGTTCCCGTATCTCTTTATTAAGGGTAGCTAACTCCTTATCCTTAGCGGCAAGAGTTCCTTCTACAACATCAAGTAGGTTTAGATGTTTGACGGCGCTGTGTTACCTTAGATTTTGACCTGGACTGTGTACTGGACTCGGTTTCTGGCACCTGCCTTTGTTTTACTAATTAAAATTTCTCATTTTCATGACCTCATTGTAAAATTGATTCGATGTCTTGTTTAAGGTATTTATATGAAATAAGATAATTTTCAAATCAAATTGAATCAAAGGAAAATCTTTCCCTTCATGAGATTAATGTCTGTTGATATCGTATTTACAGATGGCAGATAGAAAGACTAGTAATATTGCAGCGTTGTCAAATGATTCTTCTTCACACTGAGCGCCTGGTGCAGAGGTCTTGTAGCGATGGCAACTTAGAGCAGTAGAAAAAACACTCGCCAGGAAGTAACAAAGGTTTCTGGGCAGGCGAATTAGGATGCCTTTATAGTCCACTTTCTGACTGATCCAGCTTAGACGCAATCCAAATCTGGTCTGGTGCCCAGCCTTAGACAACTTATTTATAGTTCAAAGAGGTCGTCAAATGCCAGACCCCCGATTATGTTAGAGCTTATCAATGGTGTCAATTTTTTTTAGGAAATAACTTCTGCTCATATTTTCATCTGAAAGTCAAAATACTACGCAATTCCTTCACTGCCGGTTGCCTCTTTTCCTATTGCAACTTTGTGCTGTTCTTTGAGTGAATAGGGCTGCGAAAACAAATAACTTATTCTTCTTCCAACGATCTTAGGATGAGGCCAGAAACGTGAGAGTGATGCTAATCAGTGGTTGTGGAGTGCGGACTGATGTCAAGGAGATAGAACTTTTACCCTCTACTTTTGGGCGGAGGAAGGGTTGGACATCGATCTTGGACATCCGACTCGAATTGGATGCCCAATAGACTGTAAAATCACCTTCACACATACTGTTTGAAGAAGTCTATGGAACCCGCCAGCCAAAACAACACCCAGCAACCAATCACAGGGAAGAAGAGCAAAATTCTTAGTAAAGGCTGTAGAGATCACTCAGCAAATCCTATAGTTAGTTATACACGTATATAGGTCACTTATAAAAATAAAACACAATATTATTTATTGTTGGGATCCAGAGGTGGGGATCACTAAACACGTGCATGGCATCTAAATTTTGTAATGAGGTTACTCTGTTGGCTCACAGAGAAAACAATATACATGCAGCCATACAGCAAACTCACCATCAACGGCTGTATCGTCCGAGGCTGCGTATACAAAAGCAATTTTCACATAATTATCTTTCGAATCGTAACAAATCAAATAATAAAAGATGACCATGTATAAACCTAGCAACACTCAATCTGTTTGGCTCACTTTGAATAGATTGAGGCTGGATCCTGTCTTTCAGACGTTTGTTCTTCTCTTGCAGTTCACTACGGAGTTGTTCCACTTCAGCTTGAGTATTCTGGAGTTGTCTCTCACTGTCAAATGCAGCCTCCTTCAGTGTGTTGTCCATTTCTTGTAACCTAAAGAGTTCATAGTCACAATTTGGTTAGGAGCATGATAGACTTTGCGCACAGATATGTAAGAAGAAATTGGCCTCTTTAATTTTTTTTAGATAGATAGCTTGCAGACTGGATTCTTTTTTTACCTGATCGTACCAATTTTATCTTTGGTAACTTTTGACCTCAGCCTGGCCATGGCCTAGCCAAGAACAGTAAAAGCTTGAAGTTATGCGGAGAGCTAACTTTTACAGCGGGAGCCCGGCATGAACAGGGCTTGAACCTGGGCTTAAGGCATACTTGCCAAGTAGTTCCGGGTGAATGAGTGAGAAAGGACTCCAGTTGCCAGGTTTAGACCCCAATTCCCGGGAGAACATATTCAGAGGTCAACTTCACCCTTGCGTCTGCCAGTCAGACATTATATCAGCTGAACATAAATCGATCAGATACGAGCTACTAAAATACTGAGAGAAGGCAAAGACTCTATTCTTTCTATCAATAGTTTCTAATAGTGGTATAAAGAGAAAAAAATATGGCAAAACTATTAAGTCACACATTTCCATGCGTCATTTCAACGTATAGTCACACTCTCAGGAGACCGTCACAGCTGTCCTTGTGACACTTCCGTCAGTACTCACTTCCGGTTTGCCTCATCCAGCTGGGCTCGGAGGGAAGAAAGTTTGAGTGTGTGGGCCTCTCCAGCGTCAGTATCTAACTGTGCCTCCAAGTCCTGTATATGAGCATCATAACGCGACCTGCAAATAGTATGTCGAGGTTTGATTTGGTAGGAGTTATTACCGACATTTAAAACCATGTTCCTCATTGGATGTTAGTGCTGTGCTACTCAGTT
>Ga0224501_10002815_pt1 | contig 13696 bp, 9 predicted proteins | sample SF_Oct11_sed_USG_4_FD_169105 | JGI IMG/M metagenome (GOLD analysis project Ga0224501, IMG submission 169105) | Sediment microbial communities from San Francisco Bay, California, United States - SF_Oct11_sed_USGS_8_1 | ecosystem: Environmental > Aquatic > Marine > Sediment | place: USA...
TTACGCCATGCTTGCTTGTGCACGTATCGGTGCTGTCCATTCTGTCGTCTTCGGTGGCTTTTCACCTGAAGCACTCAAAGGACGTATTCTTGATTCTGATTGTCAGGTTGTTATTACTGCTGATGAAGGTATTCGTGCAGGCAAGAATATTCCTCTTAAAGCGAATACAGATAAAGCACTCGAAGATTGTCCAAACGTCCATACTGTTTTAACAGTTAAGCGTACAGGTAATGATATCGGTTGGAATAAAGATCGTGATGTTTGGTATCACGAGGCAATGGAAACCGTTTCAGCCGATTGTCCATGTGAAGAAATGGATGCTGAAGATCCTTTATTTATTCTCTACACTTCCGGATCAACCGGAAAACCAAAAGGTATTTTGCATACAACGGGTGGTTACTTATTGTATTCAGCAATAACCACAAAATACACTTTTGATTTACAAGAAAACGATATTTATTGGTGTACAGCAGATGTTGGCTGGATTACAGGTCATAGTTATTTACTTTACGGTCCACTCGCCAATGCAGCCACCACGGTGTTTTTCGAAGGCGTACCAAACTACCCTTCTGCTTCTCGCTTTTGGGATGTCGTTGATAAACATAGCGTCACTGTTTTTTATACCGCCCCTACAGCCATTCGTGCATTAATGCGCGAAGGTGATGAACCTGTTACAAAAACTTCACGCGCCTCATTACGTTTACTCGGTACTGTTGGTGAACCGATCAATCCTGAAGCATGGTTATGGTATTACAATGTTGTTGGCGACAAACGTTGCCCAATTGTCGATACCTGGTGGCAAACTGAAACCGGTGGTCATATGCTTACCCCGCTTCCTGGTGCAACAGCACTAAAACCTGGCTCAGCCACTCAACCCTTCTTTGGCGTAAAACCGGGCATAATTGATACAGATACAAATAAACTGATTGAAGGTGATGGAGAGGCATCTGGGGCGTTAGTAATGCAAGGGTCATGGCCAGGCCAAATACGTTCTATATATGGCGATCACCAACGTATGGTTGATACTTATTTCAAAGATTATCCTGGCTACTATTTTTCTGGCGACGGTGCTCGACGTGATGCCGATGGTTACTACTGGATTACTGGACGTATGGATGACGTACTTAACGTCTCAGGTCACCGCATGGGAACAGCTGAAATCGAATCTGCACTTGTGCTGCATGAAAAAATTGCTGAAGCAGCAGTAGTGGGCTACCCCCATGATATCAAAGGTCAGGGGATTTATGCCTATGTGACACCTATCATCGGTGTTGAACCTTCTGATGAACTTAAAAAGGAGTTAGTCGAACTTTGCCGGCAAGAAATTGGCCCTATTGCCAAACCTGATGTTATTCAATGGGCACCAGGCTTACCAAAAACACGTTCAGGCAAAATTATGCGTCGTATTTTACGTAAAATTGCCGAAAATGAACTTGACTCACTGGGCGACACGTCAACACTGGCTGATCCTGCTGTTGTTGATCATCTGATTGAAAATCGAGCGAATAAATAATACTGTAAGTCGGCCTTTAGGCCGACGATACCGCAAAATAAAAGCGTATCACTTAAATAGTTAATTGATGCACTAGTCGAATACAACGTTTGTTATTATCGTACCGCGTTCGCCTAAAGGCGAACCTACGATTTAAAAATTAACGTAAAGACTTAATCCTTCGCTCTATACGTGTTTGCCAACCAGTCCCCTGAGTAACCTGGTACAAATGTTTCAATACCTTGCGTTCTGACGGCTTTCTGACAGTTCGGATATTAAAATCACCCTGCACAAAAATACCTGATGTCACATTCGTGATCTCAAAAGCACCAACATACTTTACTGAGCCGGGTTCTACATTAATAATTGACTGGTACGCAGAACGCCCATCTTTAACCAATGTGTAATTAAGCTTTTTTGATACAAAGCGAGAAATATAGTAGCTACCAGGGCTTAAATTTTCTGCAACAAAATTACCATTTCGAAATATCATCACTCTGGGTGGTTCAATAAAGGGAGGCATATAAAACTTCCCAAATTCACGTAATTCAATCTCAGTCACTTCATGACCAGGAATATGGATATTTCCATAAATCATACCCATCTCAGGTGAGATTATCTCAAACGGAGGCTTAGGTTTAGTAGTACATCCGACGAGACTTAGCCCCAGTATAATGCTCGCAATAATCATTCTAAATTTAAAAAATGCACTAATGCTTTTGTTCATTATTAATACCTATTAAAACAGTGTTTTATTGTAAATAATTTGATTGTATAAAGATAAAAGCAGTTTTCATGCCAATCACAGACTAAATCACCGAACTTATAGGCAATAAAAAAGGGACCATTAGGTCCCTTTTTTATTAATGCACTTTAAGTAAAAAGCTTAGCTTTCTTCAACCGCTTTCATACTCAAACGGATACGACCTTGTTTGTCGATTTCCAGAACTTTAACTTTAACAGTTTCGCCTTCCGTTAGCTTGTCGCTAACGTTTTCAACACGTTCTTCACAGATTTGTGAAACGTGAACCAAACCGTCTTTACCCGGTAAGATTGTTACAAATGCACCGAAGTCCATTAACTTAGCAACTTTACCTTCGTAAACTGTTCCAACTTCAACATCAGCAGTGAGTTGTTCAACCTGACGACGCGCTTCTTCAGCTGATGCGCCTTCACTTGAAGCAATTTTAACCATACCTTCATCACTAATATCAATGCTAACGCCAGTAGCTTCAGTAATAGCACGAATGGTTGCACCACCCTTACCAATAACGTCACGGATCTTATTAGGATTGATTTTAAACGTCACAAAACGTGGTGCAAATTCAGACATCACTTCACGAGGCTTATCAAGAACCGCATTCATTTCTTTAAGAATAGTCAAACGACCTTCTTTTGCCTGATCTAAAGCGATTTCCATAATCTCTTTAGTAATACCTTCGATTTTGATATCCATTTGTAAAGCAGTGATACCGTTTTCGTTACCCGCTACTTTAAAGTCCATATCACCTAAATGATCTTCATCACCTAAGATATCTGTTAAAACAGCAAACTTGTTACCTTCTTTGATTAAGCCCATTGCGATACCCGCTACTGGTGCAGCAGTTGGGACACCCGCATCCATCATAGACAGACTTGAACCACAAACTGATGCCATAGAGCTTGAACCATTTGATTCTGTAATTTCAGATACAACACGTAAGCTATATGGGAACTCTTCCATGTTTGGCATGATACCCATAACGCCACGTTTCGCTAAACGGCCATGGCCAATCTCACGACGTTTTGGCGTACCAACACGACCTGTTTCACCTACTGAATATGGAGGAAAATTGTATTGCAGCATGAACGGTTCACGATATGAACCGGTTAATGCATCGATGATTTGTGAATCACGCTCAGTACCCAAAGTTGTTACGACTAGCGCCTGAGTTTCACCACGTGTGAATAAAGCAGAACCATGTGCACGTGGCACAACACCCACTTTAACGGTAATTTTACGTACTGTTTTTGTGTCACGACCATCAATACGTGGCTCACCATCTAAAATCTTAGTACGTACTACTTTACTTTCAATTTTTTCGATCGCTTCACGAACTTCTTCAGCTGAATGGCCATCTTCTTCTTCAGAAATAAGCTTTTCTTTAACAGCCGTACGAATTTCACTTAAACGTGCATATCGATCCATTTTGTCACTGATGGTATACGCTTCTTTGAAATCAGCTTCTGAAGCAGCAGCAACATCAGATGTTAATTTTTCATTTTCTTCCGGAGCAACCCAGTTCCAGGACTCAGTACCTACTTCAGCAGCAAATTCTTTAATTGCGTTGATCGCAACCTGGAACTGCTCATGTCCGTACATGACTGCACCTAACATAACATCTTCAGAAAGAAGTTTAGCTTCAGATTCAACCATGAGTACTGCATCAGAAGTACCGGCAACAATTAAATCAAGATCTGATTCTTCTTTGCAAACCGTCGCTGATGGATTCAAGATGTATTGACCATCTTTATAACCCACACGTGCTGCACCAATTGGACCATTAAACGGTGTACCTGTTATAGACAATGCCGCTGATGTGCCAAGAAGTGAAACGATATCGGGAGATATATCGGCATCTAATGAAATAACAGTACAAATGATTTGTACTTCGTTAGTGAAGCCTTCTGGAAATAATGGACGAACTGGACGATCAATAAGTCGTGCCGTCAATGTTTCGTTATCCGTTGGTCGACCTTCACGTTTGAGGAAACCTCCAGGAATTTTACCTGCAGCGTATGTTTTCTCTGTGTAGTCAACTGTCATCGGAAAGAAGTCACGACCTTCAACTTCTTTCTTTGAAGCAACCACGGTTACTAATACAACCGTGTCACCCATACTTGCTACCACTGCACCCGTTGCTTGGCGGGCAATTTCCCCTGTCTCAAGCTTAACCGTGTGATCACCAAATTTAAATTCTTTCGTTACAACAGCCATGAAGCTTCCTTATTTTTTTAAAAGGTTAGACAGGGGATTCAATTTTATAATTTATTTTCGCTCGATGTTACTTACGTAGACCAAGACCTGAAATTAAGTCACGGTAACGTTGAACATCTTTCTTTTTTAGATAGTCGAGCAGTTTACGACGCTGGCTAACCATGCGTAATAAGCCCTGACGTGAATGATGGTCATGAATGTGCTCTTTGAAATGACCTGAAAGATCATTAATTCGCGCTGAAAGTAGAGCCACCTGTACTTCAGGTGATCCAGTGTCTGAGTCTGAACGTTTGTAGTCGTTCACAATTTTAGCAGTCATTTCTGCGTTTATAGCCATTACAAGCTCCTCTGTGCATAGTTTTAGCTGGAAAATAGAGCGCGTATTTTACCCGTGCTGCTAGGTGAGATACAAGTAAGAGAGGGGTAATTATTCGATAAATATCAGATAAATAGAGGAAATTTTACGAATCAAAGCTTTTTAGCCATTATTCTCAATAAAAAATAATCTATGGGGTTTAACTCGACCATCATCGAGGATTTCACCAATTCCGATAAATCCTTGCTCTTCTGAAAATAATCGCACTAAACCACTGGTGGGTGCCTTTGCAACCTGAACCGCCTGCCCCTGAGAAATATAAAATGCAGCATCATTACTCAAATATACACTTTCCCAATCATTCAAAGCATCTTCGGAAGGTATTAGTAATGCATCCATTTCATCAAAGCTGTACTCTGATAACACTTCTAATTCTTCAAGTGTCACACTGTCTTCAAGGTCAAATGGGCCACTTGTTGTACGTCGCAAAGCAGACAAATGTGCACCGCAGCCTAACTTATCACCAATGTCTTCAGCGAGTGTGCGTATATATGTGCCCTTTGAACATATAACATTAATATCAAGTTCATCTCCTTCGTAACGTAATACTTCAATATCAAAAATATGCACTGGACGTGCTTTACGTTCAATGATCTGACCTTGATGTGCAAGTTTATAAAGCGGTTGGCCATCAACCTTAAGCGCAGAATGCATCGGAGGAATTTGTTCGATATCACCTAGAAAAGGTTCGATGGCAGCGTCGATTTGTTTTTTGCTATAGTTTTCAACAGGACGTGTTTGAATAATTTCACCTTCAGCATCAGCTGAAGATGTTTTAATACCCAACTTAATAGTCGCCAGGTAACTTTTATCGGCATCAAGTAAAAAACCAGAAACCTTAGTTGCTTCACCCAAACATAGTGGCAATAAACCTGTCGCTAAAGGATCAAGACTACCAGTATGCCCTGCTTTTGCGGCATTATATAATCGTTTTACAATTTGCAGTGCTCGATTGGAGGTAATGCCTAGCGGTTTGTCCAGTAAAACGATACCGCTGACATTGCGGCCTTTATGACGACGCCCCATTAATCCTGCTCTTCATTACCGCTATTATGATCATTGCTAGCAACATTACTATCTTGATCGCTGATATCACTCATTCTGTTATCCGGATTTTCCATACCCATAGCCTTATTAATTAAGGCTGATAAATCATTACCGTAAGCAATCGATTCGTCATATTTAAAATGAATATGAGGGACAATCCGTAACTGCATTCGTTTCGCTAGTTCATGTCGAAGAAAGCTAGCCGCACCTTCTAAAACTTTTAATGTTTCTTCTATAGGATGTTCTTCATCTAACACAGTGAAGAAAATATTCGCATGCGACATATCTTTACTTAGCTTCACCGCAGAGATCGTCACCAAACCCAAACGTGGATCTTTAATCTCTTGCTGAACAAGCTGTGCTATTTCACGTTGAATTTGTTCACCAACACGGCGTGTGCGACTGTAATCTTTAGGCATAGTAGTTAATCGTTTTGTTTATAGAAATGGGGTTTAGTGATTTTAATATAGTTCGACACTTCTTCAGGCCGGTGCGGTGCTTAATAAATTAATGAAAACGAATTAACATCATCATACTAGCCAACACCGCGTCGGGCTGAAGCCCGACCTACTTAAAAAAGCTTTTGTAGGTTAGACTTCAGTCTGACATGCGGCATTAGATGCTCATGTTAAAACGAATTACATTCTCATAATAACGAGCACCGCATCAGAATAAATTCTGACCTACAGGGTACGGGCTACAGATACTCTCTCGTATACTTCGATTTGATCACCTGGCTTAACATCGTTGTAGTTTTTAACGCCAATTCCACATTCAGTACCTGACTTAACTTCAGCAACATCGTCTTTAAAGCGGCGAAGTGATTCAAGTTCACCTTCATAAATAACCACATTATCGCGTAATACACGAATTGGATTATTACGTTTAACTGTACCTTCAGTAACCATACAACCCGCAATAGCACCAATTTTTGGTGATTTAAAGACATCACGAACTTCAGCCAAACCGACAATCTCTTCTTTGAATTCCGGTGACAACATACCACTCATGGCACCTTTCACTTCATCAATAAGATCATAAATAACGCTGTAGTAATGCAGATCAATGTCTTCTTCATCAATTAAACGTTTAGCCAGTGCATCTGCTCGTACATTAAAACCTATTAAGATTGCGCCTGAAGCCATGGCAAGATTTGCATCAGATTCGGTAATACCACCAACACCGCTCGAAACAATTGCAACTTTAACTTCATCCGTTGAGAGCTTATGTAAGGCATCAACAATAGCCTCTGCAGACCCTTTCACATCAGTTTTTAATACAACATTAACCGCGCTGATATCGCCTTCTTCCATTTGGTTAAACATGTTGTCAAGTTTGGCAGCTTGCTGACGTGCTAATTTGGCATCACGATTTTTCGCTTGACGGAAAGTCGCAACTTCACGCGCTTTACGTTCATTAGCCACGACAGTTGCTTCATCACCAGCGCCTGGAGTACCAGACAAACCCAACACTTGCACAGGAATAGCTGGGCCGGCTTCAGTTAATTCTTGCCCGTGTTCATTCAATAAAGTTCTAACACGTCCGTATTCAAGGCCAGCTAAAAGTATGTCGCCTTTTTTCAAGGTACCCTGCTCAACTAAAATAGTTGCAACCGGACCACGTCCTTTATCTAAGCGTGATTCAATGACTGCACCTTTGGCGGGTGCATCTTTTACCGCTTTAAGCTCAAGTACTTCAGCTGTTAGCAACACTGATTCCAGCAAGCTATCTATACCTTCACCTGTATGTGCAGAAACATTAACAAAAATAGTATCGCCACCCCAGTCTTCTGCAATAACGCCTTCCTGAGAAAGTTCATTTTTAACACGGTCAGGATCAGAGCCTTCTTTATCAATCTTATTGATAGCTATAATAATAGGTACATCGCCTGCTTTAGCATGTTGAATTGCTTCACGTGTTTGAGGCATAACCCCATCATCTGCAGCAACAACTACAATAACAATATCAGTTACACCAGCACCACGTGCACGCATTGCCGTAAAGGCTTCATGACCAGGAGTATCTAAAAAGGTGATTTCGCCATTATCAGTTGTAACATGGTAGGCACCAATATGCTGAGTAATACCCCCAGACTCACCGGCAGCCACTTTTGCTTTACGAATATAATCCAGCAAAGATGTTTTACCATGATCAACATGCCCCATAATTGTAACAACAGGTGCACGCGTTACTTCATCAATATGTTCAACAGATTCCTGTAAGGTTTGTTCAATAGCATCATCATCAATCAGTTTATAGGTATGCCCCATTTCTTCAACAACCAGACACGCGGTTTCCTGATCCAGAATCTGATTAATGGTAACCATTGAACCCATGTTCATCAGAACCTTAATGACTTCACCCGCCTTTACTTTCATGCGTTGTGCAAGTTCTGCAACAGTAATTGTTTCAGGAACATTAACTTCATGAACAATGGCTTCTGTTGGTTTTTGAAAACCATGTTCTTCTGAGGCTTCTACTACACCACCACGTCGTCTTGGTTTTTTCTTCTTACGGTTACCTGATTTATCAGCATTTACATGTAATTCTTTACGTCCATAACGAGTATCAGCTTTGTCTGCTTTTTTGCCTTTACCACGTTTATCTTTATCTTGTGCAGGTGCTTCCACCTGTTTTTTAGCTGCTTCCTCAGCTTCTTTACGTGCTATCTCTTCAGCCTCCAAACGCGCTTTTTCGTCTGCTTCAGCTGCTTTTTTACGTTCTTCTTCATCAACAATGGCTTGACGTTTTGCCTGCTCTTCATCTTGTTGACGTTTTACTTCATTTTCAGCAGCCTGTTTTATCGCTTCAATTTTATCGCGCTCAGCTTTGTCAGCTGCAATACGTGCTTCTTCTTCTTCCTGAATCACACTACGTTTAACGTAAGTACGTTTTTTACGCACTTCAACAGTAACGGATTTATTTTTACCATGTGTACCTGTGACTTTAAGCTCACTGGTAGATTTACGGTTTAATGTGATTTTCTTTGGTTCCGATGAGCTGCCTTCTGATACATGTTTTGCTTTCAAAAAGCTTAACAATGTCATTTTTTCTTCATCAGTTATATTTGATTCAGCACTATCAATTTTCACGCCAGCTTCTTTTAACTGTACAAGCAATCGATCAACGGAAATGCCTACAACATCAGCAAATTGTGTAACACTAACATCTGCCATTCTTTTAACTCCTACCCTCAGTAACCTAAACTATTACTGTAATTAACCGTTATCTTACTTACTCGCCAGCAAGCCCATCTTCTTCAAACCATGGTGCACGAGCTGTCATAATTAGCTGTCCAGCACGCTCTTCATCCATATCATCGATAACCATTAACTCATCTATCGATTGTTCTGCCAAATCTTCCATAGTAACAATGCCAATTGCACTCATGTGATAAGCTAAATCAGAATCCATGCCATCCATTTCTAATAAATCTTTTGCCGGTTCAACAGCTGTTAAATTTTCTTCAGAACTTATCGCACGTGTTAACAGAACGTCTTTAGCACGGCCACGTAGTTCTTCAATCATGTCATCATCAAATTCTTCAATTTGTTGCATTTCACTCATTGGAACGTAAGCCACTTCATCAATAGAAGTGAAACCTTCCTGAACCAGAATAACGGCAACTTCTTCATCAACATCTAATAAATCCATGAATACTTTTTGTGCTTTACTTGCTTCTTCTTCACTCTTTTCATCTGCTTGAGCTTCTGACATAACATTTAATGTCCAGCCAGTGAGTTCACTTGCTAACTTCACATTCTGACCACCACGACCAATGGCCTGTGAAAGCTGATCTTCAGCTACAGCAATATCCATCGACTCAGAATCTTCATCAACAATAATTGACTCAACTTCAGCAGGTGACATAGCATTAATAACAAATTGAGCAGCATTATCATCCCAAAGAACGATATCAACACGTTCACCTGATAATTCATTTGATACTGCCTGAACGCGTGAACCACGCATTCCCACACATGCACCTACGGGATCGATACGAGGGTCATTACTCTTTACAGCAATTTTTGCCCGTGAACCCGGATCACGTGAAGCTCCAATGATATCAATCAGTTCTTCACCTACTTCAGGTACTTCAATCTTAAAGAGTTCTATTAAAAACTCAGGAACTGTTCGACTTACGAATAATTGCGGACCACGCACATCAGTACGAATTTCTTTTAATAAACCACGGATACGATCGCCTGGTCTAACAGATTCACGAGGAATCATATCTTCTCTCGGCACAATGGCATCAGCATTATTACCAAGATCCAGATAAACATTACCACGCTCAACACGTTTAACCACACCCATAACAAGTTGGCCAACTTGCTCCCGATAGGCTTCAGCTACCATTGCACGCTCGGCTTCACGTACCTTCTGCACAATAACTTGTTTTGCAGTTTGTGCTGCGATACGACCAAACTCTATGGATTCAACCTGCTCTTCAACAAAATCTCCTACCTGAATGTCTGGTTCTTCTACTTGAGCAGCACTTAATGTCGTTTGACGGTCTCCCATTTCAACGGCATCATCTTCAACAACTTCCCAACGGCGGAAAGTATCATAGCTTCCATCTTTAGGATCAATTTGAACACGTATATCAACATCATTGTTGTAACGCTTCTTAGTTGCTGTCGCTAATGCAATTTCGATGGCCTCAAAAATGACACGTTTATCCACTCCTTTCTCGTTGGATACTGCATCAACAACCAGTAAAATCTCTTTGTTCATTTTCCAAATGCCTCTATCAAAACGACAAATTCTAATGTCGCATAGCTATATGATTTTAAAAATTAAAAAACGTTCTAATCATTGTTCTATAAATCTGTAATAATATTTGCTTTATCTATATCATCTATTTGTATCTGGAAAGTAGCATCAGAATCAGCATCTTTAATATTGATGTCATCACCTTCTACACTCTCAATCGTGCCCTGTATTTTTCGTTTTCCTTCAATTGCATGGTAAAGCTTAAGTTTTACTTTACTACCCACGAATTGTTCAAATTGCTCAAAATTAAACAACGGCCGATCAATTCCCGGAGATGATACCTCTAAGGTGAATTGACCTGTAATCGGCTCTTCTACTTCCAGTACACCACTTACCTGGTGACTAACCTGGGAACAATCATTTACCGTAATGCCAGCAGGCGAATCTATATAGATCCTTAGTACCGTATTTTTTCCCATCGGTAAATGTTCAATACCGACCAACTCATACCCCAAGCCTTCAACTGCGGGTCTAAGCAATTGGGTTAATTTGTCCTGACTACGCGACATGTTGACTTTTTGCCCCACGAAAATAAAATTCCAGAAAATAAAAAGTGGGCTCAAGGCCCACTTCAAAAATTCATTCTATCGGATTGGATTATAGCACTATATAAATGAAGTGCAATCCAATAAACAGCAAAAAATCACTGCTTTTTCACCCTAACTGTAACGATATTGCCTTTACCTTGATATTCGAGATTAGAAAAATAGAGTTTATTTGCCATAGCAATACCTCTGCCATGATTATCCATAATACGATCTGTATCGAATTCCAAAAAATTATTCCAGACAAAACCATTACCTTGGTCAATAATTGTATAAGTTACACTATCCAGATTATTGATAATTTCAATCGTAGCATATTTGTCTTTATTTTCAGGAAACTCAAGACGTTTCGCTACTTCTGACTCCCACAAATCGTCTTTTCGTAAATCAGATTTTTCATCATAACCAATATGCAAATTGCCGTGCTCCACTGCATTAATCATGAGTTCACTCAAACCCATAGCAATTTTTTCCGCTTCATCACAAGCACAAGCTACCAATGATGAAATTGCACGCACATCTTCTAAACTGCGAAATTGGAAGTTAGCATTTTTTAATAATTTAACTGATGACTTAGTGACTTTCAGGCTGGCAAGTAATGCTTTGTTGTAACTACGATCTTTTACCGCGGTTTTTACAACCGAATGAAGAATAACGCTGGTAAAGGGTTTAGTCAGGTAGTAATAAGCACCAGCCTTTAGACCTTCGAGAATATCATCTTTACTCACTTTTGCTGTTTGTAATATTACAGGAATATATTTGAGCTCAGTATGGGCAGATAATTTTTCTAATACTTCCATACCTGACATTCTTGGCATCATACGATCAAGCAAAATGACATCATACTTGTTAGGATCAGCTTCTAATTTCTCCATCGCCTCAACACCATCACTTGCTGTTTCAACCATGTACGGTTGTCCCTTACCGGTGAGATATTCTTCGATAATATCAAGGTTTAAAGGTTCATCATCAACAACAAGAATTACAGCTGAATCCATCTAAAACACTACTCCAAGCATATTGAAAATAAAATTATTATAAGACAATTACATAGCCAGTAAAATAAAGCTACCTAACTTAGCGGTTGCGGTTTTAGAATCTTTAACGTTTTGCCTGAAGGACATGTCAATTTATGAGCGAATACTATTTGAATCAACATCAGGGGCATCAACTATCCAGCGGGATTTTTTAATAAATTCGGTAATTTTCGGGGCCGGGAGCGCTTTGCTAATATGGTACCCCTGAACAATATCACATCGCCAATGATTGAGTTGTTGCATCACCTCTGCTGTTTCCACGCCTTCAGCACAAATACGAATTCCAAGACTTTGTGCCAGTTCAATCGTTGATTTAACAATAACTTCATCATCTTTATTGCTTAACATGTCAATAACAAATGATTTATCTATCTTAAGTTCACTAACCGGCAGCTGTCGTAAACGACTTAAAGAAGAATGACCAGTACCAAAATCATCAATAGAAAAAGACAGACCTAAATCTTGCAGGTCATTCATTAATCGACTTAAACGATCATAGTCGGAAAGAAAAATATTCTCCGTAATTTCAAGAATAATTCCATCAACGTTGTCATGTTGAATTATGAGGTTATGAATTCGTGAGACAAAACCATTTTCAAGTACCATGGTCACAGGAATATTAACAGAGACCTTTAAATCATAACCTGCATTTAACCAGGAAACACGTTGCTGCATTGCAGCATCAAGCACCCAATAACTAAACTCACTAATCAAACCTGTTTGCTCCATAATAGAAATAAACATTTCCGGAGGGATATAGTTATTATTGTCATCTGGCCAGCGTGCTAAAGCTTCAACACCAATCAAGCTACCACTCACTAGCTCGACTTTGGGCTGGTAATACAATTTAAATTCAGATTGTTCAAATGCATTTTTAATCTTCTGAACTAAAGCAAGACGTCCTGATGCATCATCTTTATCTGCTTCATAGATATGCATAGTCTCATTTAAGCGTTTTGCAGCAATGATTGCTGCATCCATTTGTTTAAGTAATGTTTGAACATCATCACCATGTTCAGGATATTGGGTTATGCCGACTTTAGCCGTAATGAAAACAGATTCGTTTGAAAGTTCTATTGGTTCTTCAAGAATATCCAGTAAAACTCTGGCAACTTCTAATGCCATATCATTATTATTCATTATTAATACAGCAAACTCATCACCAGCCAAACGAGCGAGAGTACCCTTTGTGCCCAAGACTCGGATAAAGCGTTTACTGACCTCTTTTAATAATTTATCACCCTCGTCATGCCCAAGCGCTTCATTTACTTCCTGAAAGCGGTCAATATCAATAATCATTACTGTGATAAGCAGATTCTGTTCTCTTGCAACATTAATTTCTTGTTGTAAACGGTCACAAAATAACGAACGGTTAGGTAAACCCGTTAGCTGATCGTACAAACTAAGATGTTCAAGCTCATTATTAACTGAAATTAACCGTTGATT
>Ga0224501_10002816_pt1 | contig 13695 bp, 21 predicted proteins | sample SF_Oct11_sed_USG_4_FD_169105 | JGI IMG/M metagenome (GOLD analysis project Ga0224501, IMG submission 169105) | Sediment microbial communities from San Francisco Bay, California, United States - SF_Oct11_sed_USGS_8_1 | ecosystem: Environmental > Aquatic > Marine > Sediment | place: USA...
TATACCGTCGAAGTCCTGTTGGATGTGAATGAGGTGCAGGACGTCGACGATCGTGCCGAAAGTCGGACCTATCTCGTGATCGATCGTGAATCGCGTCAAGCGGTGATCATCGATCCCGTTCTTGAAAATGTCGAGCGGGACCTTCGCTTGCTGAAAGATTTCGGCTTGTCGCTCCGCTATGTCGTCGAAACACATATCCATGCCGACCACATCACCGGGGCTTCACTTATCAAAGATGCGACCGGCGCACAGATCGTCTACGGAGCAGGAGCTAAGGACGTCGTCACGGGCGCAGATGCGTTTCTCGATGACGGAGAAGAATTACGGATCGGTAACACGTGTCTGAAAGCACTGGCCACACCGGGACATACCGACGGATGTACGAGCTATGTCTTGCCCGGTGCGGTCTTCACGGGCGATGCGCTGTTCATCCGGGGAAACGGCCGAACAGATTTTCAGGGTGGGTCTGCGGAAAAACTGTTCGACTCCGTCAGGCAGAGACTGTTCTCCTTGTCGGAAGACACGATCGTCTACCCCGGCCATGACTACAATGGCCGTGTGTCGTCTACCATCGGCGAGGAAAAACGGTTCAATGAGCGACTCAATATGTCGATCAGCAAAGACACCTTCGTGGAGTTGATGCGCCAACGAGTCACGCCTCGGCCCGCCAAAATGGATATCGCCTTGCCGGCCAATATGAAAGCGGGGCGCATCGAATAGAGTCCAATAGGTTAAGGCTGAGGTTAAGACTCAGTTGGATTTTGCCGGTGTGGATTCCGGTTAAGAGCCAAAAGATACTGGACTGCCATCTTCGTTGTTCTCTTAGCCTTGACCTTAGCCTGAACCTTCTCCATTGCCCTGAACCTTGACCTTAGCCTAAACCTTTCAGGACCTGGCCGACTGTTCGTCACGATCAAAGCACCTTGATCTGATATCCTCGCTTGGACAACACACTGACGATGCTCTCTTTACCAAGCAGATGGAACGCACCGACGGCGACAAAGCTTTGGCCTCCCGATTCCAGTAACTCCTCGATCTTGTCCGCCATGGCCTGATTTCGCTGCGTGAGCAACTGCTCGTACAGCTTCCGAAACAGCGGCGATTGTTGCTCTAATTCCATCTCCAGCACCGTCAATAACTTGCGATGATCGGCGGCCGCCCAGGCATCGGCCAAGGCCGAAATTTGGGCTTTTGACTCACCGTTCTCAATAGCCGTTACGGCTTCCTCTAAAAAGATGTGCTGTTCCTCCCGCGAAAATCCATCAAAGAGCGCAAATTGGCTCTCCAGTGACTCCAGCTCGACTACCGGCTTGTTCACCCCCTTTGCCATTTTCAACAAAAACACATCGACGCCATAACCTGAGTCATAGCCGGACTGCTGCCCGTCCAACAGTGTCAACGTCATCGCCAACATCCAGGGCTTCATGAGCCACGCCTGTTGCTGCGGTATCTGGAAGCGATCGAGAAGAGGGATCACCCGTGAGAGCAGCTCCGGCTCAACCACCTGCGCCAAACTCTCCGGCGGTCGATACAGCGCCCATTGCAGCACCACATGTGCCGCATGTTCCTGGTCCGACACATCGGCTTCAACGGCAAGAACCTTCGACGATGCCATCGCGTCGGTCGTGATCTTATCGAGCGGGTAATATTCAGGCTTGCCCACATGAATCGTCCCAAACAGATACGCCTTCCCCTTTGAACCGACGACCTCGAATAACACCCCTCGTTTCGGTGCCGATGTGATCTGTTGTGCGACGGCTTGTGAATCAGAGGCCCTTTCTCCGGCACTGGTCGATGGATCAAGGAAAGGGCTGATCGACGCCCAGAACAACACAACCAGCACCACAGACTTGATCTTCATGGTCCCGTCCTCCGATCCATGCCATACGCCATCCTGTCAAACATAGCACCGAATTCTCAGGACGCATACGGACCTGTCACGTTCTGATTTGGAAGAGGTCCTCCAAAAAGATTTCTGATGTGCTACCCCGTTCAGACGGACATGGTGAGAACAACAAGTCTCCCCGCGCATTCTTCAATAATTCGACAGGTTTGACAGGGCGATCGCCCTCATCAGAACAAGCTAAGGTCGGGAAGAGAAGGATACATCCTAAGAAGAAGGAAGATGGAGCCCGGTGGTTTACATCTATTCACCCGTTGCCTGTGCAACGGCTCGATCATGTGCGGCTTTTAGCGATGCCACACCCCGATGATCTTCGCTAAGCACCCCGATCTCAATGAGTACAGCCAATCTGGGTGCGGGATTCAGCCGTCGGAGACTTGATCGAGTCAAGCCATCCATCGCCAAGGTCTTCTCATAGGTATATAGCCACGAATCCGTCACCGCACGTAACCCCGCATCCGTGGGTTTCATACGACCCAATCGCACTTGTTGCAACAACTTGATCAGTGGATCGGTTTGTAGAATCACCGAAATCGCGCGTTGCAGCACTTCTTCAGCAGAAACAGTCATCGGGGTTTCAGTTCATCGAGCATGCGCCAGGCCCGCGTGGATCACCGCAACTACCGCAAGGACCGGATCCTCCGGGCGATGCCCAGCCGGACGTGGCCCCGACACCAAAGGCTGAAAACTGCTTATCGAGCTTTGTGGTCTTGCATTGAGGACAGGACGCCTCTACTGAACCCTGAACCAACAGTTCGAACCGGTGATTGCATTCCCGGCACACATATTCGAAGATAGGCATCGTCACGCTCCTTGTTTGTGTGCATGATTATAAAGTTGTGCCGGACCAATCGCAATGAGAGGACTGCATGTATCAAGAGGATAAAACGTTCACCCTCCGATTCAGCCTTGAAGCCAAGTTTTCCGAAGACTACGAAGGCGATGACGACGACTATGTCTGGGCACAGAACTGGGAGAGGCACATTAAGCCCGATCTGATCAAAACCGTATTCGAATCATTACGGCGAATGCCTGAATGGAAAGCCTACACACGCAACCGCGGCAAATCGCCGGATGATGAAATCGAAATCGTACTTGAACGGAACTACTGAGTCATTGAGGGGATTCGGTCATCACTATGGATGCTCCACGCGACATCGGCCTCTATATTCACATTCCCTTCTGCAAAGAGCGCTGCCGCTTCTGCGCCTTCTACCTTGAAGTGGCCAGGACCGAGCGGATTGACGCGTTCCAACGAGCGTTTCTACAGGAAATCAACTACTATCAGCGCCAGGGCATCATTGGAAATCGCCCGTTGCGGAGCCTCTATTTTGGCGGAGGGACACCGACTGCATTGCCTGCTACTCAATTGACATCTCTCCTTCAGCACATTCGAACCGCATGGCCGACAGATGAATCCGTGGAAATTACGGTCGAAGCCCATCCCTCGACCGTCTCAGCCTCGGATATCGGAATCCTGGCCGATGCAGGATTCAACCGCATCAGTTTCGGCGCCGAATCCATGGACGAAAAGGACTTCGGCCCCATCGGCCGCCCTGGGCGAGTAGCAGATACCGAGGTTGCCGTTGAAGCAGCACGTACCGCCGGCTTTACCAACATTAATCTCGACCTGATGTATGGTCTACCAGGCCAATCACTGTCTTCCTGGCAGGAAACGTTACAGTCACTCCTGCTGCTTGCCCCCACACATGTCTCCTGCTACGCCTTGACCGTCGAAGAAGGAACGAAGTTCGCCCGGGATGTCGCCAGAAACCTCGTTTCGACGCCGGATGAGACACTACAAGTTGAGATGGAGTCGGCTGCAGAAACACTCCTACAGACGGCCGGACTCGCTCGTTATGAAATCTCCAATTACGCCAAACCGGGATTTGCCTCACGCCATAACTTGCTGTATTGGACCGACGGCGACTACCTCGGACTGGGGCCGAGCGCCCAGTCCTACGTAAACGGAGTACGATTCGGCAATGTCGCAGACCTGACGGCCTACGGGAGTCTCTTAGCCGAACATCGCCCGCCTCTAGAGGAATACACCAGCCTTTCACTCACGGAGCAACAACGCGACGCCCTCGTGTTCGGCCTCCGGCTGATGAAGGGAGTTCCTCGCCGCCGTCTCTCTCCGGATATGCCTCAGCACCAAAGACTTGCCGCACTCGATCGTCAAGGACTGATTGAATGGGACGAGGAACATGTCCGTCTCACCACACTCGGCCGGCGCTATGCAGATATGGTCGCCCAAGAATTATACTGACCCACGATCATGCTCTCGACTCCATGCCATAGATTGACAACCGCTATCCCCGCGGAGGAAACTAACGGCCATGAGTGAGGGACGACCATGCCGGTAAATATGGACCCGTCGAAGAAGCGCCGTCGCATCAATCGGGACACAGGACCGGCTCAAGAGATCAACCAGGAAACCGGCGATTCCCTCCCTCCGGCATTCGGAGAGGAAACTGCAGCGGACCGTGAAAAGGATCTCGCAGAAGCAGAATTACGGAACCTGTGGGACGCGACAGAAGTAATTGATATGGATAAGGCTTAAACGCCTGGATCAACTCCGGCTGAGTCCATTGAGCGTCTAGGTTCCAGGTTCCAATCCATACGTGATGTACGTGCCGGTTGTACCGGTTCAAGTGGGAAATCCTCAGCCAACTCGTATATCCCCTTGTATTTCCTATTATATTTTCCCCATGCACATACCGGAGCATGTACCTTCATCACGTCACCTCCGCCCAATCTTCCTGGAATCCACGATTGAGTCGTGCGATCAGCCTCAAACCCTAACGATGATACCAAGCACCAACACTTTGCTGCATATCCATATGAGGGATGATGTGACCGCCACACAGCATCTATCCGTGAGGTACCGCTGAGACAACCTGACCAAAACAAGTATTAACTCGCCCCTTCAGGTCTGCTAGAATTTTACCGCGATGCCCATATCCCCGACACCAGAGACTATCCCGGATATCACCGAGGACATTCAGACCGGAAACGGAACCGGTCTTGAATCACGGGTGGTCGTATTCAATTGTGACTGCCACACCTATCAGCAAGTCATCGAGCTGTTCTGCCGATATATCCCCGGCATGAATCCGAGAAAGGCCTTTGAGCTTGCCTATCGTATCGACCATGAAGGACAGGCCATAGTCTACAACGGACCACTCGAACAGGCGGAAGATATCGCAGCAAAACTGGCAGGAGGCGGACTGAGAGTGGTTGTGCAATAGCGAAAATCAGCAGACCGCTGTTACCGTCGCTTCCCTTGGGGTTTCTTCCCTTTCTGGGACTTGGCCGGTTTAGCAGGGGAGATCTTTGCAGGAGTTTTCTTTGTTGCCTGTTTTTTCGGAGTAGGCTTTACAGGCTTTGTCGCCGTCGACTTGGCCTTTTTCGAAGATCCGGAAACAAGAGGCTTTGTGGACGTCGAAGGCTTGTCAGGTTTCGACGGCGTGGTCGGCGTCGGAGGCTTTACAGACTTCGCCGGCTTTACCGGCTTGGCAGGCTTCGGAAGCTTCCCGGACTTCGTGCTCTTTGTAGGCGCGACCGGAGCCATGTATGTCGAATTTTTATTTACCTTGGCAAGTTGGTCTCCGCTCAGCACACGCACCTGATACAGCTCGAATAACTTGCCGATGGCTTTCGTATCTCCTCGCCTTGCCGCATTCAAGAGTTTGCGGCGTTGATTCATTTCCTCTTCTTCAGTATGTGAAGCTGCGCGCCGTTCCATGCCTATCCTTTCGCGAGTCTCGACGGACTACCTCGTGCACAAGCTCCGACTTTCCCCATCGCAACGAAAAAAATTACGCAATTATACCAGAGTTGGATTGCAATTGGGAATACTCCTGCTTCCGAAATGCTTTACCATAATAAGGTCATCTCGTCCCTTGAGGAGAGCATCACCGACAACGCATCAGAGAGCTCCACGTTCGACGCCTACTTCGCCGAAGCCGCTCGGCTGCACCGGCCAAGCAGCCATCGTTTCCTCCCCAGACTGATCGTCTTCCCCTTTTAGTACCATAATCCGACGTTGAGCGGCCTTCCCAAGGTATGTATAATTCTGCGCCACATTCATCTAATGATAGGAGACCCATCTATGACCCAACAGACCCCACCGCAGCCGACCGTCACCGATGATCCCAACGCACGAGCACTCCTTCGCAAGGCCTTCGAGGCCACCGCCCGCTGGCAGAAAGATTTTACCGGATTTACCGCCAAGCTTACCGTCAATGTGAACGGGAAGGAATTCCGAGGCCCCGTGACCGTCAAAGGCCCGAGAGAGGTATCAGTCCAACTTGACGATGCCGATACCCAAAAATGGGCTCAGGAACAACTCGGGATGATCGCCGTCCATCGAGGGCCTCGCAGCTTCGAGGAATCCGACGGCAAATATACCCTTACCATGGAAGAAGACGGTCACCCACTGGGAACCAAACTCATTATCCATGGTTCCCATTCGTTCTACCGTATCAAGGATGATCGCATTACCCAAATCAACCGCAGCATGGCCCACCCCGGCATGACACCGTTCGCCTTTACGATCAATGTCGAAGAGAGTACGGTCACTCAGGACGGGAAAAACCTGACGACGAAGTACACCGTCTATTACTATTCCCCGACCGACGGAAAGCTGAACAACGTGGAAAGCTTTACCGACACCCATGTGCGCGTGGGAGCATCAGACCTTCCCGCTACCAGACGGATTATTGCTTTTGAAAACGGCACCGTGATCGTGAAGAGCCTGACATTCACCGATCACACACTTATCTAACGATGGACCTGCGTACCGGGTTCCCCCGCAGCATGCATGTCACGATTGCGGGCCATGCTCATGTGGCCCGCATGATCGACAAATGCCGAGCCGTCCTTGCCGGCACCGAAGGGGAATACATCTATCCCTGTCCTTTGGATCAGCGGGTATTGGAGTTTGCCGGGCTCACCAGCGAGCAATTCACGGCAGCTGTGAAGACCCATTCAACCGATGAGGGAATGGCAGTCTGGTTTGCGCGAGAGGCACGGCCGCACTCGCCTGCCGAACTGGAAGCATGGAACCGGACATTGCTGGCGCGGGGACCCGGCTCTCCGGAAAGCGCGGCCAGGTTCAAACAGTACCTCGACAAGATCGACCCTTCACGCACGGACATTACGGCCTGGTCTGATCTACAAGATCTGGAAGAAGGGAGAGCGGTTGCATTCCGCCCCTCCAACCCGTAGAGACAAGACCCTCACCTCCACAATGCCACATCCATTCTGCTGAGATAAAAGCACTCGTCATCATAACCCGCTACGCGCCATGAGAAGGTTGTCCCGGTCGTCTCGATAAAAAAGTATGCGGGCACCCTTTAGGAATGGCCCTATCCATCCGATAAGAGACTGACGAGAGCGGGATTCCCCTGCCTACAGCCCACTCAACCGGTGAGCACGTCGGCAGGGGCGCACATAATACCCTGAACATTCAACACGATGAAACGAGTTGTGATCCACACACTCCTGCCGGGCATGGTCTTGGTCAAACCGGTGACCAATGCCAACGGACTCCCGATCATTGCGGTTGGGACGACACTCGATGCCATCATGATCGAGCGGCTTCAAGGGATGGAATTGACGTCGGTGTATGTGGAGGGAGACGCAGGTGACTCCGGGGGAAAAACGCTGGAGGAATTGGAGGCTGAGCTTGACCATCGTTTCCGCCATGTAATACAAGACCCTCTTCAACAACTAATCCTCGCATCGCTTCGCACACACCTGCATGCCACGCGCGGCACCACGCCGACGGCGGAGAGTCCTACCTCCTCATGACCACCTTCAACCCGACTGACCTGCGAAACCGAATCGAGAAGCTCGGGGATCTTCCCACGCTCCCTCATATCGTACAACGACTTACCGCCATGATCGGTCGTCCGACCGTGTCAGCCGAGGAGATCGGATCGCTTATCGAAAAAGATCAGGTTCTTGCAGCGAAAGTCCTCCGGCTGGCTAATTCGCCGTTTTACGGATTCCCCTCACGTATCGCTTCAGTACCCCATGCGGTCATCGTATTAGGACTCAATGTCGTCAAGGGACTCACTCTCTGTGCATCGGCCCTCAATATTATGAAAGAGGCCGGCATGGATCAATTGTGGCGTCATTCCTTGGGGGTGGCCATCACCGCCAATGTTCTGGCAACCAGGCTGGCCATCAAAAACCCGGAAGAACTCTTTGTCGCTGGCCTCCTTCACGATCTCGGGAAAGTCGTCCTCTATGTCCAATGGCCCGAAGTGGGAAGCAGCATCAAGGCCGTTCAGCGTGCGGATCGCGAGCGTTCGCTCTTTAACGTGGAAAAGGAGGTTACCGGCCTTTCCCATGCAGACATCGGCGGGTGCATGGCCGGCGCCTGGCACTTACCCATCACCCTCAGGGAGCCGATCCTGTACCATCACCACCCTGGGCTTGCCAAAGAAGCCACATTGCAAACAGCGATCGTCCATGTCGCTGATATCTTGGTCAAAGGACTGGCCTGCGGCAACCCGGGAGATGACATCGTCCCCCCACTCTCAAAATCTGCCTGGGACATGGTCGGTCTTGATGAACCATCGTTGTACGACTGCATCGAGAAGATTTCGAGTGAATTTCTGACGATCGATGATTATCTATGAGCCAATCTGCTCCAGGCTGTAGGATTCTCCTTCTTCATAACGAGCTCACTCCCGCCCTCTCTTTGACCGCAGCCTTGGAAAAAGCCGGGTTTGAGGTGATCGAAGGTCATTTACCCGATCTTGCATTGCATGAGCTCGTCCATAATCCCCCCTCGCTCATCCTCGCCGGCGAAGGAACCGGAGGCCATTCCGTTGAAACCCTCACAAAAAACCTCAAACATGATGCCTTTTTGGGACGTATGCCTCTAATTGTGTTCATCCGGGACAGCCGACTGAACGATGTCGACTGGGGATCATTGGGCGTAGACGACTTCATCACCATTCCCTATCGCCCGGAAGACGTCGTGCATCGCGTACGCCTCTGCCTCAGCCGACTGGCCCGTTCACTCGATGCCAATCCCCTCACTCGCCTCCCAGGTAATACCACCATTCTGCTTGAGACCACTGCCAGGATCCAAAGCACAGAGCCCTTCGCACTTGCCTATATCGATATCGATAATTTCAAATCCTTCAACGACCGGTACGGCTATGGCCGTGGAGACGAAGTGCTGATCGTGGCATGCCGCATCCTCACCACTGTGGTCGGAGAGCTTGCCGGTGCGGAGGGGTTTGTCGGCCATGTCGGCGGAGATGACTTTGTCTTCATGAGCTCCCCACGCTGCATCGATGCCATTTGCCGGACCGTGATCAAACGGTTCGACCTCGTCATTCCGGATTTCTACGACCGAGACGATCGCCTCAAGGGCTATATCGATTCCGTTGATCGCCGCGGGAACAAGGAACAGTTTCCGATCATGAGCCTGTCCATTGCCGTCGTTACCAATGAACTGATCCCCATTACCCATCCCGGTGACGTAAGCAAGATCGCGTCCGAATTAAAGAAACGCGCCAAAGCGATCAAAGGCAGCACCTACGTCAAAGACGTACGAGGCCAAGGCAGCGCGGAGTCCACCGCAACGGCAGATTCCACTGCGTAGGCCCCCGCTTCTGATTGAATGATACGATGAGGAGAATCCTGCCTTACCACAACGTTCGGGGGTACAGAACACACCCTATGGCCTCCTTGGAGCCTATGGGAGTTGGGAAAAAGGCGGGCCGTTCGAAGCCGAAAGTCCGGAATTCAGCATCAATAGGTCAGTGCCACATATTTGCCAAGATGACTGGGATGCTCTGCTTGCGCGATCATAAAGTGCGCAACATCGGCACGAGAGATCGCTCCCACTGTCATACCTTCTACGAGAGTATCCAAGGTGCGATATCGGCCGGTCATAGGTCCGCCGGTTAACCGTCCAGGCCGTACCATCTCCCAGCGCTGATAGCCTTCGGCGATGACCTGTTCCTGCACTGTCTTATCCGCATAAACCGCCTTGAGCAGCAGTGAGAAGAAGAGTCGCATAGGCAGAGAATTATAGCTCCAACTGTCACCCGTCCCAAAACCGGTCAGCACCATGACCGTCGGGGACGCAGCCGTTTCCTTGAGGGTCTGCAGCAGGATGCGAGCGGAGTCGGAGAACAGTGTAGTGGCAAAGGGGCTTTTCACGCCGAGCGTCACAAGGATCGCATCCGCCCCTTCCAGGGCGGTTTTGACATCAGCCGCGTTGGTCGCACTGCCCTGCACTCGTCTCAGTTTGGGGTGATCCGGCAGCGGAACGGCCCGACGAGATAAGGTTGCGACCTCATGCCCCTTCTCCAACCCAAGGCGCGTACACTCAAGCCCTATCCCAGCCGATGCTCCGATTACGGTAATTTTCATGGTCCCTCTTTCAGCGACAGATGACCGACTCATACCTCGACGAATTCAACGTACACTATTGACGATCAATTCACCGCACCACGTTCAGTCGACGTTGAGGCTTCAGCCACCCCTTGCTGAGACCAGAGATTGTTGGGGAAGCGCTTTAGATCATCCTGAAACACCCGTATCGCCTCATCTGGCCGCCCTGCCTTCAACAGCAACATACCAAGTTCTTGCCTGACCGGCACAGTCCATTCCGGTGGCTCACCGTACACGAGAGCATCCTCGCGCCGTACTGCCTCCTGTAGGTACTTGATTGCGCCCGGCAGATCCCCCTTCGCAGCTGTGATATGACCGGCAAGCACTTCTGTGGCAATACCCAACACAGCGCCGGCGCGGTTGAACTCAAGCTGCAGTGCCGTCACGTGGGGATCATGAGCAAGAGCATGTAACTGCGTCAACGTGGCATCAGCCGCCTTGAGATGACCACGTACGGCTAACGCTCGACCATGCGCATACAGCCATATGGCACGGGCAAGCGGAAGATTTTCCTCCGGTGCATCAGCAATCAACAGATCATCCCATCGGCCGAACCGTACCAGCATCTGCAGATTGCGTGTCTGATGATGCTGCAGAAAGGCCATCCCCGGCTCCTGTAACAGTTCTTTCGGCACCAGAGCCGCCATTTTGTCGGCAGCAGCGATAGCCTGCTGTTCACGGCCGATCATGCTCGCAGCAAACGCCAAAAAGTCATAATTGTGCGGATAATACCCCAGCACATAGATCCCGGCTGCTGGGCTCTGATCGCGAATATAGGTCTCATCGGCATGTACCGCATGCTCATTGGCCTTGATGGCATCCTCGTATCGGCCGACACGGATGTAGATATGGCCCGGCATGTGAACCAGATGCCCTGCACCAGGCATTAAACCCGCGAGACGCTCGGCCGCCTTGACCGCACGCTCAGGCTGGACCGCCTCAACAGCATGAATATAAAAATGGTTTGCGCCGGGATGACCCGGCTCGGCCTCCAATACCTGTTCGAGATGTAACAAGACCTTTGTCGTATTTACCTTCGGCTTGCCGTCGGCGGTCCAGTAGTCCCAGGGGCTCAAGTCCATCAGCGACTCCGCATACAGTGTCTTGGCTTCTGAGTCACCCGGATAACGTTCCACGACATCGGCCATCGCGCGCGAATAGGCAGCATCCAACTCCGCACGATCGGGAATCGGTTCAGCAACGTATCGCGTTGCAAGCGCGTGAATCAGCGCCTGCTCATGTTTGCTCGCCCTGTCGGCAAGACGACCGGCCTGCCGAACGGCGGCATAGGCCAGACGACCGCTCTCAGGATCCATCGGCATATTGATATTGGGACCGTAGGCGAGCGCGATGCCCCAGCAGCACATGGCACAAGTTGGATCGAGCCGCGCACCTTCTTTGAAAGACCGAATAGCTTCCTGGTGGTTGAACGCATAGTACAGCCGCAACCCCTGGTCGAAGTACCGTTGCGCGAGCGGCACACTCGTCGTGATCGGGTACTGAAGCGCACCTAGGTCTTGATAGAGCGGCACCTGCTCTCCGTCCCTCGCCTCAATGAGAGAGCCGGGATCGGCATGAGTCACTTGCCCGCCGGTGAATCCGAATAGGAACGCAGCAAGGAGAAGCGTCAGATGCCGCAGCAGGATCTGCCTGACGATGTATGAAACAAGTAGCAAGTCCTTGCCCATTGCCAAAGTATGTTGATCGACGAAGAGACTATTCCTATCGTTGTGTTTCATCGCCATACCCCATACTTACACCGCGCCCCACGCGACCACTAATGCTAACGCATGATCGATTGCCCAAGTATCGAATGTGTCGGGATCATAGGTGGATCCCGCCCAGTTACGAATCTCCTCATGCCGAGGATGGCTGGGATCGTTCAGCGCCTCCAGCACGTCCATGAATCCCGGCGGTCCGCCGGAATCCTCCGGTGGTGCCGCTCGTTCCCCATCGAGAAGCCGAGGCGACCAGTCCGGCCCGTTTTCTGAAGGCATCGGGAGTACGGCCTCCACGACAATATCGTGCTCCCACCCGTCCCCGAAATCGTACAAGTATGTGAACTGTGAACCCAAAGCAAACGCAAGGTCACAGAGTTTGATTGCCGTGGCATCTTCAACCTCCGACTCCGGGCCAGGAGCCTCAAACCGACGAGACTCAACTTGGAACTCATAGAGGTGGTAGTCGAGGCGGCTGAAGATGATTTGAAGGACGCGATGCAATTGATGCAAGGTATATTGATCCGGTACGCGAATGAGGCGCCAGATCGGCGGAGAGATCTCAGCCATCGTAATCCGCAACAGAAGCTGCATCGGCTTGCGGCTTTGCCTTCGTACACGTTTATTACTTGTTCGTATGTTGGTGCGAGATTTCATCATGCGGTGTTTAACGTGAGGGCAAGGAGAATCCGCGTAATACCCTTTGTCGGATGAGCTCACATCCCTTCCAACGAATGCACAACCAGACAACCCACGATTAATGATATCCGAATAGTGCTAAACATTCTCAACCGATTCGGAGACTCCGTCAAGTACGGCAGAGTCTCGTGAAGTGATCTGAGTTTCCTTCAGGAAGGAATATCAGTGGCTTATCGTAAACGTGATCGCCAATAGTCCGGCCGTCGCTTCAGATGCATCACAGCTACGACACGTATACTATTAGCAGGGTGACTGTAGATTACTGCGAAAGGGAAACGATGAATGAGGACACGTCTTGTTCCTTGCCGGAACTCAGGCCACGTATAGGGGGATTCCTATATGCGAGCAATCGCGGCAGCAATTTCTTGAAAGAACGACTCCCCGAGCCCATGTCGCTGCCGATCATACCATCTCTTGGCTTGCTCCAATTCGGCAAGCGCATCGGGGTGAAATTCGAGTGGCAGCCTATCAACCATGCCGCAGTCGCCTCTGCACCTCCTCCCAAGGGATCGTATTTACTTCACCACGTTCAATTTGCTGAAGCCGTCGCTGTACTTCCTCTTGCCAGGCCAGCTCCACATCGGTATCCCCCCCCTCCTCCAAACTCGCAATCAACTGTTCCGCCAACTCAGCACGTTCATGGGTGGTCAACTTAAGGGCTTCCTCTAAGACGACCTGCGACTTTTGCGTCATGTTCGCCTCCCCGCTAACCCAGCAAATCCTACTCCAGAAACTGTATTATCGTCTGAAGGCATCCACGAAACAACCGTTGCGCACTTTCAGTCCCTTCGCAACAGAGCGACAAATCTCAAGCTGTTCAGCCCGCCAGAGCGATATCGCATCACAAGACATGATCATCTATGTCCGGTCTGCGTAATGTACACGAATTTGACGCGGTTGTTACACCTCCTCCGAAACTTCATGAGCCTTTTGCCAGAACGAAAGCTG
>Ga0224501_10002817_pt1 | contig 13694 bp, 10 predicted proteins | sample SF_Oct11_sed_USG_4_FD_169105 | JGI IMG/M metagenome (GOLD analysis project Ga0224501, IMG submission 169105) | Sediment microbial communities from San Francisco Bay, California, United States - SF_Oct11_sed_USGS_8_1 | ecosystem: Environmental > Aquatic > Marine > Sediment | place: USA...
GGCATATAAATGCAGATACGTCATTACGTCATTACAAAAGAGTTCGCCAAATCACCTTGAACCTTTTCAGATGCGTGTAACTTTTTGGCCACTCTGAAGAAACTGCTGACTTAGAAACCTGTTTTTACGCTGGTTTGCCTCTGGTTTAGCATGGAGCGCCACGACCGGGTCAGTATCAGCGCTCTACTTCATATTGAGGATCTGTTGAGCTAGGGTTCAAGCGAGAGGCTCAGACTCACAATAGGAACCTGTTATCGGGGCTGGACCCCAGGTACTAGCAATTGCACATTGCCTAGCACCCTACCACTGAGCTACCCCAGTTGCTGTATATATGCGGGGGCCATTGGTGAACATGCTATTTAACCATGCATGTAAGGGATGTGACCACGCCCCCCATCTCCTTATAAGAAAGTTGCTTACTGGCAGTATTAGGATACCCATTGATATCCTTTATGTCAATGGCTTGGTGGGATAACTCGGTGGTTTGCAACCATGACAACCTGGGCTCAATCCCCGGTCATGGCTGACTCCCATAGTAGGTGTGAACTCCTCATGATAATCCTAGTTCAAAACAAAAACATGCCTCGCAACTGAGTTGGGTGTTGATTCTGACCCGGTTTTTGTGCTTCATGCCAAGTCTGGTGGAAAAGACAAGTATCTAAACCGGCACAGGTAACTTCACCATAACAATGCAGACGTCAAGAAAATAAGGCCAGGCCCCATTATCTGTAACTGTATTATATGTATCTCTCACTGCACAAAGGGTGGCATATGGCTAGGTTTAAAGCATGCCTGGCACAACCATACATATGCGCTACCACCTTATGTACCCCGTAGGGATGCTCGGCCGTTTAAATTTCTTGAGGTAGTGGATAAAAAACAGCGGCAAGCGACTGGTAAACACATTTGGAAAATATATTCATGGCCTTCACCGATAGATAATTATATATATTTGTTCATAAGGTTAATGAAAAAACCAAACAATTTTTTTATAAAATTACCCACATTACAGCTTTAGAATGAGATCCCGTTTTATGCGCATTTATGACATTGGCTTAGATAAGCTTTTTGTGCATGTGCGCAATGGTACATTCCATTCAAAGGAGTATCCCATAAACGAGGATGTTTCATTCACACGCGGGACGCGCACTGTTATGCATCTATAATCATTGAGTTCGTTGCCACTGCGGGCGAATAAAACTAATCTTTCCGGCTTAAGAAGTCACCTGTAAATGAAACGACCACCACATATCCTTTGGTTTATTAGTGAAAACGCACAACTACCGTAGTTACTCACCTATAACATCTGATATCAAAGGGGCCTGGATAAGTTGCAATCTATGCATTGCAGGTTCAAGCCTCACTGCTGGTGGGGCTTTTTTTGTACCGGCTCTTTAGCAAGCTTCTCACTACAAACAGCCAGCGTGGCTTAGGAACACCACGTAAAAACATTTGGAGGTCCTAACCATTGGACAAGGGTCAAGATCATTCCACAGCTTTCATAGATTCGCCTCAAGCTCCCATCATGGCTTCAGCTCACCATGATAAAGCTTATGGAGCCATGGTGTATCAGTACATTTACAACCTTATATCTCCTCTCAATGGCACCAAACAAGCAGGGACATCGAGGAAGAAGGCCAAAGTCCAACCATCGGCAGTTAATAGCGAAAATAAATAAAAAATACAACATTTGGGGAAATGGTGGCTTAGTGGGTAGCGCTTTCCGCTTTGGACCACTTGACCATGCGTATCACATTGTGCTTTCTCCCGCAATCATCGGATTTGGACCGCCACGTTAAATGACGAACGCCATCCCAAAGAGTTATCTTCTCTATCAAGCAAACCAAGGACAATTCTGGGAACAAACCATTGGCGTAGCGGTGCCATACATGTAAAACAACCACAACCTGGTTTAAATCCAGTCAGCAGCAACCTGGCAGAGAATTTCCTCAACACGCTATCCGAATCTTTGGCATCATATCCGGCAAAGCTGTTTGCTCAAGAGATGAGCGACTCTTGAGATTTTGGGGTGGATGCCATATAGAGTTTTGTGGTAATTGTCCGAGAAGCCACTTGTACCAGCAACAGTGTTACTGAGGTGGGGTCCCACTACTCTTCTTCCCTCTACCTTCACCTTGCCATCTCTGGGGTGACCCGGGTACACATTCCTTGTTGGGTGAACATAGATATTTTTTGGATCTCGGTCATGGTGGTCTCCTGCTATGAATATGATAATCCGAGGCTCCTATCAAGACATTGGGTCTGGTATTTAAATAGAATGACCAACCGCCCGAATACACATAAGCAATAAAAACAATGTGTAGGGCTTGTAGTTGTGGTTTTACAGCAGTGGCGAGAAACTGTTGCGAGCTCGGTTTTATTTCGGAACATTATCATGGATTATAATTAATGAGTCATTACGCCCCTACGTAAACGCATATCATAGCAGTGAAATACAAGTACAGATTATGGTGTGTGCTGAAATAAAAATTGGCTAAGTCTCGACAAAAAGTCTCCCTCTTTTACCGTTTCGAAAGTATGAAAGCCATATAAAGTTGACTGCTGAGATGAAATGGAGGCATAGTTGTATTTTGGATAAGCGACCAGTGGCTGTTACCAAAGTAAGGGCATACAAACCTATAAATCCTACTAAAACCCACAAGGAGAGCGAAGGGGGAAGCAGGTGCTCTTGATGTTAAGCAGTGGTATCGCACTGTATAACAGGTATCTAATGGACTGGAAGGTTGGCCCTCGGATTGATGTCCCTGATGGTTTGGTCAGCCGGCTGTGATTATTCGCTTGCCCGGGCTTATGGGGTCAGCCCAGAGTCCCGACTTGCGTTTGAGGTGATGCATAATGGCTGGTTCAAATTAGGAACATTCTTTTAAGTGGTCAAAGAACGTTCTCAGACCGTGCTTTCACCGCGGTCAAAGACCAGTGTTTCAGGGTTATTCGCTGTTCTCGCCTGATGACATAGCTCAGCATGTGATTGTTGTTGCTAATAATCATGTGATTGGTATTGCTTGCTCAACTGATTGCTGTTGCCAGCGCTACCTAAAAAAAATATGGTGACCTGACCGGAAATAGCTCGCACGGGCGATATGGTGATCTCTTTGCAGTTGTTGGTATCTGGTAACTGAAACATCGTCTGAAGCTTTTTTGTTTTTAACGACCAAAGACCAATCCAAAAGAACATTCTTGCTAGCCGCCTTCGATGTTAGCTCGCGCTTTTCCCGGAGAATAATCGCGCTTACAAAGAATGTTCCTGGTTTGAACCGATCATTAGTCCTGTTTATTTTTAATTGAGCAGCCCCTAGTCTTCTTTTTTTTCTATCGGCCATTGTCTGTCCGTGGGGAGATTGAGCCATTTTCTGCCACGCTGGCTCAGGACGGGTTGGCAGAGTGCGATCAGCCAGGGAAAAATCCCTTGAAATACTCCGCCGTGGCTGTGAATTGAACCCGGGCCACGGGGAGGACAGACAGTGAGCTATCCCACTGAGCTATCTTGACTGACTGCCCCTAGTCTAGCCTCTTAATGGTGTTCAGGCTGCCTTCTTAGTTCTTCTTTCCCTCATTATTCTTTGGCGCTACAAAATAAATTATGATGAAAATCGAAATCAACTTTAGGGTGGGACCAGGAATACACCGCACAAAATGATATATTATTGAGAGTGAAGAAAGCTCAACACCTGGTCCGCCAGATTAGCCAATTAATGACCACTCTAGTTGACAAATGAGTTGGAATGAGTTTATCAAAGGAAATGATTTATTTATTTGGCTTCGTATTTTTTCTGAGTGACTTCGGAAGGTCTGGTGAGGGTTTGTGCCGATGCCCATGGGTTACTCATCAATGTAGCCAAATCATGTTTTCGAAGACAATAATAGTATAATACTCTGGAGGTGCTTTGAGAGAAATTCTGTGATGTTTCTGAGTTTTATTTATCTATGTTTAACAATTCTATTCAAGTACGTATTCTATTTAATCCTGAGGCTTGTTGGAGTCATAGGAGCTAAAGATAAGGAGCTCTTACTCAAAATGGCCGGCTGCCGTGGCCTGGTTGCAAACCCATGCAGTGTTTTTACCCATTAAGCCATCCCACTATCCCTGAGCTTACATGCAGTTAGTTAGTGCTATATGAGACAGGGCTAGAAAATCAGAGCTGACAAAACCGCAAATTTATCTCGCTACCCTCACTTTTACTTTATCCCTTGATCCCGCGAGTGCCGTAGTCATACGGGAGAACATAGGCCCGATCCGTTTGCCACTGCTGGTAAAGTGATAGCTTAGTGGGTAGCAAGGCCGGGCAGAGCAAAGGGTCTCTCGTTGAAGTCTCGGTTCGGACAGAAACTGTGTTTTCACAACACCCTGACAATAAACAACAGAGGCCGTCCTATAGAGTTACCTTCTCTAGGGGTATGCGAATGCACGCAGAAAGCCTCCTCATGACACATCCTGGCAAACGCGGACTCGGTAGGCCAATTCCTGCACCATTCCTGACAGTTGTTCCATCAGAGAGACAAGACGAAGAAGCCCTTACATGTACACGTAGCCCCTACGCGTGCATATATTTATCACGAATAATTAAGTTAACGACATATGTCACTCACAAAGTTCTTTGTAGCATGGCTTTTTATTACGAGGATTTATCAGACTATGTGTCCTCTGACAGTTCTGCTATCAACTGACATGATCAGCAATAACAAAATTGTTACGTGTCTGAGATCATACATTTAGAGCTGGTGTTTCTCAACAACACATCCACTCGTAATGTTATTGAATGTATAGAATCTATGCATTAGATATTTCTTTTGTTATTATAAAGGTTCGTAGTAGGCCAGGGTGGCTGAATAGTTAAAAGCTCGGTGTTGCAATTTATGGATTGTAGGTCCGAGTCTCACTTCCAGCAGGGTTGTTGTCCTGGTATGTGCCTTTAGCAAGCCTCTCACTCCAAATTGCGAGCATGACTTAAAGGCACTATGGTTTAAATAATGGATGAATAAGGGTCAAGGTCACTCCGCGGTTGTCGGAGACTCACCTCTCCCTTTTCATTAAAAGCAGCCGGTGGATGGAATGCAAACAAGTGGCTAAGAAGCACCATGAGTAGACCAGTATCAACGCTCCACCTTCTTGGGAGGCTAGGTCTATAGAATTAAAGTGTATAGCACTCATTATACTCACAGTGGGAGTTCACCGTGACCAAGACTCGAAGCCAGGTTCTCACCGTTACTCTAGCATTGCGAGCTATCCCGTTATCCTTTGGAAGTCAATCGCTATCTCATATATTAATGGTTTTCTAGTGAGGTTCCCTTCGAATTGTATCAAAATTTGCATAAGTTGTCATTGAACCATGCAACTTTCGCACTTTCAAGTAATTCTTCTGATTTAAAACTCTTTGATTGTCGTAAGGGCTCATTAAATCTAACTATACTACCACGGCTTAAAACGTCTCTGCACCTGTTCTGTACAGTATATTTCGCATGTCATGAGCTGCACACGGATTAATCACCGGCATTTAATCCGTGAATGTGCCTAATACGCTTCATCAGGTAATCTTAATTATCCATACCAATCTCATCAGATCACACCGAGGTTCATTCATCGCTACATCAATAACCTCTCAAAAAACCTGGTGCAATGTTTGCGCCATGTGTCACGACGTTCCAGTTTCAGACAGCTTCTCAAGAATTAGTCTCAACCTCTGCAGATAAGTCTGTAGCTACAAGACTGACTTGGAGGGTAGAAGCGGAGGTGTTCGTTCAAATGTTTATACTTCTAATGTCCAAATTCAACCCTGGCTCATTAGCCAAACTTCCAAATCAAAATAAACCTTAAACAAGACAGAGAGATGCTGTGGCTGAGTAGTTGAAGCGCTTGCCACGGGCGCTGAATGTGCCTGGTTTAAATCAGCTTGCGCGCGAGATTTTCCTACAGAAACAAGTTCTCTCTCTGTTCTGTTCAGGTGTTTCTAATCCAATGTGTTAAACCCTATAATTAAACCAACAGTGATGAAAAATGAACTGATTAGCCAGCAGCCAGCAGAGATTCGTGAATGCCCAAGCCCCAATTCAGCGAACCGCAAGTAGTTGATACGCTTTCCCAAGTCGAACCAAGATTCTTTTAGCATATATCATGACGTGCTCAATTGCTTTTGCAGTTTGGACTCTTCCCTTCTTGGTCCCATGAACACTCTGAGGCCCAGAAATGCTCTGGTGTATTCCACTTATGCAAAAAAATGGCCTCTTTTTAGGGAGGCACGATTTTGGGTCAGGACGCTCTGCGTGAATTATTATAGCAGGAAATAAAGCTATTCGCCCAGGCAATGTGAACACAAAAATCTCTCGCAAAGCTGAAGATTCTTCAGTTTCCAGCAGAAAAATTGACGATCGTTTGAGTTTTCAATTGTTCATGTTAGGAAATAGTGCGAGTAAAATGCCGAACTCAGAGCCGCTAATACTAAGCCAAGAAGTTGCATATGGTTCCCGAGCTGCAGGCTGGGGCACACCAGCTCTATATCTTTGCTATGAGTACACATATACAGTACATTATATTACATGTCGCATAGGAGAATATGAAACCAGAATATCTAACTTATGCCAGTTGGTGTCGAAGCTGGTTGTTTTTTTTATCATTACACGCGCAGAAAAAGGCCTACTGAGTCCTTACCTCAGGGCTTCCAGACTGCGCCTGTAAGGACCATTCTGTTTGCGTCCGTGTAGCCCATATACATGGCGATACTCCAGTGGTAGGCCTCATTTTTTGCAGTCGTGATCCGGATCTAACGAATGTTAAAGGTGAGGTAGGAATCAAACCAGGAGCTCGTGATTCTAAGCCCAGTACTATATCCACTGAGCCTCTGTTTTGTCCCAAGAAAGCGGGATGATAGACAAGCACAGAGACAGCCGGATTCCACTGTTTTTTTCCTTATCGTTTATTCCTAGTTTAGATTAGTTTAATACGCACGATTATTTCCTGTCGCGCATTGTAAGGGATTAACTTTAGCCCTGACGCAAAGCCTTCGGCAGTAAAATTTCATTGTCAGGGGTGGATAGATGAATGGTTCATACAATACCGGAAAATCACGTGAAAATTTAACGGCTGGGCTAAAGTTTTAGCTTGATGAATAGGACTCTAGTTTCTTTTGTATTGTTCCTATTTAACGGATTTCCTAAGCCTGGGGCTTGTTAGAGCGGAAAGAGCTAGGAATTTTGTGACAACCTCAAAGTCATAGTGGATGCTCAGAATGACTGTGGTTTGCACAAAGGATCTTTCAATCTTGAGCAAAGCACCCCAGTCCTTAAGCTAGCCCGCTATCCTTGGTTCTCGGTTTGACTCTCAGTATGGATGTCGGTCCACAAGGTCAATTTCAATGCTACTTCTGATGTCTGCCAGGACATGAAAAGAAGAAATTTATCATCAAACCCAACGAGAAACTCCTCACTTATCGTCCGTATTATTATTCTCTGAATGGGGTGAGAAAGTCTTCACTTATAGTCCGTATTATTATTCTCTGAGTGGGGTGAGAAAGTCTTCACTTATAGTCCGTATTATAATTCTCTGAGTGGGGTGATGGAGTTTGCTCCCCAGTTAACAAGGAGACTTTATCAGTGCACAGAAGTCAATTAAATTCAGATGCCCCTTTTGTTGTCACTGTTGACTTTTGTCTGGGATTTGGGCATGCAACATCAACCGAGTTTGGTATCCTCTTCCCGACCGAATGGTCTTCTTGCCTTCTTCACAGCCAGGCTTCGAACTAAATTGTGCTGGCTTACCCCCTTCCCCAATTGGCGCAGTAATGGTCAATACGGGTAACAACCGGGCTTAAAATTTGAGGATTTAGCAGATATTCTGAATCAAGATAGACTCATCAGTTTCCACTAACTCGTAATACTGTAAGGGATTAGTTTAATCTGCTGGATTACCTTAATGGATGTTACTGAATCCGGGTAAACTATCGCCTTGCTATGGAAGTTAGATAACCGCTTCTTCCTTCATATCCTGCCCGGTGTCAGGGGTCTGCAGGTGCCCTGCAGGTATCCTGCCCGGTGTCAGGGGTCTGCAGAAATAAACCTACTGAGTCTTCAGACTTTAGACTCAGAATTTCCCAGGGTGAGTTAATTAGGGGACTTTCCTCTTGCACCCATGGTCCCACGGAGAAATTGGACCTCCCAAAACTGACGAGGGTGTTGCAAATGACAAAATTTCTTCAGAACTAGAAATTGAACCTGGGACCCCGGCTCGAAAGACCTAGTTCGGTATCAACTAGGCCATTGGTTTACCCGTTGTACTGCTCTTATGTCTCAGCAACAAGGAATTGAGCAGTGTATTTGATAAAAACAGAGACGCCAATCGGGGTGCACTGCTTGATTGTTAGAATGCTGCAGTTTCATCCGCAAGTCCTGGTTCAAGCTTTTAAATCACTTGCCATTCACATACATGTTCCCGGGCTATCTTTTTAACTTGCTAAATGTTGCTGATTCCATTCACTGGTTTGGGTATATCAAATTGTGTTTTATCTTAGCCAAATTCGACTCGCAAAAGTTAAATAGCGGAGACACACCCACAGAGTTATCTCTTCCTCAGTTTACACGGGCGCTAGCAGAAGGTCCCCTAAAGACGCACCCCGAGAAATGCTGAGTAGGCTAATGTTTACATTTGATTTGATTTGAAAATTTACATTGATAATTTAAATCACATCATGGGTCTTTTAAATCAAGGTTCACGAAATCAGATGCAGCAGGCAGAAACTGAAATCAGCTGAGAACCTGCATCAGAATCTATTTATAGCACAAATACAGAAAAGTTTTTCTCATATTAGATGCTCAATGTTACAGTGAATCTGCTGAGTTTCCCCGCTAGTTGTGGCTTAGCATGGAGCAACACGAGCGAGTCGGTATCAATGCTCCATGCCACAGTAAAGATTGTTTTAGCTTTGAGCTACTATATATGTGAAGAGCTTATACTGACAATGGGAGCTTGCCAGGCCATGGCGTGGATTAGCACCAAGGCATTCGCAGCTTTGGGCCAAGTGTTTTTGCCACTGAGCTATCTAAATATCCGGCCATATGATGGACATTGCATCAAGTCATTCTTCTCTGTGGGATAATTTGTCTCATCAACCGGATTTGCCAAACGGAAATAACTAATGGTGATCACACCAAATGGTACCGACTAGTTCCAGGTCAATACACGATTTAAACCTAATTGTCTCAACAACTCAATCTCAAGTGTCCTACCCAGGTTTACGCACAGTTATAAACTCATCTAGTAGAATCACATGGTAGTGGCTCATATTAATCCTAATCCGTTTCAGAAGTAGTGGGTTATCTAGATAAATGATCGGATTAACCCTTTAAGCTAATGGAAGAATCGTATGGTATAAAATCTAGCGCGTGATTGGTAGAGATCAGTACTGACTCGGTTTCATTACTCTCATCATCTTCTAGGAGCTGGTCTCCCGAAAACTACAGGTAATATCCTCGGTAAGATGTCGCATGTATTATTCTTACAATCATTCGTTCTCTTTCCACATAGTTACTCAAGACAATTTACTGAGCGCTTTTTACTGTTCATAATTCTAGTAATGTCAGACTTTCCTATATTAGGAAAGTTGGCATGTATTTTTCATTCATTCCACTTTTTCTCTTTACCCTTAAAGAGAAACCCGATACAGCTCTCTGAGCTCTTTCACTCTTTATAATTCTAACAACGCCAAATTTTCTTCTACAAAACACCACGAAAGCCTGGCATATGAGATTTCTCCTTGAGAATTTTGAGAGACTAAAAATTTCGAACATAAAATGAAATGCAATAATTGAATAGAATTTATGAAAAGCCAGCACACAAATCTCAAGATTACACAATCTTAATCACAAAACTGCACTAATGGTGCAGCTTTTTTATTTATTCACTAATAATATATTTCTTGTTATTTATTTATCTTATTATTGTAGAGCTAGACTCACATAACTCAAAATGAATCCGTCAGCGATATGTCTGATTGCACTGGTAGCAGTGGCAGCAGCAAGAGGAGGTTACGGAGGTGATGTAAGTACTATAAAACTTTGTTTTGTCATTCTTGTGAATTAGCGAGGAAGCTCAGTGCCCAGAAAGCTCTAGCTTTCTGAACACTGAGTCATTCCAGTCCTGGCCATTCCAGGATTCCATAATGAATGTGTGCCTAGGTTTTGGCCATTCTTTTCTATAAGAAAACTTTTGAATTTTTTTTAAGACTTGTTCATTCCTTCTTCACTCAATCCAACGGTTCATTTCATTTAAGAAAAGAAAGAAAATCATAAGTTCACTTCTCTTATAATCTGGTATTGTCTTTTCAATTGAGCTGTCAATCATAATGCTTTTCATAACTTTATTTACATGATGCTTCTTCTTGTCTCTGTGACAAAACAGCTGTCAGGAGTGGTGCAGGTAACCGCAGGTGCCCCGGCCAGTGTCAGGAGTGGTGCAGGTGCCCCGTAGGTGCCCTGCCCAGTGCCTGAAAAGGTGCAGAAATCGGCCTACTGAGTCTTTGACTCGCAGTTACCCGGGGTGCATCATAAGGAGATTGCCAATGATCGTTGATTAAACTAAACGTACGTATAATTTTTCAGCGGTGTGAGGCGATGCTAAGAAAGTGTAAGATGAGCCGCAGTCATGGTGGAGGTGGAATTGGTAATATCTTGTCCAACTTCAAGCTCGGAAGTCTGTTAGGTGGCAAAGGAGGTCACAGTGGCGGTCATGGAGGAATGACCCCTGAGTGTAAGATGTTCAAAAAGCATTGTGGAGGCCATCCACACAAAGGAAAAACTACAACTGAGTAAGTGGCGCATTCTAACCTCTCCCATGTATATCTTCTTGTGTGTATGCTCTGGTATTGTTTTCTCAAGATAGCGTCTGTGGCTTAGTGGTCCATTACACAATTTGTGCGGTTCGAATCCCAGAAAAGGCTATGGTTGTGACAAAAAGGCATCTGACATCAATTCACTCCTTAGCAGCGACAAAACTTCCCTGTTATTAGGAGAGCCATACTATTTAACTGACTCATTATGTGAGGTTCGTTGCAGCAGTAGAAGCTTGGTATTATTTGGGAAGCTCATTCTCACAGTGGTCGCTCAGCATGACCAAGACCCAGGATTTTGTATTTTTAGCCAAGAGATCTAGTTATTGTCCTGTCTCACCATCCCAAAATTGTTCATTGAGTGATGGGTCTTAGAGTTTTCTCAATGGCCATCGCAGAGACTTTATCTCAGGAGCAAATCGAAGACGAATTTTCTGGAATTTGAACCTGCGACACGCTGTACACTAGCGGCACATTGTAATGACTAAATAGGCCATGGCTATCAAATTTACCAAGCATTCGATCGTGCTTTGTTTTTTACTGTCATTGTAAAATGGTTGCATATACAACAACATGCGTGTATTGGGATTTTATTAAAATTCAGAAACCTGTTAGCCTCACCAAAAAATAAAAACATGGAAAAACCTCCTAGATATGATAAATAAAATATAACTTTGAATGTGAATTAGTTGCTGTTTGTGCTTTATTATAAAATAGTAAAGATTGCTGTAGATATTTTTTAGGTACTACAGCAGCACCACCTCAGACTACACGACCACCCCATACTACTCGACCACCTCCGCTGGCTACAACACCGCCAGCAGCTCGACCTATGAATCCACCTCACCCTACACCTCATCATCTACCTATTATAGCACTACTTCCCCATACACCACCACATATGAAGCCCCCGTAAGTTGCTTGTTGCTACCTTTTATACTCCACAGTGTTGTTCTCTTTGCGGGGTCATTGAGTTCGTACCCTGAATCGCGGGTAGACTTTTTTCTGGGCTCTAGAATCAAGTAAGAACAGATGCCCCCCTTGCCGCCATCATTCACATTTCTGCGATTCGAACACATAACTTGCAGTGCCACTAGTTGTATGTTTTAAATACTAAGTCACTGCTGGATGTCACACTTAAAATAGTTAGAAACTACCAATTCTGTGTGTATCTTGGATGAGCACTAGATCATAGAGATAATTATGCAGTACTGGGCCTAGCTTTGTTACACAACTACCAAATTCTAATTTGGAGAAAGCTTGACTAAATTGAGATAATTTAGCGGGTAGTTGGCCTTCAAGATGCTGAAAGTACGTATGCCACCAATACCAAATAACAGGAAAATACAGATTTTTTGAACTGCACATCAAAACATCATGATAATATCACTCTGATGATTCACAATTGGTTAGATAGTCCAGAAACCTTTCCTTCAAAACTCGATGGCCTCTGATATGTCCTTGAACTCATTGTAGATAATTGTCAACCCTGGCTATGGAGGCAAGGGTGGGCACAAGAAGATGGGAGGAAAGACTCACCGACGAGGTGGTCGCATGGGCGGTGGACACAAGAGCGGTGGACACAAGGGAGGAAAGAGTGGTGGAATTGGTGGTCTGCTTGGAGGTATCATGGGAGGCAGTAGTGGTCTTTTCGGCAAAGGCATGATGAACCAGTACCTCTAAATGTGGACGTGAATGGATTTGTGGCAAAAATGTCGCAGAATGGATATTGAATTTTATTGGTTGATATTCTCATAAAACTTTGGTTTAGAATTATTATATCACTCTATATTATTTATCTAAAATAAAATATTTTACTGGTTCTCATAAACCTTTCGTGCTTTTTTGTCTGACGGGAGATGAGGACGAGTCACTGGAAGTGAAAAGATTCCTATTGACGAAAGAGATGTCAATGGATCGATTGGTACTACAGCTGTTAATTGTGTACTACAGGAATCTTGGGGCTTTGGCAGCCCTGTTTATAGCAAGGGTAAAGAATTGGGTTCAAGTTGTGTCTTCGTTAGAATTACTGGATACTTAACCAGAAAATGAGACCAAAACCCCACATGGTGCAACTGTTTTGGTGAAGCTGCAGGATTATATAATGTTTTTGCCAGTTTTGGCTTAGTATGTGCAGAGCATGGTTTAGCATGAAACACCATGAGTGAGTCGATCAGTGTCATGTTACACCTCATGGTGAAGCTCGCTTTTTAGCTAGGATTAGCAGGTGGCACTTTCGCTGTTAGTCACAGTGCGACAAACACCACAACTAATGAAGCTGCTGGCTGGGCAGGCTTGACATAGTGGAAGAAGACCACGCTCAGGACCAATTCTACTCCATACCAGAATACCTGCTGACTCAGTGTGACACAGGCTATAAGACTGAACAGATGGTCCTGAGAAGTTGGAGGTCGGTCAGTCCTTGCAGAATCTCGTCACTCGTAACAAAAAAGGAGAGGTAGACAACCGTTGAGTAATTTTGACCCTTATCCACTGGTTGGGACCTCCATTATTTTTTACCCTGGTGTTTCAAAGCTAAGCTAGCAATTTGTAGTGAGAGGCTTGCTAAAGGCCGATATCAAGAAAAAGCCCCACAGGCATTGAGATTTGAACCTGCAATCCAGATTGCAACTCCAGGGTTTTACCAATTGACCTATGACAAGTGTGAAGCCTGAAGCCTCCACTCCGTCTTCGCTGATGCGGTTTTGGATCCTCACGGTATAAATGATGGCAGTCCCAACCAGTGGATAAGATTAAGATCGCTTCACGGTAATTAAAGAGCCAACTGTTTCTCTTAATATAAAGAGTACCGGAGTTCTCGGTGGATCGTCTGTGAAAAAAGCAGCTCAGGCTGATCGATTG
>Ga0224501_10002818_pt1 | contig 13693 bp, 9 predicted proteins | sample SF_Oct11_sed_USG_4_FD_169105 | JGI IMG/M metagenome (GOLD analysis project Ga0224501, IMG submission 169105) | Sediment microbial communities from San Francisco Bay, California, United States - SF_Oct11_sed_USGS_8_1 | ecosystem: Environmental > Aquatic > Marine > Sediment | place: USA...
ACCCCTGTCGTCGTGGGGCGGACACACAGCGCCACCGACCCTCCCGAGGGGGTGTATCGCACGGCGTTCTGGGCCAGGTTCAGCAGGATCGACTCGATTTTCTCCGCGTCGGAAACCAGATGGACCTCCTCCTCCGGCGCCTCCACCCCCAGGGCGATGCCCGAGCGTTCCGCCTCCGCGGTGAAGAGCGCCACCACATCATCCACCACCCGTCGGGCGTCCATCCGCCTGGCCACCACCGGCGCCCCCCCTCCTTCGATGCGGGAGAGCTGCGACACGTCCACCACAATATTCCCCAGTCGAATGGCATGGCGGTGGATCGTCTCCAGGAACTTGCGCGGCTGTCCCTCGCCGATATCACCGGAGTCGATGAGGGTTTCCGCCGCTCCCCGGATGGCGGTCAAGGGGGTCAGCAGTTCATGGGCCATGTTGGCGATAAAGTCGCTGCGGATCCGCTCCAGGTGGATCTGTTTTGTAATATCTCTCATCACCAGCAGGGCGCCCCCCATCTGGCCTTCATCCTCCATGGGGCGGCAGATCACCTCCAGCTCCATCTCCGGATCGCGCCAGCTGATCCGCGCCGGAGCCTTGGGCCCTTTGGCCGAGGAGTGAACCATATCCAGCGCCGTCAAAATCTCCGGATCACGCACCACCTCTTCTTTGCTCAGCGCCTCCCGCCCATGGACCGGAAGACGCAAAAGCCCCTCCGCCGCCTTGTTGGCCGCCATCAGCCGACCATCCGCGCCGAAAAGCAGCACGGCGTCCGGGATGCCGTCGATAATTGAAGCGAGCTTCTGTCTGTCGTCCGACAGCCGCCATACTAGCCCGCGAAAGCGGAGGCGCAACTCTTCCAGGCTTCGCTCCACCCCGCCCAGTTCTCCGGAGCCGCCGGACACCAGAGCCGTCTCATAGTCTCCCTCGGCCAGGGTGGCGGTGAAACGCTCCATAGCCTCCAGTCGGCGGGTCATGGGCCTGGCGACCAGGTAGGAGATGACCATGGCTAAAAACAGCGCCGGCAAGGCGGTGAGCAACAGCCGATACTTCATTCCTTCCGTCAGGGTCTCCACATCAGACACCGGCCTTGACAATCGAATAACAGGATCGGTGGGAATGGCGAGGAATACCGTCTGTTCACCCAGGGCGGCGCTTTTCCGGCGGTCCACACCTCGCAGCCCCTGCAACGCCTGGGTTACCTCCGGGCGGAAAAGCTGGTTGGTGGATTTCTTGGTGTTGATCATGGAATCCGCCAGAACGACCCCACTTCTGTCTATGATGGTGAATCGGAAATCGGTGGCGCGTCCAATTTCCCGGACCAGTTGGGCATTCTCCGGATTCCAGGGGATAAGTTGCGCCGCGGCCTGGCTGGCGGCCCGTTCCAGGTCATTTTCCGCCTCTCGGTTCTGGTATTCCCACAGGAACGAATCGGCCAATATTTCTATGAGCAACACCAAAGCCAGGAGCGAGAGCCCCAGGGCGGTGAGAATGTATGTGTATAAGCTGCGGTGAAACATATCAGATTTAAGGCTCTCCACTGTTTGGTTTATTCGCAGGATTGAACCGATAGCCAGTCCCGCGCACAGTCTCCAGAAAGTCCGGAGAGGATGGGTCTTTTTCTATCCTGGCTCGTAACCTTCTTATATGCACGTCCACAGTGCGCGGATCGATATACAGCTGCCCTCCCCACGCCCCCTCGATCAGGCTCTCGCGGGAGAACACCTTCATGGGCCGGGTGGCCATGAAAACCAGAAGCTTGTACTCCTGGGGCGCCAGTTGAGTCTCCTGGTTGTCCACAAACACCTGGCAAGATTCCAGGTTTATTTTAAGGCCGCCGAACCTCAGCGGCTCCAGGCTTTGGCTGGCCCCATGGCTGGAGCGACCCAACACGGCGCGGACCCTGGCCACAAGTTCCCTGGTGCTGAAGGGCTTGGCCACATAATCATCCGCCCCAAGCTCGAACCCCACCAGCACATCCGATTCGGAGCTTTTGGCGGTGAGCATGATCACCGGCACATGGGCTCCGGCCGGGCTTTTGCGCAACCGACGCAACACTTCAAAACCTAAAAGATCCGGCAGCATCACATCCAGAATAAGAAGATCGGGAGGCCTGGCCAAAGCCGCTTCGAGGGCCTGGCTCCCGGTGAGGGCCGTCGTCACATCATGGCCGTTCACCACAAGGTTATACCGCACAAGCTCCAGTATATCCTCCTCGTCGTCGGCAACCAGAATTCTGGCCATATCCTCCTATTCCAAAGCGTCAGCGCCTATTTCCCAAACGAAGTATGCCGGATGTCTTTCCCCTTCACCAGATAAATCACCATTTCCGCGATGTTGGTGGAATGGTCGGCTATCCTTTCCATCTGCTTGGAGATGTTCATAAGGCTCAAGTATCCTGTGATGCCCGATGGCGCGTCCTTCATCTCGGTGAGCAGCGCCCGGAATATCTGTCGGTTCAACTCATCCACCGTCTCGTCCCTGGCGCAAACCGCCTCCGCCTTCTCCGAGTCGCGGGCCACATAGGCGTCCAGGCTGTCGTGCAGCATCCCCTGGGCTATCTGGGACATACGCAAAAGCTCGTTCAGCGACGAGCTGTGCGGATCGTTCATGATCTCCAGCACCCGCTCGCTCATGTTCGCCGCCAGGTCGCCGATCCTCTCCAGATCCGTGGATATTTTCAGCCCGGTGATCAGCAGCCGCAGATCCTCCGCCGCCGGTTGGCGCAGGGCCATGATGGCCACGCACATATCGTCGATATCCACCTCGTATTTGTTCACCGCGTGGTCTTCTTCGATCACTGTCCGGGCCAGCTTGGCGTCGCGCCACTCCAGGGCCCGCATCGCCTTGCCGATGGCCGCCTCCACCATCCCGCCCATGCGCAGGACCGTGTCCTTCAGGTGGCTCAATTCCGCTTCAAAGTTTTTACTGGTATGGGGTCTCATGTTTATATAGCCCAAAAATGTATTTTAATATTCACCGTTGGCCTTATCCGAATCGGCCGGTTACGTATTCCTTTGTCCTGTCCGCCCTGGGCACGGTGAACATGGCGCTGGTCTCGCCATATTCCACCAGCCGCCCCAGATACATGAACGCCGTATTGTGCGACACCCGGGCCGCCTGCTGCATGTTGTGGGTCACTATCACAATGGTATACCTCCCCGACAACTCGTCGATAAGCTCCTCTATCTTGGCCGTGGCCACAGGATCCAGCGCCGAACATGGCTCATCCATCAGCAACACGTCCGGATCGGCGGCGATGGCCCTGGCTATGCACAGCCGCTGCTGCTGGCCGCCGGAGAGGCCCAGAGCGCTCTGGTTGAGCCGGTCCTTCACCTCGTCCCACAGCGCCGAGGACTTCAACGCCCTTTCCACCGTGTCGGCGATCAGCTTCCTGTCGCGCACCCCATCCACTTTCAGCGGGTAGGCCACGTTTTCCGCTATAGACATGGGGAAAGGATTCGGCTTCTGGAACACCATCCCCATCCTTTTGCGCAGGCCGATCACGTCCACATCCGGGTGGAAGATCTCCTGCCCGTCGAATATGATGCTCCCCTCCACCCGCAACCCGTCGATAAGGTCGTTCATCCGGTTATAGGACCGCAGCAGGGTGGACTTGCCGCAGCCCGAGGGGCCGATCAGCGCCGTCACCAATCCTTTTTCCAGTTCCATCTCCACGTCGAAGAGCGCCTGGCTGGCGCCATACCACAGGGAAAACCCCTTCATGGTCACCAGCGAGCCTTCGTCCCCCTTCATCTCGTGGTGGATCGTGGGTTCCACGTGCAGATGGTTCAAAGCGTTATCGTTCATAAAATAAAGTGTTTCCGTGAATCAAAAATGTCCGGCCACATAGCGCTTTTTGAGCCTGTTGCGGACGATAATAGCTCCGGCGTTCAGCGCCGCCACCACGCTCATCAGAAGCAGGGTGGTCATGAAAACCATGGGCTTGCCGGCTTCGGCGTTGCGCGACTGGAAACCCACATCGTAAATATGGAAACCCAGGCACATGAAACTGCGCTCCAGGTGGATATAGGGGAATATCATATCCACCGGCAACTCCGGCGCCAGCTTCACCACCCCCACCAACATTAAAGGCGCCACTTCGCCCGCTCCCCTGGCCATGGCCAGTATCAATCCTGTCATTATACCTGGTAGCGCCCTGGGAAGCACGATATACCGGATTGTCTGCCATTTGGAGGCGCCGCAGGCCAGCGAGCCTTCCCTGGCGGACTGAGGCACCGCGGAGAGAGCCTCTTCCGTGGCCACGATGACAACAGGCGCCGTGAGCAGCGCCAGTGTCAGCGAAGCCCATAACACACCGCCGGAGCCGAAGGTGGGGGAGGGGAGCCTTTCGGCGTAGAGCCACTGGTCTATCCACCCTCCCATTCCATAGGCGAAAAAGCCCAGGCCGAAAATCCCATATACAATGGAAGGCACTCCGGCCATGTTGTTCACCGACACCCGGACCAGACTCACCAGCCAGCTTTGCCGGGCGTACTCGCGCAGATACAGCGCCGCCACCACTCCGAAAGGCGCCACCAGAAGCGCCATCATAACCGTCATTACGAAGGTGCCGAAAATGGCCGGCATAACCCCGCCTTCCGTATTCGCTTCCCGCGGTTCCGCCACCAAAAACTCCCACCAGCGGGAAATATACACCCCCACCTTGCCGAAAAAGCCCAGGGCGTTGGGTTTGTATAAACGCACCACCTCGCTTTGACGAATTGTCTTTTCCATCCCGGACACGCTGGCGAAGGTGATGGTTTGGGCGGCGTCCAGGAGGTCCAGCCGGTTCGCCTCCTCGGCCAGTTTGGCGTATTCTCCCTCCAGCCTGTCGGTTGTAATGGAGGTTTCCTTTGCAGCGGCCAGATATTCTTGCGAATCCTTCCCATGATCCAGCGCCACTTTGCGCAGTGACAGCCTGGCCTCTTCCAGCTGGCGGTTCACATACCCTACCTGGACCTTCTGCAGCTTTCGAATCTTGTGGCGTCTTTGCTGGGCCTGTGTGACCAGGTGGGCTAGCTTGTCATGCGTCAGGGGGTCCGGGGCCAGCCTGGAGTCCCCATTGTCCACAGAGACTAGCTTTCCAATGAACGGTCCCCATTCCAGCCGCTCCACCAGCAGGATATCCTCCGGGGCGGCGATGGTCTTGATGTCCATGTCGGACACCCACCTGAAATCCTCGTTGGTCAAGTCGTAGTTCCCCAACCGGTATAAGGAGCGGATCGAGGGTCCGGCGGGCGGTTTTCCTTGGCTGGCCACGGGCATAAAGGTCTCTGAGCGGACCAGTTCCCCCGCCGTCACACTATCGTCCATCATCGTGATTGTATAGACAGGTCTGGGCCAGAACGCCTTCACGCCGTTGTATGTGACCAGGGCCAGAAAGCTGACGATCATCACCACCCCGGCCGCCAACGCCCCGCCCAGGAGCCAGACATACGGCTCCCCCCGGGCCGAAAGGGGAGCATGGCCGCTGCGACGCATGGGGGGGGGCAACTTTCCGTTATCTTCCATCACAACCTCGAAAACCTTTTTCGGAACCGCATCCGCACCAGTTCGGCCACAGAGTTGATGACGAAGGTCATCAGGAATAAAGTTAGCCCGGAGAGGAACAAGGTCCGATACAACGTGCCTCCCACCACCGCTTCCGGCAGTTCCACCGCAATGTTGGCCGATAGCGCCCTCAATCCACCGAATACGTTCATTTCCATCACCGGTGTGTTTCCCGCCGCCATCACCACTATCATGGTCTCTCCCACGGCCCTGCCCATGCCGATCATCACAGCGGAGAAGATGCCGCTGGCCGCCGTGGGAACCACCACCCAGATGGCGGTCTGCCACAAGGTGGCGCCACAGCCCAGGCTGGCGCCGCGCAAGTGATCCGGCACGGCGGAGAGAGCGTCTTCGGCGATGGTGTATATGATCGGGATCACCGCGAATCCCATGGCAAAACCCACTATCAGGGTATTGCGTTGGGCATAGGGGCCCACCAGGCCGTCCCTTGGGTCAAATCCCAATTTTTGCGCGAAGACCGCCGCGATCCATGCGACCAGTGAAGCGGACATCGCCAGGGCCAGGGCCTTGCCCATCTCCACTGTCCCCGCGGCCAGGCCGCCATGGGCCTGGCTTCCCCGTCGGCCCCCCCTGCCGCCATATCGGGCGCCCGCCACGGCCAGCACTGCGGCGGCCATGGGAAGGAAAAGCATGAACAGAAAGGGCGTGGCCTGGGTTTGTTTGTTGCTCAGCCACCGGCTGAAATTTCCATCGAAGAAAGCAGCCTCGAAAGGGATCCCAAGGGAAAAGGCCAGCGATGCGCCCGCTCCCAGCGACAGCGCCATGGCGATGAACTTGACGCTTCCGGAAAATCTTTGCGCCACCGGCGGGGGCAAAAGCTGCCATAAAAGAGAGCCTGTGATCAGGGAGAGGGGGATAGTTAGCCCGCAAAGCAGCACCGGGCCGATCCCTTTTTCCACTATTGGCGCCAGCACCAGGGCCGCCACGAAACCCAACGCCACCGAGGGAAGAGAGGCCATCATCTCCATGGTGGTTTTCAGGGGGCTTCGATATCGCTTTTCCAGAAACTCGGAGGTGAAAACCGCCGCCAAAATGGCCAGGGGAACAGCGAAGAGCATGGAGTAAAAGGTGGCTTTCAGCGTTCCGAAAATCAGAGGCATCAGGGAGAGCTTTGGCTCGTTATCATCCGTGGCCGCCGAGGATTGCCATGTATAGGAAGGCTCGGCGTATCCCTCATACCATACCTTGCCGAAAAACGCCGTCCACGAGGCTTCCGGATGGGGCGCGCTTATTTTCCACAGGCGTATGGCTCCGCTCCCGGTGGCCAGCAAGGCGCCGTCATGTCGCGCCGTCAGGTCCATCCCCCGGATTTCGGAGCTGGCGGCCACATCCAGGCGCAGCGCCACCCGGTCGCTGGCGCCATTGCGGAGCCAATACCCTCCAGGCCCGGCGGTGAGGAAAGTTTTGCCCGAGGCGGAGGGAGCGATGGCCGTCACCGGGCCCTTGTGGGGTTCGAGCCTTCTGGCCCGGATAACCCGCATTCCATCGGCGGTGCCCGATCCTGGACGGGAAAGGATGAAATGTATTCCCACTCCCCCGTCGGAGGCGCCCACCACCAGGGACTGGCGACCCGCCAGAAACGCCGCCGAGGTCACCTTCACCCCGGGGGAGGTGAGGCTTACCGTTTCCGCCAGGAAAGCGCCGGAGGGCTCCCTGGCGTTATATCTGTACAGAACCCCGTCTTCCTGGATCAGCAGGATGTCCACCCCCTTTTCTGTGATGAACAGCCTGTCGTTGAGATCAATCCTGGAGATAGCTGGCAGTTCGTATGACTTAACCGAGGTGCTCATCTTACCGGTCATCATGTTCGCCTTTATGGTGGCGTGATGGAGGGAAAGACCCCCGGAAACGTCCAAAACCGCAAAGGTCCAGAGGCGTTTTCGCTCGCTTCCGGAAACCGCCAACGCCAGAGCGGCCACCTTTGTTCCTCCGGACTTTAATATGCTTCGGGAAGAGGACTCCATGGACACTTTGCGGATCTGGTCCCCCGCCACCTTGCTGAACACGGCGCCTTCCCCGAGCCAGGTATCCGGCTCCAGCGAGTCATAGGCGGAAAGGTCATAACCTTTGGGGAATATCTCCACCTTGAATGTGATGGACCCAGCGGCGATGGAGCCGTCCTCGAAACCGGCGGCGAAATCGCCGGTGGTCTTGTCAAAGGCTATAGCCGTGGGGCTCGGTTTTTCCATTCCATCGGTGTTTTTGAAGTCGATAACAGATTCCGAGACGATTTGGCCGCTTTTCGGGTGGTAGCTGACAATACGCCCGTCCGGGGCGATCTCCACCGCCAGATGAAGGTACTCGTCAATGAGGGTGGCGGCGGACCTGGCCCATGGAAGGGGTCTGCTGGCGCTGAATTGGCCGGTGACGGAGCCTGCCTGGAATAGAGGGAGAACCTGGCTTATCAGATAGACAAGAATCCCCATGACCGCGGCGATGACAAGAATCCCCCCGCCGGTGATGGTGTATCCGGCGATGATATCGGCGAGGATCACAGCTCGCTGGGTCTCCTTGGGCCTTTTGTATCCCGTGGTAGGTTCCTCACTTGTCACCGCAGGATCCTGATCCATTATCTATTCCACCATTAAACGAGTTGGGGTTCATATAGTGATCAGGAACCATATAAGGTTCCGCCACCCCATAAAGTATACGCTCCGGAATATTACGGCAATGTTACGGGGGGCTTTCGGTTTAGTTAACTTTTGGATCGAGATTGCTTTCGACAATACAGGATGAAAATAAGAAATGGGTCATGGAATGGGTCTATACGGTGGATTTCATGTTACAATTCTTGTTCATATTATCGTAGACCATTATTCCTTTGTATCAGGTTGATTGGATGCCCACAAAAGACGCTGTTCCGGAGCTTGAAACCTTAAAGAAGGTGGAGTTCTTTTCCGTAATCCCCGATGAGAGCCTGATGGAGCTTTCGCGCAAGGTGGCATGGAAAAAGTACAAGAAGGGGGAGCGTCTATTTGATGAGGGGGAGAAGGCCCATAGCGTATACATAATCGCCGGGGGCAAGGTCAAGGTGGTGAAAGAATTTCCCAGCGGCAAGAACGCCATTCTGGGGATTTTCGGTGTGGGTGGGTTGGTGGCGGAGATCGCAGTGATAGACAAACTTCCATACCCCGCCACCGCCATAGCGCTGGACGACTGTGTTGTGGGCGATCTTCCCGCCGAAATATTCATCGACTTTCTTCGGAGCAATCCGGACGCTCTTTTGGAAATGGTGGCAGGTCTGGGCGCCAAGCTGCGAGACCTGGCGGATAACATGGGCTCCATGGCGGTGGAGAGCGTGGAAAAAAGGCTGGCCAGGTTCTTGCTCAAGTTCGGTGATGAAATCGGCAAGGAGACCGATGAGGGGCTTTCCTTCACCCTGCCGGTGACCAGGCAGGATATAGCCGAGCTTATAGGGACATCCTTTGAGGTGGTGGAGCGCGGCCTGAAAAAGATGAAAGTCAGCAAGCTTATAAAGGTGGAAGGGAAAAAAATAGTCATCAAGGATATTGATGGGCTTTTTCAGCTGATAGAGAAGGGGCGCTGACCCGGAACAAGCCGCTGAAGAGCGCCTTGCCTTCACCAAAGGCCGATGGGGGCCTGCTCCTTCATGAATGTTTGTCGCCGCTTTCTTTTATTCCCAGCAGAAGATACAGGATCATCCATGCGCGCTCCAACTGTCCTTTGGCGATCCTCCTGAATATGTCCATGATAAGAAGCAAGTATATGAACGGAGTGTATATAGGGATATGCTTTCGGGTGAAAGCAAGGCGGTTGCGGGCGTAATAATAATCGCATGTATAGCTTCTTTTTCTGATGTCGCGGTTTATCCCTATGGAAACTCCCCGCTTGTGATATACCACGCTGGCTTCGGCCCAGGCCATGATATACCTCCCCTTCGCCTCCCTTATCCAGTCTAATTCCTCGAAGTATAAAAAATAATCTTCCGACATCAGCCCTATCTCCGAAAGCCAATCCCTGGTGATCAGCATGGAGGCGCCGTATACATAATCCAGCCTGCTCTCCACTTCCTCGGGGGTCAGCTTGCGCCCCTGGGGCAAAGCTGGCGCAAAGAGCTTTGGGCGGCCCAGAACCTTGTTATAGGTGGCGCCCCCCAGGGCCTGGATCTGGTCCGGCTGGTGATAATGCATCACCGTGGAGCCGCATATTCCATATTCCTTTTTGTCATCCACCCGCCGTGTCAAGGCCGACAGGGCTCCAGGCTCCACCACTGTGTCGTTGTTTAACAACCACACATATGAGTAGTCGCCACGCTTGATAATATATCGCAATCCCACGTTGTTACCGCCGGCGAATCCCAAATTATCGCCGGTCTGGATCAGGATCAGTTTCCCCTCGTCCGCGTCCACCCCTCCGCCGGCCTCGGCCTGTGTCTTGTCCAGCAGCGCATAAGGGATTGGCTTCTTCACAGGGGGGGAGATAAGGCGTGTGAGTTTTGGGTTTACGCCGCTTTCATCTACCTTCAAGGCGCCATCGGCCCATGCCCGGATGTGGTCCAGGGAGCCGTCGGAGGAATCGTTATCGAGGACTACAACCTGGAATGATGGGTGCTCAAGACGGAACACGCTTTCAAGACACTCAATGGTGTCCTGCCATCCATTCCAGTTTAGGATAAGGACATAGCTTTTTTCTGTCATGTCAGGTATATAGACTAGTTCAGGACTTTCGGGTGGAAACGTGCATTTCGTCGCCAATATCCCCTTTGAATTTGAGCCAAAACCACATGATCAGCTGGTATATCAGGCCTGCCAACTTTTCCGATTTTGGCCATCGCATGATTTGGATTCCTCTGTCGTGCAAAATGTCATTGCTGCTCATATAACCGTAATTCGCGTTATTTATGGTGGTTGTTATATTAACCTCGGAAAATCCGGCTGACTTTACCAGGGCTGTAATCGAGACCGGCGAAAAGTCGTGAATATGACGGGGAGGGTCCCACCCGATCCAGGCCTTGCCGAAATAACGCGCTCCCAGGCTATTGATGTTGGGAGCGGTCATGGAAAGCAGGCCTCCGGGTTTCAGGATGCGCCTGATCTCTATCAGTGTCGCTCTGGGGTCATGGAGATGCTCTATGACATGGCTCATTATTACCACATCAAAAGAATCATCTTTATAATTCTGTTCCTTCAATGCGCCACAACTGACGTCGAGGTTTTTGGAAACGCAGTTCGCTACGGCGTTGGGGTCCTGCTCCACTCCCTGGGTTTCCCACCCCAGTTCTCGCAATAGCTCCAGCTTCCGGCCACTGCCGCAACCTATTTCCAGCAACCGGGAGCCACCAGCGGGCACTCCCATAATCTGGGCGTCGATGACCGCCCTTCTTCCCGGGTGCAAGTAGATCGCCAACCCAGCAAGCTTACGCCAGATGGAAAGATGATCCTTGAAATATCCATATTTCGCAGATAGATATCCGATGCGCATATACTGATACAATCTGACAATGCGACCGCCATAACCAAGGCCGATGTCGCTGTGGGTATAGTATGACTGGTATGCTTTGTGAATCTCTTCTTCCATGGGCAAAGGATCCACCCAGGCCAGGCCGCAGGAACTGTTGGAGCAAAGGCGGACGTTCCATAGCTGGCCTGTATCCAGAAAGCAATCCTTGATGCCTTCATGCAATATTTCGCCCGGGGATCCACACAGATAGCAGCTCGGGGATGGCGCAGCCTTGATTGCCAGGTTTATATTTCTTTCTTCCATTTGGATAAATCTCTGTTTGTTATTCGTTCAATTGTTGAGATGTCGTCGATGAATCCTGACAACAATTCCTTTTTGAACTCAGTCGAAAGCGCTCTTCTTTTTCCTTTTGCGGCTAAAATATCCTTTGAAAGGTTCCATATGCCGGTCCTTTCAATATTCAATACTTTTTTGATCTTCGCCCAAGGTTGCTTGAGACTATTCAGAAGGGTGGCGACTCCCTGGTGTCTCCATAGCCTGGATTCGTTTACGGGCGGGAAGTTGGTGCGCCCATCGTATGGCGCCCCAAGAAACTCCAGCACCTTCTTGTAGATCCCAAGGGTGTCGCTTAGGAAATCGTCGAATATCACCACCATTACCTGCTCTTTTGGGAATGTCTCCAGCAGTTTTGTGATATGCCGCCCGTTCATGCACACGTCCCGGTATTGCAGCACGGAGCTGTGCGGGCATTGGGCCGGAAGCTTGTCGTTGGAATTTCGGAGCTCCTGTTTATTCCATGCGGTCTGAAAATCCGATATGTCTTCCCAACCAGCCAATAGATATTGCCCGTGCAGGGCATATGCCATATCCAGCGGATTGCGAACCATTGTTATAATTCTGGATTCTTTGCAGAAATCCCTGATACGTATATGCGACTGGTAATCCATTAAATACAGTACCGAAGAGTCTCCCAGCAATGTGGCCTCTTCCTGGGCGTCATGGTATATACGAGAGTATTCCTCGGCAGTGTGGGTGGCCAAGGGAAGCTTGTCTTTATGGGAATAAAAATAATATGGTTCTTTGATCTCCGGCATGAAAATGGACGGATGTGTTTTAAGGTATTCATGCAGGGCTGTGGTTCCGCACTTGGGCGCCCCGGCGATAAAAAAGTTGGGGGATTTAGCTTTCATTGGCCACCCGTCTATGCATGAATGGGAAAGAATATATACCCAACTTGTTGGCCACCACAATAAACATCGTCACGTTCCAGAAGATCATAGACACAGAAAAACTGATGGCCGCCCCCGTTATGCCATAAGCGGGGATCAGGAACATGTTCAATGTCAGATCCAGCATCACGGCGCTGAAAATGACCATGGACGCGTGCCATTGCAGCCTGGTGACATTCATTATATACCCGACAGGACCGGCGAAGGCGTTTATTGCCTGGCCTGTGGCAATGATCAGGAGCGCCGTGTATCCCCTGGTGAATGATTCGCCGAATATAGAAAGCAAAAACTCACCACCGAAGATAATAACAAGGATAATCGGCATTGTAACCAGAATGATGAATAATGACATCCGGCTCACCGTCTCCTGCAGGTCATCCATCTTCCCCTCCGCCCATTGCCGGGACATGACAGGAACCGCAACGGCGTTGACTGATATTAGACCTATGGGGATGAGCGTGGCGAGTTTTGTGGCCGCAGCGAAAACCCCCAGATCCTCCTGGGGCACGGCGAACATGCCCAGCAGGATGATGTCCATTTGGGAAAGCACAACCCCAAACCCGGCGGACAGATAAATGGGCTTGGCCAGGTCTATCCATCTTCTGGTCTCTGTCATCGGTTCGCTGGCCTGACATTCGGGCGGCATGGCTTTGCTGATGAAATATGTAATCACCAGCAGCGATAGAACAATCGGCGGGATATCCAGCAAAACCAGGGTCAGCACATTAAACGTTATTCCCATGGCATAGAACCCGATGGCCAGCAGGATAACCAGCAGAAGAGGGCGGATGACCAAACCCAGGAGGTAGGCTTCTATAGACTTGCCCAGCGATTGCAGCAGGAACATGCGAAACATGAACACGGCGTAAAGAGGAAGCAGAAGCGCCGCCGCAGCGAATTCCCATCGGGCGCCATAAACCTTGTCATCCAGACTAATAGAAAAAAGGAGAATGCAGCCTGCCATTGCTGCGGAAAAAAGGGCCAAAGCCAACTGCGTATATTTGACATACCCGCGCAACAGACCCCACTGGCGACCGGCCATATACTCCCCAACCATTTTCAACGAAACAGTCTGAAGGCCTATGGTCATGGAAGAGTACGCTATGATAAGCCAGGAATAAATGTAGGAGTATAAACCGAATCCTTTTTCACCTGCGGTTCGGGCGATTATCACATTGACGGCGAAAGCCAGGCATAGTCCGGAAAGCCGGATAGCCATCATCACGGAAGACTTTTTTCCGATCATGACATCCACACCATGTGGATGGAAGCCATCATCCGACACCGCAGGGGAGAGTTGGCGCGTGCGTCTTTGCGACGTGAAGCGTCGGCTGTGAAGAGACTGAGAAGAACCATTAACGCCATTTGAATAAAGTATGACAAGGATCCTGCGAACTCCTGCCAAAGGCAATGCGCCTGGGAACAACTTCTTAACCCTGCGATTATAGCATAGAGCCGGATCTATTCGCCCCGCATGG
>Ga0224501_10002819_pt1 | contig 13690 bp, 10 predicted proteins | sample SF_Oct11_sed_USG_4_FD_169105 | JGI IMG/M metagenome (GOLD analysis project Ga0224501, IMG submission 169105) | Sediment microbial communities from San Francisco Bay, California, United States - SF_Oct11_sed_USGS_8_1 | ecosystem: Environmental > Aquatic > Marine > Sediment | place: USA...
AATGAGCTCCTCACATAACTCCTAGCTCCCACTGGGCGTCCACTGTAATAATGAGCTCCTCACATAATTCCTAGCTCCCACTGGGCGCCCACTGTAAGAATGAGCTCCTCACATAATTCCTAGCTCCCACTGGGCGTCCACTGTAATAATGAGCTCCCCACATAATTCCTAGCTCCCACTGGGCGCCCACTGTGAGAATGAGCTCCTCACAGAATTCCTAGCTCCTACTGGGTGCCCACTGTGAGAATGAGCTCCTCACATAACTCCTAGCTCCTACTGAGCGCCCACTGTGCGAATGAGCTCCTCACATAATTCCTAGCTCCTACTGGGCGCCCACTGTGAGAATGAGCTCCTCCCATAATTCCCAGGTCCTAATGGGCGCCCACTGTGAGAATGAGCTCCTCACATAATTCCCAGCTCCTACTGGGCGCCCACTGTGAGAATGAGCTTCTCACATAATTCCTAGCTCCTACTGCTCCTACAGAGTAACGGGTAACCACAGGAATCTCATCGCCCTAGCCATCAGGCATCATGAATGCCTGCCCGCAAAACATCGCTAATTTGCTGTCAGCAATTTTTCGACCTGAGAGTACAAAGAGTTTCACTCGCTGTGTTTTTACTGACTGTCTAAGGTGAATCCGACACAACCTCTTATACACTTCAAAGAATCGCATTTGTCAGCTGGTTTAATTTAACTCAATAAAGTTTCAATGGAGAATGTGTGGGTTTGTATGCGCTTATCATAGACCTACTTGTTTTATAGGTGTCTATGTCTATGATAGTAACTGATCTGTTATCTAAAGTTAATCGCACTATCATAGACATATAATACCTTGCGTCTAATACATTATAAATATACGCTTTTCTATTGTAGGAGTGCTGCGTCGTGGTAAATGGCCTTTCATCAGAGTTGGAAACCTTGGAGCAGCTCGGTTCTGAGCTTACAGAAATGTCATCAGAAGAGAAAGTCTTATCCACTGTGTCCCGGCTGAGGTATGTTCCGACAAAACTATTGCCACTCAGGAAACTGTCCAATGAAAATCCCTTACATTAGTTCAGTATTCAGTCTCGACCAAAATTTGGAATGTATTACAAATATGCCAAATCAATCAACAGATTATACAAATTTTATACTCCTTTGAATTGAGGGTTAATCCTAGGTTTATGAAAGGAAGTGTTTCTGTGGATTAGAACAGACATTCTGCGCTATTATATTACCAACAACGATTTAAATCATTTTACGAAAATAAGTTCGTATTATGAACCCTGTGGAATGAAGGGTGGCTGTTGTTTCACGCCTTTTAAATTTTATTGGTGATTTCTTAGGTCTCGATATGAAACTTTGACGGAGTCGTTCAACCGCCTGGTGTCTCGTTGTGAGTCATCAGTAACCAATCAGATTCGGTACAATGAAGCCCTAACTGAATTCGACGAATGGGTAAAAGGGATCACAACAAAGAAGGATAGCATAACATCGTTAGAGACGCTGAGACAACGTCAGGAAGCACTGACCGTGAGTATCTATACATATTTGCTGGTTAAATACGATGGTTATACCCCAGTGCTAGTGGAAGGGGTGGAGTGATAGGAGTTATCTGATTAGCAGTACCCTAGTGCTAGTGAACGGGGGGGAGTGATAGAAGTTATCTGATTAGCAGTACCCCAGTGCTAGTGGAAGGGGTGGAGCGATAGAAGTTATCAGATTAGCAGTGAGGCTAGTGGAAGGGGTGGAGTGATAGGAGTTATCTGATTAGCAGTGAGAAATATTTCAGTGGCGATAAGCCCCTACCTCCTGCTCAATACCCCTGAGTTTGGCATAAGTGATAGTGGTCCACACAGTCTGTTACTAAAAGAATCATAATTCCAAAACTTTAACAAACAGATTAAACCAATCTGAACTGCAGGAAATTTTGTCGGGCAGCCGCCACTCTTTCCTCGTACCAGCTATCGCGCTGTCCTTTAGCCCTCCTTCCTTCCACCATTTCTGCCAATCTATGCCTATATCATTTGGGGCAGTACAATAACAAATAAAATAAAATATTTCAGGTCTGTCTATCATATCAGTCTTCTGGTGAAGCGCTACTCTTGGCATTAACCCAAGCTGCTGAAGCTGTTTATCCGAACACAGCGCTGTCAGAACGCAAAACTATACAAGCCGATGTCAGAGCAAGACAACTCCACCTGGATAACCTCATGTCTGCTCTTAGTCTGATTAACAAGCAGGTGTGTACTTTCCGCAGGGAGGTTGGTTTTAGTGACATCTTCACTGTGATGGTGAAGTTGTCGGGTAGATGCTTGTTTGGAACCAGTTATGGCTTAGAATGGAGCACTGCGAGTGGCCCAATATCATTGCTCATCTGATGGTAAGGCTTGTGTTTCGATTTGAGTTAAGATTAAAGAGAGGCTCATACTGACACTCTCATACCCATGACCGGGAATTGAATTCAGGCTCTTAATGGTTCGACCCCTCGGCCATCCCGCAGACATGCCTGAAGGAAACAGTAGAGTCACTGAAATGTCTGAATGGAGTGGTGGCTCAGAGGATAAGGGCCTTCATTCAGAATCGGGGATTCTTGGTTTGTTTGCGACACATTGGCTGTCTTGTTGTGAGGGTTTGTGATGCATGTCTCTACTGTCTCGTAGGGTCCATATGTTATAGATTTAGAGTCTTGGAATGGCTGACAAACTATCTACTTTATTCAATGACTAAGTGAACGAGTGAGCGGGCTATCAGTTAGGTTGGGTCCCAAAACCACACCCTTCATGATAGATGGGATTCCACTATGTAACCGCAATGCCTTTAAGCAATACTCATTACTCAAAGGCAAAGGCTCTAATCCTGAGGCCTATCAAAGGGAGGTAATTACTATTGTCCAGACCACATGTCACGAAATGTGACACGATTCCCGGTTGGGCACCACTTTGTATTTGACCCTCATCAAACTCACAAGGTGACGCTAAATGAAGAAGGTCCATCCATGGAGTGACAGCTGTTATGGGGCATGGAGTGACAGCTGTTATGGGGCATGTGGGTGCAAACAAAAAGTCTCTCAACGGTGCACCCTGGAAAACGCTCAAAGGCTCTGTAGGCCAATTCCTGCGTACCATTGACACTGATCACAATTCATTAAATCTATTCAACGATTGTTGTAGGTCCGTAATAAGCTATCGGACACAGAGGCCCTATGGGTAAGGGTTTCTCATATTCAAAATGCAGCTGAGCAGACAGTGAGGGATTCAGGAGAGGAAATGATCCTCCGATCCACATGCGCAGAGAAAAAGGCACAACTAGCTACTTACCAGGTTAGTGTTCATAATGGAGAATGGGGATGGGATGGTTTGGAATAACTCATGCTCCAGTATACCATCAGTGCATCATATGATTACTTTTGAGTCTCGGGTTTTCACAGGGTTTTTATGAGTGAGCGATTCAAAGCAGCATTCTTCTCTGGCGTTACCTGCAAGATGAAGCGATGGCTGGTTGACAGCGTATTAGGCCTAAAACGAACCCCACCTATAAAGTTATATAAATACTATGGGGTATGCGGGTAGAGCTCAAAGTCCCCTAATGGTACACCCTTAGGAGTACTGTAGGTCATTCGCTACATACCCCTGACATCATTCTGGATGCTAAAGAAAACTGACTGAATTGAAACTGTCTCATGCCGCATCAGCTAAATTCGACTTAGAAAACCTATTTTCTTGCTGATTGCTCCTGGCATGTTTTTACAAGAAATCTCATAAAAATCACCCCAGGCCCTAGTGTTACCATTGACTGGATATTGGAGCTGTGTACCAACCAACATGAACATAATCTCATATCATTTCACAGAAACACGCAGCTCAGCTTGATGAATGTCGCGCAGCCCTGGACCAGCTTCAGGCTTCGCTGAGTCCACAATCATCCCAGGAAGGCCTCAATCTAGGTCACAGCATCAGTGAAGTCACTCAGCTGATCAGTACTAAACACCAACTAATTGATGGATGGTCTCAACTATACAGGTATGAGTCTACACTGTATGTCTTCATAATATGGATGATACCTGATTCAATTTCTAGTGGCACTTCGCTTTAGGCAATCCCAACTTTTAAGAAATGGCGAATTCAATTGATGCGTTAAGACCCGCCGACAATTGTTGGTCGTTGCTCTGCTACAAAGTTGATTGGACTCCTATGGCTGTGTGAAGTGAGGGAGACCCACTTATAGAGTAACCATCTCTATGGGGCCTTTGGGCGTACCCCCGAAAATTTTGAATTGAAGACTCTTTAGGCTAGTTTCTGTATAACCTAACACTGGTCAGTATTTGAAAGGAGACTGATAAAATAAAATACATACATTTATTGCATCCTAGGTAGCAGCTGAGTACATGCATTATTTATTTCAGCGGTTATGTTGAGGAACACAAGCTGTATAACGGACAGTGTGAGGAGATGAGCGTTTTGCTGGAGACTCTTGGAGAACAAATTGCTGTCCTGAGTGAAACTGTTGCTAACAAACACAGTCTACAGGTGAGCAGATTTCCTGTGGTTATCTACAGATGGCTAATTTAAATTTAAGTTTTTTTTGGATTATTGGATTACTTGTTGGGCCATTATGACGCTGTCTGGCTCCCTTGTAGCGTGCACTAACTAAATTAACATCTTGCGAAACTGAACTGGAGGCTATTAACGACAGCCTACAGACAACCGCCATTTTGGAAGAGAAGGTCGTGGAGCACACAGTCGATCGCTCTGTTCTCAGTCTTGGGAATGTTCTTCAACATAAGGACAGTGGTGAGTTCTAATTATGGCGTGTGTGCAAATCAGGAAGACTGTCAATTCCTTTGGCCTGATCTGAGATACCGGTACAGGTATTCATCTAGTTATTATTTTTCATGGTACTATGCAGAATTTAAGCTGGTCTATTGAGTGAACATCCTAGATAAAACAAGACAATCTTGTTTTACGGTTTGTTTTCGGGATGGTTTACGATGAGCCCCATCGAGTAGGTGCTCTATGGGGTTTTATTTAAAGTCTCAATAGTATTCCTACAAGGGAGAACACACCAAGTGATGCACACCTTTGAGTTCGAACCCTGATCAGCTGGTTCAAATCAAAGTCGAATGCACTACCCACTAAGCCACTGCTCCTCTCCTGCTTGTTTTGAAGTGGACTGTGATTTATATAATGGAGTCAGACTCACAGTCGGCACAGTTGGATTGTTTCTCCGTTTGTGACTAATGATTGATCCCCTTATTTGGCAATAACGACCAGTTTATTTTAGTCTCATTCGCTTTCAGTTCGGTCGGCTTTGAATGCTAGTATGGAGCTGTTGACCTCAGACCTCCAGTTATGGGATAGCTTTGACTTGGCCTGCAGCCAATGCATGGATAGACTGATCAGCTTGGAGCATACTGTCGCTTCTGTGAGTTTACCGGATGATTCAAATGGCAAGGCTGCTCTTCTTCAGGAGATACAGGTATGGTTCCGCCTTTGGTGACACCACTGTCTCCCTGGTCATTCAAGTCATTGATATAAATGTATGTGAAAAAAATAAACTTAGACTGTGCAGGAATCACTACAATTATATCACCAGTTATCTCTCGTTTATAACAAAAGGTAAACAATTCCAATTTTAGTGTGCATCCAGTTTACCTTTTCCATGAAATTTAGAGCGACTCCCGATGAAGCTGTTTTGTTTCGATGATGTCATAACCCAATGGGACTGAGTGTCTGTGAACCAGCCTTGTACTGCAGACTGATTGCCAATCCATATATTCATACCAATGATGTACGCCTGTGGGGGTAACTGGGAACCCTGATAGATTGACCTATGGCTTTCATTGTAGGATATTGAGACAGAGCTGAAGCTAAATATGGAGGAAAAGGTAGCGGAAGTGGAGCTGGACTCACAGCAGCTTAATTCTCGCTATCAGAGTTCAGAGCCTCTGCAGTTGAGCTCCGCTCTCAGTAAGAAATACTCACACGTAACTCGTCTGGTGGAGGATGGCGTCCAGGCGTGGTCTGATAATCTCACACTTCACCAGCAGTTTGACTTGGAAGTTACTTCCTGTCAGAACGAGTTGACGAGCGCCGAGGAATTTGAAGAAGCTGTCTCCTCACATGCCACAGAGCTGCAGAGTCAACTCTTATTGGAGGTAGGTAAATGATGATTCTTCTAGTTGGGGTCAAGGAGACTAACCTCATGATGTAAGACATTTTGTGAACAAGTGAAAGTTTCGTTTTCTATTGACCCGCGCGATCTTTGATGGGCTCGATCGTATTCTGCTGACTAAACACTCATAGTTTGGACCGTTCTGCTCGCTTGGCTTATGGTTGGCTTATGTCATTTGTTGCGGTGGCTTAGTGTTTAGCCCGCTGAGCTTAGAATCAGGAGTCACTGAGTTGATTTGCCGGTTTGGGCAACAATTTGTGTTTCAACCTCATTGGATTCAGCTCGGACTTGGCCTTATTGGACAAAGCCCCGACATATGTCCGAATATGAAACATAGAGAAGATGCGCGTGTCTGAATGTAGTTATAGTAAAGGTACGCTTCTTTACAGGGCAAGGTTAAAGAGCTGAAAGCAAAGGCACAAAAGGTGGAGGGACAATTCCCGAATATAACCAGCACCAGCATGGCACTGGCTAAATGCACTAGCCACAATGGTAGAAGTCACATAAGGTGGGTTATATTTATGTTGTTAAGGCTGTTACCTTCATGAGTGTGGTGATTTTGGACAAAAACCTGAATATACCTGTAAAGGGTCTCCGATAGAATGCCAATGTGTATCTTTTTATTAATTAGTGTATTTTAAACTTTGGTACAAACTACAAAGGCCATCAGTGAAGCCTTTGATTGGCTAACTCGGTGGTGAAATGGTCACCGCACAATACATTGATGAAGAGGCTGTATATTGCCGAAGAGGCTGTATATTGCCGAAGAGGCTGTATATTGCCGAAGGCAGGCTTCTCATGACCTGTTATTGTCAACTCATGGCGGGGTGGGGGTAGTTTCCCATTGCACTCACCAGGCTCCTGGTTGGGAGTCAGCTGAACTAATACGTTATTGGTGGCTTATTAATGAGCCCAAATGGCAATACTACATTAGCTTACCAACTAATTGACGGTGTCTGAAGTCGCCCCTGAAGTTATTTTTCTTTCACCAGGTCTCTGGTTGACGGATTGAGAGCATCTCTACATAAACTCCACTGCTCAATAGGCAGACTGGAAAGGCAGTATCAACATTACAATGCTCAGGCAAAAGAACAGCTCTCTTGTCTTCAGAGTGTAAGCGCTCAACTTCCTGAACTAGAATCTGAGGTAACCGATGCCTCCCAACTCCAGGACTCCCTCACAGAAAAACGAGCAATGGTTCTAAAACTAGATCAGCTAGAGAAGACTGTGGCTTCCCTGCTTGCTCATCTTCAGGCAATAGATGATGAACATATTCCTATCCAGGAGAGGGAAGCTTACACGGATATAAAGGTATATCTTAGCCATCCTGAATAAATGCGGAAGACTGCTGTTGTTTCTGCTTGATAGAATTCTCCCTAGATTTCAGAGATTGACCCAACACATTTGTTCTGATCATTAGGCATAATATCAAAACCTCGACAATAGGTATCATCCCAACCAAACAATAACAATCTTTACTGTTTTACTAAGTTTTATAAACCTTATTTTTATAAAATTTATTTCAATTCAAACTGTTTTTACTGGTTTTATTTAAATCAATGTTTATTATTTTTATTTATTATAATATATATATATATAGATAACTATTTATTATTTTTTATTGTTTAAATATTTATTAAATAAAAATAATGTCTAGCTTCAATTTCCGTGCTGTCTTGTGGTGGCACATAATCCATTGAAACTTTCATGGACTATAGTGACCACTATGAACACAAACTAATTCACATTTTTTCTGATACAGGTAAAACTAGAAGTGTTAGCTCAGAAAAGAGCGGAATCACTCTCCAATCAACAAATCAGGGTGCAGCAACACGAAAAGCTAGCCAATCAAATGCGTCGACTCGACAGTGACATTGTGTCGCGACTGAATGATAGAATTGAACGATGTCAGCACCAACTTGACGTGGAGAACGCAATTCGAAGACTCACCGATATTGAGGTAGGAAATTTAGTGGTTCGAATGATTTGTTGGTTCCCCATATTTCACTATGTGGGTGGTGGGGATTTATCGCACAAATTGTCGGTTTTCTTTTGAGCCCATGCGTGTATTGTTTCCAACTTCGGTATTATGATTTTCTGTCGCTTTGTATTTTAGTCGATCAACAAGGTATATGTACAATGTGTATAATCAAACTCATGTCTATCAGTATGAGTATAATCAAACTCATGTCTATCAGTATGAGTATAATCAAACTCATGTCTATCAGTATGAGTATATCAAACTCATGTCTATCAGTATGAGTATAATCAAACTCATGTCGATCAGTATGTGTATAATCAAACTCATGTCTATCAGTATGAGTATATCAAACTCATGTCTATCAGTATGTGTATAATCAAACTCATGTCTATCAGTATGAGTATAATCAAACTCATGTCTATCAGTATGTGTATATCAAACTCATGTCTATCAGTATGAGCATAACAAGTTTATTTCCCATAACAGTCAGTCACACTGGGCCTATTCTCGGAACCGACGATGGCTACGATGAATTTAACAATTAGGCAGGGATGATAGGTATTTCTAGAACACATGTCCCAAGTGAATTAACCTATGTTTTCATTGTGAACAGCGTGGCCCATGAAACCTCCAATGTGTTCTGTAGCAATTGATTAGCCAGCAGTGAAATTTCAAACTGGACGTGGTATTTTTTATTCACATTATTGTCCAGATAAGTTCATCAAAATTTTCGGTGGTGTGGTTCGGACTATGGCAACCGTCACGGTTTCAAGAATAGGCCTACTATGATTCTGATCCAGTTTATAATCATGCCATTGTTAGGTCTACTTCAAATTCCCGAGCCTAGGCACGAACCTTTGGTACACCGTACTGAAGATCGAAGGCGGTGTCTGAAAACGCAAGCCAGATAGCACCCTCCCAATGCCGTGTTATTCGGTGAAGATTGCGCTTTGACGATGTTATACATTTGGTGACAAGGGAGGATGCTCCCCTTTAAAATCCACCTGGTTAGGATTTAAAATGTACCGATTCCGCTAAAACATTGCCAAAGCACGTGTTTCAAAACTGGACATCGCCGTTCAATTTTCGCATGCTCCAGGTTCGGCGTTTGAAGTGGGCATTAGCAATAGTTACACCCATAGACACATAATAATCTTTACGCAGTGTATAAGGCTTATGGTCACATTAATCTACATACAAGACCTGTTGTGATCTTAATATAATTTTATGAGTTTGTGAGAAGTGAACAGTGATAATTTTAACGGTTTCTTTTTGTGAACGGCAAAGCTGCCGGGTTATATACTAGCAATGACATAAATGATGTCACTGATACTAGGTTTTTCACCAGTTACGGCTTAGCATGGAACACCTCATGCGGGTCAATATCAACGTTCCAGGTTTGGGGTCAGTCAACCTAAGTCAGTTTACACACCATTCGCCGAAACTTGGTTGCTCTTATCAAAAAGGGAGAGGTGAATCTTTAACAACATGGAGTGGCCTTGACCCTAATCATCCTCTGGTTGGGACCTCCGAAGCCTCGCTAGCAATTTGGGAATGAGAGGCTTGCTAAAGGCCCATACCAGAAACACACCTTGCTGACGGCAGGGTCTGGGATCTATAGATTACAAACCCAGGCCTTTTACCAACTGCATGAGCTATCCTGGGCCCCTTATTTTAATGCTGAATGCAGCTGTTCAATATTTGTGTGTTAATTGCAATGTCAGCTCTGATATACGAGGATCAACCAACATATGTGTGATACTAGGACTTAAGTCCTTTCTCTTTTAACTCATTTATTAAAAATGGGAAAAAGAGAGAGCCATGTAGGCGTTGATATCTCCCCTGTTTCCAGGAATTTGATATCACCCCGGCTGACCAGCTGTGGACCTCCATCCAGGAGACCTTCATTGAAGTAGAGAATGGTACCTCATTGATCGGTTGCCGCAAGCTGACCGCTGACCTGAAGACACTCAAGGATGAACTGGATGACAGCCTTCGAGGTAAGGTTTGGGATAAGTAACTTTTCTGTAAAACAGAGAGGCCTAGCGGTGTTTGACTGAGTCTCAACCTTCTCGATGGTTTCTATACCGATGGTTTCGATAGTTTATATAGTCAACAATAGAGTACCCAATCATAGGTCATTAATCCCAGATAATTGGATAGTCTTACATAACACAGTTCAACGCATAGTCTAAGTTGGGAATTCACTGACGCTGAGTTTGATCTCTGACCGCTCATAACCTTGAGATGTTCTGTGATATTGCAGGCTTCAACCAAACATTGGAGATCCTGGTAGCCATCGTTGATAAACATGAAGTTCTAAGAAAAGAGTCCAATCTTGCCCAATCGAACATGGCGGCAATTGACAAGGAGTTGACCAGTTTGAGTAAAACCCAATCATACAGCGTGGCTGAGGCAGAGTCTCACCATAAGAAAATGCAGGTAATTAAGTAATAAAGGTGTTGTGCCGTAGAGTTATCCTCCCCTCTAGCTCTATGCGCTTGTTGTCGCCATTCAATGAATATATGGATCAGTTAATGGCCGATTCCATGGCCAGTCTCATGGAGTTCTAATGTCAAAGGAACGGAACAGCTACATTGGATTCGCTGCAAACTTCATACATAGGTAAAGTAGAGAATTTCTGTAAATTTAATGCATGCTAATAGGTGCATTCGTGTGATCAAATTGTGGCGTCTGAAACCGGGCTTCGGACGCATTCTCAGTTTCAATGCTGGAAAGTGCGCCAAAAAAGTGCATCTTTTCAAACCATGTACCTTGGCTGCGTTTGAAAGTAAATTCGATCACGCAAACAGAATTCTGTGCCTGAAAAGTGTGCATGCTAGTTTAGACAATGTCAAGGTTAAATCGAAATGTCCTGGCTAGCTCTCAATCGCTTATTAGGTGTATTCGCATGCTCGGGTTTTGCCCGACCGAAATGAATTTCGGTCGCAAAATCTGCTAAATTGCGCAAGAGCGCGACCGAAACGCGGGATCCAAAAAACCTTTTTCACTTTCAATCGCGATATGCGACCGAAAGCACCGAACACAATTCAGCGACCGAAAGTAGTAGTTTAGGCAAATGTCGAGGTTACCGCAAAGAGGCTTGATAACTATGTTGAGATAACGAATCGTGAACGATCGTTCGGGTCTAACTGATGAGTTAAAGTTGGGAGAGGACATCCTGAGCTCACCAGCGTTTCTTCACCGCGACCGAGTGTTTGCGTGGTCGCGACTGAAATTTTTACAAAAATGTTGGTCGCGAGCGCGCGAATGCACCTAATATTCCACAGTCACATCGTTGTTGTGAAACAGATCGCGAAACAGACATGTGAATACACCTAATGTTTGAGTTGTTTACCCTTTAATATAACTTCAAATGGCTGCTGATATAATGGACTGTCCTGGAAACAATTTTTTGGTTAATTTAACTCAGTTTGATAATAGATTCACATGGTCAGTCGCAAAGACTATAGTTGAGTTAGAGTGGCCCGTGTATCTCCTCTATAGAAGCTGCAAGATGATGTGAATAGCAACAAGGAGAGGGTGGAGATAATTGCTGATCTGTTTTCGGAGATTGGAGATCTTGCTGACATTACTCCAGTAAATGGACTGGTGACTAGCATCCAGGACCAAAGCTACAGGTATCCTATCCCAGATATAAATACTTTCATTGGTTCTAGGTGGGGGATGCATGGAACTACTAGTGGTATGGCTGTGGTAACTGAACTGATGTCTCAGTGAATGCGTGCTGAGCCTAGAGACAGCTCCCTGGTCTGATCCCCGGTCTGGGCACCTCCTTGTATTTCACCATAGATCTTTGGATACGAATCACGGTGTTAGGTCCAGCAGCCTCATTCATTGATTTACCTAATATATGTATGATTCACTGGGCATGCGGGCACATGTAAAAAATACCCTAGAAAACAATGTGTTGAAGACTTGGTCGGGCAGTTTTTGCAATCAATCCATCATTCAATTAACCAATCAATAAATTAACTAACCAGTCAGTCAATCAATTGATCAATCAATCAATCAACCAATCAATCAATCAATCAATCAATCAATGTCACTGCTTTTGGTTGATAGGTTGGATACACAGGTGGAGGGACAACTCTCATTGGCCTATGTCTCTCTGCAACGGATGCAGCAATTTTCTTCTCTTGACAATGATTTTGGCGGTAGGCAGGCACAGCTACTCTCGTCATTGACTCAACTTAGAAGCCGCCTAGAAGATGGGTCAATGTTTATTCAACCAAGTGCTGTTCAGCAACAGCTCACAGTAAGTCTGGGAACTGGATCAGTTTACCAACCTGGGGTCAGTCAACATTAATCATCCGTTCACCTATCATCCGCTGAAATTTGGCTACTTCCTCATGAAAAGGGAGAGGTGGACCTTTAACAACTATGGAGTGATGTTCAACCTCATCAACTCGATGGGCCCTCCATTATTTATACCGTGGCGATCCGAAGCCATGTTAGCAATTTAGAGTGAGAGGCTTGCTAAAGGCCTGTTCCTCGGCATCAATGGGAAGCGAAGCCACTCTTTTACTGATTGAGCTACCCTGGCCCTCTGTTGTTGTTGTTGTTGTTGTTGTTGTTGTTGCCCAGGGTCACTCGTTAGTCTGACTATACCATACCAACCAAGTTGCTGGCTGAGCAGGGCTGGCGTAGTAGATGCTGACTATGCCCAGGGCCAGCTCTACTCTTCCAGAGCACCTGCTGATTCAGTGTGAAGCACCGGTTACAAGACTGAACGGATGGGCCGGGGAGGTCGGGGGGAGGGGGCGGTCAACCTAAGCAATCTGTTTACACATCACCCGCCAAAACAGAATGGATTGTGATCAAGCTAAACCTACTTTAGGAATGTGAGTCTGGAATGGCAGGTTTGGGTAGACTCGGCACCCAGATGTCAGAGATTAGTGATCTTCAGTCACCGTCCAATCAAATGATGCTAACTACGCTGCAAAGCCGAACAAGACAGCTTCAGGTAAGCGTTGCACAACCTCAGAAGAAATGGAATATTGCGTCCTTAGGCTTTTCTCTGACATGCTTAGCATAGATATAATCTATCTGACATGCTTAGCATAGATATAATCTATCTGACATGCTTAGCATAGATATAATCTATCTGAAATTTATTAGTGTGATGATAAAAGGTCAACTTCAAGTTAATTTTTTTCTTTGAATCATTTTGTAAAATCAGATGTGAATGTTGCTTAATGGTGGCTCATTTTCGTTGGTTTTAAATAGAACTGTGCTGATCATTCTCACTACCAGATACTCAATTTGGGCGTTTAACGTCTGTGGGTTATTGATTGAACCTTAAGCCCTTGAAGTCTCTCTTTCCTACGTACTTGGACCAATTGGTACCCAGACCAGCATCAGGGGTAAGCCAGTACCCAGACCAGTATCAGGGGTAAGCCAGTACCCAGACCAGTATCAGGGGTAAGTCAGTACCCTGACTAGTATCAGGGGTAAGCCAGTACCCAGACCAGTATCAGGGGTAAGCCAGTACCCAGACCAGTATCAGGGGTAAGCCAGTACCCAAACCAGTA
>Ga0224501_10002820_pt1 | contig 13690 bp, 13 predicted proteins | sample SF_Oct11_sed_USG_4_FD_169105 | JGI IMG/M metagenome (GOLD analysis project Ga0224501, IMG submission 169105) | Sediment microbial communities from San Francisco Bay, California, United States - SF_Oct11_sed_USGS_8_1 | ecosystem: Environmental > Aquatic > Marine > Sediment | place: USA...
TTGTGATAATTTTGAACAGTTTTATTTTATTGCATTAAGCTCGGGCTGGTTCATTGATGCTTTGGGCTGATCACGGGTGGAAAATTGCTGGAGATATGTAGCTGGTAAATCGAGGGTTAGCCAAGCTGCCAGTCAGCATGGAATTATACAGTATACTGTGATTTATCAACACCGCATATAGAAACAGTTTAAAAATGGCCACAATATTATATATATACATACATTGTAAAATATATATGGAGCTGGCTCACTTGCCAAACCTCTGTTCGATTTTACTGAAGGACATCAGAGCTCGTTTAAATGACTTGGCTGTGAAATTTTTAAGCTTTGGCACTGATCTAAAACATACAGAGACACGTGGTTATAACACTGAATACTCGTCAGGTATTTATTTACCATTATCTTCATCACGGGCCCATTATTTTTTGCCAAGGATCTGCCATCTTGTTACTAGTCTCTTGAACAACAGGCCGTTGGTTATTGGTCCAGTTTTTGACGCTCGGCTCTGGTTGACTCACTAATGGCTAAGCTGGTTTTGATTGGCTTAGTTATAGCAGTTCCGCTTTTGATTGTCTCAGCAGTACTCACATGATCTCAGTGAGGCGGAGCTGCCAGGGCAGATATCCACAAGTACTCGGTGCTGACCCAAAGTTGAGTATCATGTCAGGGTCTGGACACTTGGTCAGGCCTGAAAGGAAAGCCACTAAATGGTACATTTTATGGGTATCCATATCACATCACCGTCGGTCCGCGTTTCAGAGCAGAAACTGACCTAAATTGAGCTTTTTTATCGAACCCATTGCATCCGCATCATGTTTAATCTGATTTCAGCTGCATCCTGGGAGAATACCAACAATACTTGTCAAAATAAACTGAAATGGTTATCAATAGTGAATTAAAAGGATTATTTTCAGTACCCACATTTTTCCATCAACTGGTTTAACTGGTTAAAAGGGTGAGAAGACAACTCTGTGACCGAGTCATAATCGTCGAATCGGATAGATTGGCAGTGATGTGAACAGCGGGAAAGCCAGTGATATAAAGGAAAACGATATCAGTTTTCTTTTATGTCACTGGGAAAATTAACCAGTCTGCAAGTATCACTAGGTTATATAAGAAGGTTTCCCTCAGCGACTCTCGAGGCTAGGTATAGTTGGCAGCCTCACCTTTTAAAATCCTGTCTATATATTCTGGGGTGACATCTGAGCGACTAAGTTCGCCGGCCACCATTTTTCTTGCGATTAGTTTAGTGATGTCGAGCAGCATAGCTTTGCCCTCATTCGGCTGTACCATATGAATATTCAAATCAGATTTGCCTGGGAAACAGATGCATGAAGAAATACATATGCGGTAGTGGCATGGAGAGCCTGAAAGTCACTGCGCCATGGCCGTAATCAGTATGATGGAATTGCAACTAAAAGTCATTAATGGAAGAACAATTCACACAGACAACAGAGTCAGCGCCAAAAACTCATCCTATCTAATAACAGTGTAACTAGCCTACTGGTTTTACTGGATGTCAGCAGTTCTGTTTGTAACAGCGCCAGTAGCCAAATTCCTCTTTACGGCATCTTAGTGTTTACAAGAAAAACAGAGAAGAGTTCCTAAGAAAATAAGCAAGGACATCACTGACCAGAGCATTCCTTAGGACCCAAACTATCCTGAAAATGACTGGTGAGAGGTGATGCCTGGGATCTACATATGTGACCCTGACACAGATTTAATTAGGTTGAACCTAGTTTATGTGACACTGATTGTTGCCAAGTCAGAACTGTTGCCAACCCTTGCAAAAACAGCATATAACATTTTTCCTGATTGCAGCCATGCTGTTTGAGACCAGCTTTCAGCGCAAAAGGGCTAGAGTTGTATGACCGCCAGCATCTTTATTATTCCCGTCTCTCTCTAGAGCATTTAATAGAGGCCAACAAATTTGGTTAACCAAACTAGCTGGGCGCAGAATTTCCTTCTCGACTAACTTATATACTAATATTCAAGCAATTGGAGATCAAACGACCCGGGCAACGATTGAGTTATGTTGGCAACACAGAGTTTGGCAGTGGCTGTAAGCCTCACTGACCTGTGTGTAGCGGGGCCGCATCTGAAATGCTCCTCATACGGACATTGACGTCACGCAGGGTCATACGAGCGGCAATCTCCCGATGTAATGCTATTATATCCGGGTCGCTAAACCCTGAAAACGAGAGTATGAGCTAATGATAGTGGAGATAAGATTATTACGCCTGAGATGCCACAGAAGCGAACCCCTGAAGGAAACACTTATCCACTTCATATGTCACACATTTTGAGCCATGCTTTGTTCCATCATTTTGTGTCCTGTGAGAAAAGTTTTTACATCGGATAGTGATTTTATGCGACAGCGGTGACGCGAGGATGGGCAGTTAATGATATCTCGACGTCTGCTGCTGGGGTGCTTCCCTGAGTGGTGACACAATGGTAACAGCCGAAACGGTGCCCATTTTCAGTAGCATATCAGCAATGACTTGTGTCACGCTCAGGTAAACTCAACTTACAGGAATTCTAAAATATACCACAGCTGCCTTGTCTGCAATTTCCTGGGTAATGACATAAACTAATTAGGTAGCTTTTCTTTGATATAATTCGAAGTAAGGAAACTGAAATGATCTTTTTGACTTTAGTCAATTAGTGGATGTGGTTTCAACCTTCAGTTTCCGAAAAAATAGTTCTTGGGAATGGTAAGGCCTAGGGGTTTGGAAAAATTCCATCAGCTTCATTCATGTTCAAGTAAAAGAGATTGCTACTCTGCTAGTAAAATAGTTAATATGTATTTTCAATTCCAAATCTCATTAGCAATAGACTACAAATAGTACTACTAGTAGTAGTAGTAGTACTGCTAGTCAAGCAATGAAAGTAATGGCATCACCCAGCCTTAGCCGATGGAGACTGACTACCCAGTTAGTGGGTTACTACTTAGTAACTTACACTTACACATTACTTAAGTAACCAACTACTAACTAACTTGTAAATACAACAATAGTACTAAATCTAATTTCTAGACTTCAAAGTGAGCAGGCGTAGCGTAGGACTAGGAGTATCTGTAACTCACTGTAAATGTAATTTACAGTGAGTATCTGTAACTCACTGTAAATGTAATTTACAGTGAGTTACAGATACTCCTAGTCCTACGCTACGCCTGCTCACTTTGAAGTCTAGAAATTAGATTTAGTACTATTGTTGTGTTTACAAGTTAGTTAGTAGTTGGTTACTTAAATTATAGTTACTAGTAGTAGTAGTAGTACTAGTAGTAAGTAGTAGTACTACTACTAGTAGTAACTTACTACTTAGAGGTTAGTAGTTAGTTACTTAACTTACTTACCATTAGTTGCGTATAGGCTGATGTGACGAACACCAATAGAGTAAGCCAAGCTGATTATAAGTGCGATTGATGCAAGACAATAGGTATCCTCCAGCATGAGGAGCCCTAAATGAAGGGGTGTCTTCATGCCTGAAAAGTTTAGTTCGTCTGCAGTTGGTACGGTGTAATAACCCGCAGGTAGCCAGTCTAATTCTTTGGTGACGTTTGTAAATTGTAGATTTGACGCTAATGTGGTCCAATAAGAACAGATGCTAATGAGAAATGACAGAAATGTATGTCCAGCATGGAGAATCCATGTCTGCACTGCCATTATAATGCAAAGTGCTGAGTACAATACCGAAAATCTACGCCAGATTCACAGTTAAAAGTTTCTTGTTTCCGATGATGAAAGTCAAAGTTCTTCAAAGCGAAACCACTTTTGACACGCGCGCTCATCCAGGAAGTCTCGTTTTCGAACGGTTTACCATCTAGGACAACGTTTTCTTAGACAAACTTTGATTGGATAGAAGCCCGAACAGATTGAAACGTTTCCGGTTGCAGCATCTTCAGGCCATAAACCAAAAGCAGTTTGATAGCGAATAAAGCAAGCCTCCTAGTATTGAAGACGTAACAGCATTCGCTATCAACTTATAACCCTTGTGTAGGCAGACACAGTGTGGAGTTCTCCGTTAAAAGCATTGTGAGTGTGTGTTTGTCTGAAACTCACAGTCACAACCACTTGAGGTGAGGGTGAGAGTCAGTCACTGAGTGTGAGTCACTCAGTCAGTCACGTCAGCCACACTCACTACTCAGAGTCAGACTCACTTCACTGAGTCAGTCACTAGACTGACTAGTCAATGTCACTCAGTGAGTGAGAGTGAGACTGACTCACTCAGAGTCAGTCAGTGACTGACTGACTGTGACTCACAGACTGAGTGGAGTCACTGACTCAGTGAGTGACAGTAAGTTACTGAGTAACTGTAAGTGTAAGTTACTCACTCAGTGAGTGAGTAAGTGTAACGATTGACTGTGAGTGTGACTGAATCACGAGGGTCAGACTCACTCAGTCAGTGAGTTACTCTCACTGACTCAGTGAGTCAAACTCAAACTTCAAAGTGAGACTCAGACTCAGAGTCAGACTGGGGCTTGGAACTGTGAGTGAGAGTAAAAATGAACTCGCTTATCACTGCCTCGCACTTGGTCTCATTGAATGATTCCGGACTGACTCACTCAGTGACTGACCCACCCCTGACTGAATGTGTGAGTCCCGGCCACACAGTTATTGAATGTATTGTATGTGACCAACTCTGAGGCGTACAGTTACCATACAGTTAGTTTTAGTGAGTTAATCAGTAATGTCTACTTACAATTAGTGTTACTACAGTGAGTTACTTACTCACTCGCTGAGCCACTCACTCCATGACTCACCAGCCACTATCACTCACTAGTCACTATTATGTTTTGAGTCAGTCAGTATCAGTAAATCTCAGTTGCAAAGTCTAAACTGAATTCTGTCCATATGCCACAGCTATTCTTATACACTGTTTCATCCAGTTCCACCTCCAATCTTGCTCCCCATCATTGAGTCGGTACTTGGCTAGTTGGTAGATCACACTGACAACGGCACTGTTTGCCTGTCTGTGGTTTTAGCTTTCTACTTCTCACTCATTGTTATTGCCCATTAGTGCACGGTTGTGTTCAACCAGGGTCACTCTTTAAGCTGAGCCCAATATAGTAGATTTTAGTAATGATAAGTAGCAGTGAGATGCAAAACTTCATGCAGATATGCTGCAAACTATATACAAACTTTAAATCAAGAACACAGAGTCCCTTTCTCTATTTTTAGGTCCAGTTACCATGTCAGAAGAGGAGGAGGCAACCTCTAAAGCTCAACCTGAGAATGGCCAACAGACACCACCCCCGGTAGTGAAACCCAACCCTCAAGATAAAATAGAAATCTTACTCAAGCCAACAGGTGAGGATGTCTCAAAACCTACTTGATTCCAATAAAAGTTCATACTGAGCTTAACTTATTCTGAGCTCTAGTCTAACTCATGAATTTTGTCATCTTTAGCATAGATTTAAGGGCACTTCTGCCGCGCTCACTGTACTGTAATTTGACTCAGGTCGATTTTGAGACACATTGATTTTGATAACCCCAAAATAGTTTGCCTCATCATCCAAACTTTAAATCCTTAGTTAGCTATCTGCTTGCTTTGCTGTAGATATTTAAATTGATTATTCTCTTGTAGTTAGCGAGGTCAGCTTTATAGACCAATCATTAGCCTACTTTGCAGAGGTTTTAGAATGCCCAACGCACATGGTTTATGCTATGCTAATATTTTATGGGTCTTATTACGCAAACACTGGACACCCACTTCGATTGGCTGCCTGCCCTGAAAGCTGATTGGCTGCCGTTGCGAAAAAAAGGCTCATACAGCATCATGATTTATGGTCTACCATAGCCATGTCGCAATGTAATGCTTGTTTCAGTAGCATAGAATAGCAGTTGCATTCTCACCAGCGGTGTTAGCTCAACTCATTGCGTTCACAAAGTTTTCCTTGTATAAAAAATTAAAACAACTCGTATGGATTTGATAATTTCCATTGTCGCTAACTCATTTCTGATTGCTCTTCACAGGTTCTACCGCTCGGCTATCCAAGTCAAAATGGAAAGTTACACGTGAACGCACTGTAGGATGGATATCAGACTTCGTTAAAAATATTTTAAAGATGGAAGCCGGTCAGACATTATTCTTTTATGTGAAGCAAACGTTTGCACCGGCTGCAGACGTGGATGTTGGGACTGTTTATGACTCATTCGGCAGTGATGGAAAATTAGTGCTACATTACTGCGCCACTGAGGCATGGGGATGACATACACCCACAAACACCCAACAATGTGATTGGTCACATCAATTGCTGGTGATTGGCCAGTTTTAGCCACAGTATACTGATTGGCTGATTGCAAGTTACTGCCTGGTGATTGGCTGGTTACTAGTTGCTGATGATTGGTTGGTTTTTAATTGCTGATGATTGACTGATGACTAGTTACTGACTGGTGGTCGGGCCAAATATAACCACACTGTGCTGTGATTGACTACCCTCCCTTTACTCATTGCTCCAATAATTTGTGCATATACGGACACTGAAGATTGCTTTATCCAAATAAACCAAAAACCCAAAACATAGCTGCCATAATTTCATATAAAACATGTTCAATCCGTAAACGTAGTACTTGTAGTGCATATTGACTGCATTATAGTGTATGGGGTCACAAATTCTTTCTGCATGCCATAGTGATGTCACTCTTGTGGTTGGCGCAACACCTGCACCATTGTGACATCATGCATATGTCAAATTGGAACCATTATAGGTATGTAGGCACATGGCAGAGAAATGCTGCACACCTCCCCCCCCCCTCCAGCAAGCTACCAAAGTAGGTTCTTGGTGAAGCAACTCCACGAACCTATAGCCCCATTTCGAGCACGACTCTCAATATCAGGTCGATCAGGCTGGTGTCAAAGAGGCGTAAATCCAATGAAACAACCAGTTCTGCTTCATTCTTTAGGGCTGACTGAATTGGGTGCCTTGATGGGATTCGAGTAGCACAGTTGAGTAGCTTGCATTTGGAAAACAACTGTATATAGGCAATTACCCCGCCCAAGAATAAGTGAATGCATCGGAGGGTTTTCTCAGGCACATTTATTCCCTCACCTGTATGCCCGGCGACAGCTTGCCTAGATTCGACACCGAGCAGTGATTCAATACCATCAATGAAATTGCACTGTGTCATTGTTTTGTCTTGTCTTTAATAAAAGGAAAAAAAAACTGGAGTACAAAAATTATATAATTAGTATTCACACGGTGCTGCTGAGCAATTGGAGATTGCTATAAGAAGGATTGAGCAAAATAGAGTTAGCTATCGCTGGCTGGAAATAGCAAAGATATAAGCTGGCGAGACAACATTGAGCAAAATAAATGTAGAAAAAACGTAAAATATATTATAACCTAACAGACAGTGAAAAAACTGTAAACATTTTCCTGCACATGCCACCATCGGCATTCATGGCCAGTGTACAAAGCGTAATATCATAACACTGTGTGGAATTGACAATGGGTAAAATGAATGATCTATATATGATCCAATACTGGCTAACTGTTCGGTAGCAGTAAATTAAGCCTGAACTCATAGCTCTTCCTGCCGACAATGAGTGTTTAAGCAAACCACAGGACTGCGCACATGCAGGAGGTTTATACCATCAATGATTGGTCTATGATTGGACGTGTAGTGTTAACATTGTTATTTCGCATAAGGTAGTATTGATGTAAGGTTGTTTGGTATCTCTGGTTCAGTACTATTTGCAGGTAGTGTAGTGCTTATGGCTGAACAAAAAGGAATTCGGTAGTGCTGAATATTTTGCTTTGTCCAAGCAAGGCTAGTTTAGTGCTGATGGTTGTTTATTTTGGGCATGGCTAGCCGTTTCTGGCCTCCACTGACTGGGCGAGGGTAGAAGCTTTGGTTATAGGAAGTAGAATAATCACATCGCCTTGCCTCCCTTTCATCCGTAGCGTGTCGTTTTTGTACATGACATTTTAGACCCCAATTACTAGGTTCACCTGAAATTAAAGAAGAAAACATAGTCACAATGACTTGTAAAACTATGTGAAAACACGTCACACAACTCCGGGTCCATGTGTAATCCATTGTGCGCACCATGTTGAACATTACATTTCTTGTGTTTGTAGTGCAGAGTTGCCCCATCTACCCCCATTGTATTACATAGGAAAAGCAAACATTGAGGTCAGTGAGCCTGCTGGCACATGACTTGGCTTGAGCTTCGCAAGTAGCGCGATTGAGTATGAGGTAATGGTACACAGCCAGGCCATATTAGGTCTTTACCTTACACCTTACATGGGAGCCTGATTCCCTACCTTTGAGCGGGAAATCTGACTTTTCTGGAGACCAGCAGAGCTGTTTACCATTCCATTCTCTCAATGCGGGCAATGACGTGTTTGTAACATGGCGGCCATTGTAATTCTCATCATACCAGGTAATGGAATTGTTATCGTGAAGCCTTCCATGATGGCCAAACAAAGCGTCTTTAGGCTGACCTTTACATAACAGAATAAAAAGTGAGTGCAAACTTATTCAGTACACAAACATTGTAACAACCGAAATACCGCGCAGTGAAGTTTTCTTGCTATAAATACTGAAAGAAATCACCTGCCAGTACCAAAGAAGAAATATCACTACAACATAGACGCATTATTCGAACAGGGCCATTATGAGGATCGAGAGCCATGCCGCTGTATTAAACTTACTTGGCCTAAAGGATTCACACGCGCTAACCGGTCTCTGCCTTCTTACCTAAGTTAAACCTCGTAGTAGTCTTCCTAACTATGAGGTCAGGTTTCACTGAGTGTTGCATGGCCTGACGATGATGTGTGACTTCGTGAGTTCTCTCATCTCGACTGTGCTGGAAGCAAAGTTATCAGTTGTGTTTTTTTATTGTTTTTCTCGGGCATTTTGTAGACCTTCTTGGCACCTGCCCTGGAGTGGCAGGAGCTGGGAACTATGTGAGGATCTCATACGCATACTGAGGGCCTGGCATGGCCAGGGCTCGAACCCAAGATCTTCTGATCTTCAATCTAGCCACCGAACTATACCATTATCAATTCCCTTTAGCTTGATGGGTCAATGAATGGAATTATTGCAAAGCTGATATAGATGTACGCAAGGAAGCGTGCCAGGTGAGGGGGGCAAAATGGTTTAACAATGTATGGCTGGTATGACATGGTAGCTATCTTGATATCATATACATTGCTATAAAGAAGCGCATGAACATCCTATTGAGAAGAGCTGATTTCATCGTTTACAGGACTTTCATATTTGCAATTTAAGTTGTATAGCCTGCCTGACCCGCAACCTCATGATGCCAATCTGAGCTACCAGCAGTGATCCTAATACCGAGCTGGGAGACTTTTCACGACCCTTTTGTAACCCACGCATATAAGTCTGCAAAGTCTAGATGATCTTTTTGGGAACCATTTTTGAAAACCGTAAAAAAATAACATGAGCTTCTTTTACCGACACATGTTAGTACCAAAACAGTATAGTGCCATGGTAGGTAGGTGTGTGTTTCAGTGGGCACATTGAAGGAATCAGGGGGGGGGTTGATAGTAACTTAAGCTAGCTAGGGATTATATGGGAATACATGGGATGACTAGGGGCTAGACAGAAAGTGACAAAACAGTCCAGGTAAATTTTTTCTGTAGGCGATAGTCAACGTCAGAGAAATTTCAGCCACCCAAACCCAAGGGTATTGCCTTGCAGATATATGGTCTAATTCAAGCATTTTCAACACACAGCGTGTGTGTGTGTGTGTGTGTGTGTAAGTGCATTAATTAGCAATAAGCTGAATAAATTGAGCGTGCATACAGTTTTAGTGCTGTCCTACCCTCCACCAGACAAGCAGCCAAATAACCTAAATGTGAATGCATGTAGCTAGGAAATAGTTATCTATTAGAAATCTTACCATCACCGCTAAAATATCAGGAGAGTTTGACGTTATATGTGTTTTATACAGAGCTCTAGTCAACAGGTGCTGCGGTGAGTTTGGCTTTCAACTTCGGATGTGAATATCAGTCATTCAGTGCTCGAATAGCAAAATCAAAGGGTGAGAGCATCAGTATTAACACAAGCTCACTCTGACTTCAGAACTGAATTTTTGTCCACACAGAGGGATATGGACATACTTCACAAATACCTGTTATATGTCTGGCGTGACAGATTGTGCATGAGACTGAGAGGTCAATCAACCGTTCTAGTTGCTTGTCACGCACTCTTTTTCGTTTGATGCTATGTAGATTACTGGGGGTATGAGTACTGACTATGTAAGAAGTGGAGAATCTGAGAATCTGCACGAAAGCCACAAGGTCAACTATAGTAACAGTAAAAATCTAGCACAAACTTTGATATGGTACATATGGGATTTTTAATCTACACAAGACAAACTACAAGTACAATTCAGTACGAACCTGGAGTTGGTGTTCATACCAATTGTGGATAAGAACTTTATCACAGTATTTTCTCTCGATTCTCCATCCAGGCATCTCCCATTTCTTTGGATCTCCGTGTACACCGATTGATGGAAGCGATGCCATGGGGGTGGTAGCGTGTAATTTGACTGTTAGATGTCAAATGCAGCAAACCACCTGGGACTAGCGCACTTGGTCAGGCCTTTATTGTCATTGGCAACACTAAAAGTTTCGAAAGCTCTCCTTACAGATCGTAAGATAAAACGAGGCAACGCTTGAATATACTTTAGCAGGTCACCGTTTCCTATCACAGCGACTAAACTGTAACTCATTTTCGAAAGAAAAAGCACGGCGTCTGAAGAATTGAAAGTTTGCAAATTGATTCCGCCACTGACTTTTATCATTTGTCGAGCTGGAGGAAGATAATTTGCTGTTTGCTAAGTCGAATTTGGGAAACTGCAGTATTGATTGGCGCCGTTACTGGCTGAGTTATGTCTCTTAGACGAAGTGTTGGACGGCTCGCTTGCCTGGTGCAGTCTAGATCGTGTTCCACCTCGGGTGAGAATCAGAATTCAGATGACTTACTAGTTTACTTAGAAGTTAGACTTAGAGTTAGAATTCGATATGATGTCGAATTTCAATTTCATTTTCACTCACTGACTCAGTCTTCCAGTCATTTTTTGTAGTTCAAATTCATAATTCGTTCACTCGGCCCGTTACTTATAGTTATTAATCATCAAATATCAATTCATTGATGATTTGATTGATTAAATTGGTCATTTGGACAGTGGACTGGGTCTAGACTCTAGACTAGAGTCAGAATCAGATCACCAAGCCAGCTCATCACTGATAACTGACTTAGCCTTAGGCGTAGGGCGAGAAAACTCGTTGCACTGTCTACCACTACCAGTTCTTGGACTTGATAGATCAGATGGAGTAGACTATAAGTATAACTAGAATAGTAGAGGGGACTGACCCAGATTATCATGCTACAATTCGTTCTTTAGCATTCCACTTATGATTTTCAGGCATGGTCAAGATATCCCCAGAGAAGGCAACTCAGTTCATCTCACCAGCAGTCCATGAGTTGCTGCTGAAGATGACCCGCGCTGACCCCGAAAAAACACTACCTAACCTTTCAGCGAGGAAACGACCACGTGAGATAACACTACTCAGCAAAGAGCAGCTGCGAGAGGTAGGCAGGCTATGCACCAATGTATTCAACAAGATCAACAAAATACATCAGGGGTGATATGCAGTTGGGCCATAATTTTGCGATATTTTAGAAAGAAAACAAAATGCATAATAGACCTTGATAGTAGAATGGGATCTGTTTGCATCGAAGCACTGGTTTGGAGCTAGCTCTTCAATCAACAACTGCCTTTCATTTATCTTGAGATTACATTTGAATAATCAACTTCTGTGGGGGTGTGTGGGATGGATTTCAAGCGTTCAATAACAATTGTGTTTAAATTCTACTCCAATATCGCCCACCTATTTGTAGTTGGAAGCGAAGGCCCTGTCGCGAGCTCATCGGTATCTGCAGATGCCACCTGTACTTCCTGTCCGTGATGAGATTGATGAAGTACTGTGCAGCGATCCTGAGATAGAAGGCTTCAGCAAATCGAACTACGTCTTCACCGACATAACACTGGGAATCCCGGAAAGGGTCAGCAACCTTGATATGAGTTATACAGCCAGTAACACGGGCCTTCATGCTAGGGCTATCGTCAATATTTCCCAATCACATCATTGCGCGAATCAGGTTCGGATTGACTGTTCAGACTCACTGGGATGGACAGATTATAAGAATCAGCCAATCGGTGATCAGGCTATGGTCTAATTGGCAAGTTTTTGATCATTGTCTTCTGCGGTGGCTTCCGGTAGTGGTTGTGTCATCCCACTGTCTTTTGGTTTGTAGGAACGACACATTGTTGTGCGCGAGACGGATGGTACATTACGAAAAGCGCCGTGGGAAGTAAGGGACAGGATTCTGCAGGTCTACTATCCCCGCAGTGGAAGGCGTATCAAGCCAGCCTCCATGTTCCAATCCGAACATATGAAGGTATGCTCAAGTGAATGTTAGAATCTGCTTTTACCTGGTTACCGGTACCGGTAAGTCGTAATACACTTTACTATCGTCTATTATATTGGTAGGATCACTATGCCAGCGGCTAGTTTCCTGGATAGTAAATAATGTGTATGGAACGTTTCGATATGAGTGAGTCTTCATTTATTGTTGCAATCCTAATTCGACAAGGGTAAAAGAACTCGGAATTGAACGAAGGGTCTCCGAGAGCCTCAACCATGTGCTCTATCTACTAAGCCAAACCCTGACTCCAGTTTCAGTAGGCTTGAGCTGTTGTGACTGCATATATGATATTTGGGAGATGGCTAAACCATGTTGGTGTGCAGGGGCTAACAGTCTACATGAGCAAGAGACCATAAGATATTCACGTTTCTCAGGGGTATCATTCTGAGAGGGACTTTATCATGGTAACTTGATGCGACTATTTCCAAGTTGAGTATGCTTATGTTGCATTGTGTAGAGAACCGATTGTGCATTAGGCGTTGTATGATGATATTGAGCAGGATTACAACTCAAATAGTAATGAAGGGCCATTGCTAAGATGCGGTGAGCTAGCAGATATAAGATCACGTATACTCTTTTTGATTTTGGGTTGAAAGGAATGGCAGAAGTCAGTTTTAGTGGGGTTAGACAGAGATCACTGTTGAACCTAACAGAACTGTGACCAGTATCGGGAATTATTTTGTAGAGAATGTTGGCGAATGGAGATTCACGAGTTTTATTGGATAATGCATGCTGCCAGTTTGAACCAGACAGTGCCGACTATGTCGAGGTAAGCCTGGTGCAAATGATGAAATCGATCAACTATCCATTCAAAGCGCGAATAGCGGGAGCACGCTTGGCTGATGATTATTAGATCTTGGATTTGAGTCCTGGCCCTGGTGGGCTCCTGCTGGCGGTATGCGCCCCTCCGGTGATTCTCAGCCCCCGAACTAGCTTCAAGTTCAGCGGGTCTATATAACTATGATGGCCAAACTGTGCTCAGGTGCAATGGAGAACTAACAAGTATTGCAGTTAGGACACGTATGCATTGGAAAGATGTACGCAGATAATTTGCAACTTCTGAGTAATTGGTATATGTCGCATACAGGTAAAATTGAAGTCTTCTGTTTAATGTGGAACTTCAGGACTGCCTACAACTGCTTGGGCATGTATTTTAGCTGAAACCAAATCTGGGAAGGTTGAAGTTGCAAAAATATATACTTTGATTATACGGTGCTATATAT
>Ga0224501_10002821_pt1 | contig 13688 bp, 11 predicted proteins | sample SF_Oct11_sed_USG_4_FD_169105 | JGI IMG/M metagenome (GOLD analysis project Ga0224501, IMG submission 169105) | Sediment microbial communities from San Francisco Bay, California, United States - SF_Oct11_sed_USGS_8_1 | ecosystem: Environmental > Aquatic > Marine > Sediment | place: USA...
AACCGTGAACTCTGATCACCTGGTGAGAAATGTTCTGTAATATACCAAATGTACATGGGCATGGCACCCTATCCTCACCAGGGGGTTATTGGACGTAAGCCTTACCTTTTTTCGAAGTTTTCTACTCACGCACTTGGCCATCCTATAAGCCTCAGGCTTGTTGGAGCTATGGGAGCTAAGAATTATATTAGGAACTCTTCTCACAGCATAGTAGACGCATAGCATGACTAAGACTTGAACCCAGGAGGATGTTTAGATCTTGGGTCAAGCCTCTAGCCATTGAGCTATCCAGCTACCCATTATTCACTGGCAGAATGGCATTTACCCAAGGGTGGTCTTGGACCTGTGGCCGTGAGCGCCCCCTGGGGTGTTTATATGGAAATAATTTGTATCTATTAGTAAATCTAACAGGTATGTAGGCCTAATTACAAAGAGGCTATTAGTCAGATGACCCAGTCTATGAGCGAGGCTAACACACAATGTTATGATGCCATTTTCTTGTCCTTGGAGAACTTGGCCTCTAATCTAAATGTGTGTTTGTGTGTGTGTGTGTGTTTCTCAACCCTCTGCTGATTATGGGGCTATGCAGTACTAGATATAGATCACAATAATATGCTGCTTGCCAGTTCTTATTCATTTATTCAGTGTTTACTCTGGCGAATGTGACTGAATGGCAGTCAAATGTGACTGAATGGCAGTCAAATGACTTTTGAAGGTGTCATGTTTTACTGCTTCAGTTCCTTATAGGCTGTATAAAATTTTACTATGCAATCTGGTGGGCACTGAGACCATAGATGATAAATCTATGGTACTCAGTCACTGAATATAGTTGTGGAATGTTTGGCAATTAATGTACCAACAATGAAGGTGAATGTAGAAACAATCAAGACACAAATTAGAGAAGGTGGTTTGATGGTTTTTCATGTCAAACCTCCAATAAAACTTTTTTCATAATGTAGCTACCTAGAGGCCTTTTTCCCAAAAGAGCTCTGTAGCCTTCCATCCGCTCTCTCACTCTCTCTCCTAACCATAAAGTTATTTTCCTCTATAACGCTATGCTTCAACCATAGCCCCATGGACCCTCTATAACTCTATGGCCCCGACTATGTCGCTCTTCTGTGTGGGCACATAACCGGGCTATAAATAGAAAGCTCATTACCATTTGAGGTTGTCCGGTACATCAATAAGCTGGGCCATCTGTCCTAGGACTCCCCAGTGACTCATTGACTCTACTCTAAAAGGCACCTCCTTTTTGACGCGCTGTGCTAGCTTATAGCGTAACTATAGAGTTTTCTGTAGAGATCATGTATTAGGTTTTCCTAGGCGAAACCCGGTGAGCATTATGTTGTGCTCGAGTTCTAAATCACTGCTGGGTAGTGTCAAGGCTCCAGGGGTGAAAGATAGCTACGTTTTGTTGTGTAGTGCATGTATATTTTTTCTAATATCGAAGATAACCATGTGAAGTTCACACAACCACAAACCCATATGGATTATTAAATGACTGGAGGTTGCTAGCCGCTAAACGGAATCAAATATGTATCTCATTTTGTGGGAGTTGGAGTTGCAAGCCCTTGTTATGTTAGGGTGAGTTAGGGTTAGAGTGAGAGCGAAAAACTCTATAATACTATTATGCACATCTAAACCGCTGCTAAACAAGCTTCATTTCTTAGACATCCTAGCGTAGGTTTGATGCAGAATGGTTAACACCGAGCTAAGATGTGTGCAACCTGCTCAGTAACTGCCCCTTAGCTAAGATCTGATTTGGTCTCACGTTAAGCCTCACAGAATTCTATAGACACGCATTAGCTGTATTTAATTAATCACCTAAACATGTGAGCAAGGGATTTCTAGGTAAAGCTATTTGGAATGTTCGGATTAAACATGCTTCTAGGGTAAAACATTGTTTTCTGATCGCGTTATGATCATGACTTCTAATGATGCAATCTTCAAAAACCTAATGAGGCAAAGCTAATTTATGGCTTCAGTGTCATTTGTTTGAGTAATAACCATTTTATACAGGCTCAAGCTGTCGATCCATTATTACTACAAGCGAGCACAAATCTCCACTCTATTCGTACACTTTCATGGCCCATCAGTCCACTCATGGTACTGGCTAAAACCTGCATCTCTCATCACATATTCCATTCCTATTGGCTAACTGCTTCACACTTGCTTGACAATTTTATGTCAATGCCACTGGAATATGTTATTTGTAAGCAAAAAAACTTGAAGGTCTCATGTTCATTTTTGCAGCTCGAGTACAGGTTCTGGAGGTCTTAAGCCAATGAAAGTACCACAGCCCGGCGAGGATAAAGCACCATGCCTTCCACCTAGAAATTATAAAATAGAATTGGAAGAGATGGGACCGAACTATGAGAACCTGCACACTGTTAACCATAGCAGGTATGCGAGTTAGAACTCCATTTTTTTCCTCTAACTAAAATTGTGTCATTCCTTTGAGCGAACCAGCTTCATTACGAAGCTGATACTGAGAGAAAAACTTCCTTCATATATTCTGTTTGGTCAAGAAATTGCACACTGCTGATCGATCTTGTCACTGATTCCCTTCCCTTTCCCCCTTCATTGCGATCTTATCTCTCAACCACATGGTTCATTTGTGTCACACTATATGGAGTTGTTCGCTCATACTAAGCTCTCAAAATGCGGCATTGAGTTGGTTTGAAGTTGCCCACTCATTGTACACAAGATGCAAGAGTGGGCAATTCAGAATATTAAGGAATTGCCAAAAATAGAACTAAACCACGCATTTAAAGGAATCTCAATTGAATCAAATCAATTGATATGAACTGTAAATTGAGCTGGGCCACCTGCAAATGAAATATTCCTATTAGGGAGATAAAACCGATATGGCCAGACGTGGAAAGAGAACCGGAGTGTATTCTGGCAGACTACCAAAGTGTCATAAACTGATCCTTATTCAACAAAATAATTTTATCATTTTAAAATGGTTAAATTTCAAATACCAGCCACTGCAAATCAACATATATTACTTATGGGCCAAGAGAGTGCGCATAGAAAATATGCCTGGGCAATTAAGACTAAGGTGTTGGATAATAACTTGGTTATCACTCGTTAGGTTTTCAAACCAATCCAAGTGATTGTTTCCAGTAGATAAATACTGACAATTATATGAAGCCCATCCTATTCTATATGGAGAAAAATTGCTGAGATCTGTCCTAGCCAAGGTCTATAGAGGTGGATTGGGTGCATTTTGCAGACACTATATTTATTAATGAAAAGCATATACATAAAAAGTTGGGTATATCTAGTTTGTAAAAAAAAGCATTCAGAATGTGTCTGTTTTGTTTTGTTGCTCGCAGTTTACTCATTCTATATTCTTGCGCAAGCACTATAAGCTAAAAATAAGGCTTCGAGTGATGAATGATGGGACATCATGGTACGCCAGCAAGCATGCCTGGCAAGCACTCATCCGTAGCAGCTTGCCGATGCACAGTTAGATTGTATAGGCAAATAGAGGCGGGCACATTGTGGTCTAATCTGTCCAGATCTTAGAATTCCTTACATGGCTTCATGTAAACGATCCGCAACCAGATCACTCTGGGAGGCTCGAAGAGTCGAGCTGCAGAAAATGGAAAGCATAAAACGCGCGATGAGAATCTTTCGAGCAAGCAGCAAGTCAATCAAGTAAGTATATCACCGGAGGGGAAAGAGTAAAACGGGATTCACTGACATCAACGAATAGCAAACTAGCAATAGTTATTATTTTATTCTGTGCGGGTGATTGGAATCTACAAGATGGATAGGAATTCTGTAAGGGTTGGTTATAATACTGATCTGTAATCAAGTTTTACAAAATACACATAGTACATGTAGTAGACATGGGTGAATGTATAATTATAAACATTTGACTCAGTGCTTGGTTACATGAGAATCTCTATAGTACACGCAGTGAAGTGATGTCAGGGCTAAAAAGGAATACTCAACAATCTTTTCAAATATTAAATTGTGCCGCTCAAAAAGGATTTGTATGTTACGTACATGATGTTATTCATTCGGATCTAAAACAGTATGTAGAGACATGACAATGTTTTATAAATTTGGTTGGTCCATGGTTCAACTTGTTTTGATCAATGTGATTCACCCTAGAATACAAATTCACAACAGGACCGCAGTTGCGTACTCGGCTACGCATAATTGCAATGTTATTCTCGTTCAATTAAATCATCCTCTGCAGATTTAAAAATAGTGATCCGAGTTGCCTCGTTGTCAAGGGAATTAATGCCGTGCTGGGTTCTAATCCCGCACTACCAGCCTGCGTCAATCTCGAAATTGCATTACGATGGTCAAGTTTTTATAAGATCCTGGTGTAGATGAATCAAAACATGAGTCAACCAGACAGCAAAACTCCGACAAACATCATGGAAGTTCATGTGCACAAAAATGATTCCAGACGTACATGAGGTAAAGACATATAGATTTCCAAAATGGACAATCCCTAAGATTTTATGCGCATTATTCAAAAAAGAACTCCACCCAGCTATTTTAAACTATCAGGGAACTATGAGGGCCTGTCAACAATTCAAGGAAATCCAGGCCAGTTTGATCCACCACTTCACATTCCTTTTCTTCGTTTGGCCATGTAGTGTCCTCTGTCCTATCTTTCTTTGACTTTTCATTCTCTATGTTCATCGTCTGCCGCTCTCACTCCAGCAACCCGTGTGATGGCCATATTTCAGATATACCTCTAATTATCAGACAATCAAGGTCTTGGCTTGGTCCCGGGTTCAGTTCAATCAAGTTGTTTATTCTTTTCCAGGACTGCTGAACAGGAACAGCGGAAGGCATATGAAAACGTCTTCAATGGCTCACGGCATGGCGCTGATGATTTTGATACAGATTATACGAATCAGCTTCGAAAAATCTCTGCCTCAACATACGTGAAGCGGTCTTCGTCTAGCCTCAGCAAAGGCGGAAGTTCGCCTTCTGCACCTCATCCCCAACTCACATCACCCGGACAATATCCCCCGACCCCTCTCTCTCACCAGTCAGTTCCTGAACATCAGACAGCTCCGCAACATCAGACAGCATCGCATGCTACCCACTTATCTCAACCGCCTACCCAGATATCCCATACAGCTCCTGGCATGATGAACAGCTCGGCTAAACTGAACTCCCACAAGCCTCAATCGGTAAGTCTTACTGTTGGTGATACTTGCCAACCCAATCTGGGAGTGGCTTGACTGGAGCTTCGCACAAAAAGTTGGGTATGGAAACCTGTTTCACAAAATAATGAAGAGGCATCCTGCAACCTAAATGAAGTGGCGTAAGCTCGGTAGTAGTTTTGGAGTAGGATGAACTGTATTGCTAACTTCGCTGACCGATCAGAGGCTCAGTTTTTGCACCCATGTGATTTATCACTTTCTTGACTTCTGGTTCACTATTTCAGTCTCAAGGATCTGGTATTGATTATGCATTCAATGGATATTTTCCATTCTAAAGATAGATAAACTTCTTGAGTTGTGACAGACTATTAATCAGTGGCTTGATCAAAGTTACCGAATATTCATAATCTGAGAAAAAGATTCGGTTTCCCACCTTCCCAGATTCTTTCCATGCCAGACCTCTGTACAGTGTATGTAACTCAGATGTGATCAAAAGACAAATGGCTATGGGTATCTGAATAACATTGGATAGAATTCATCAGCTTGTTTTGTGTGGATGGAATGTGTTGCTACATCTGATATCTTTGCTGTTTAGCATAATGATGTGTACGTTGGTATGCATTTCAGATGACAACCCGCTCAAACTACATATATAACTTGAGTTTATTCATTCTAGGTGCTAGAAACGGATATAGATGATATCCCAACAGAGACTCAACCAGTACCACCGCCTAGACGGTCTACCGTTCATGCTCCACCCAAACCCCCTAAGCTCCAACCAGAGAAAACAAAAAACTTTGAGGAGCGTCTAACAAAACAGACAGAGTTTGTTGCAGACAGAACAGACCAATCACAGCGAGCAGACGTTCGTATCCCACCTTCTACAGCTAGCAGGACTCCCCCTATTAATCGAGTACAAGACACTGCAAAGTCTCCTAACAAACATGGCCGCTCAAAATCAATATCGGATGACCATAGCTATAGGACGCGTCCCGCAAGGGAACAAGATCAACTAAACAAGAGAAGTGACTCGTTCAATAATGACCCGCCACCATACAGGAAACCAGAAAGTAGTGCAGTTAGTCCTCCGGTTGACATGACTGTAAAGTCACATGATCCTGCTGCTCATGAAGTAGTCCCCATCAGACGATCAACCTCATTTGGCAAGAAGGACCGACGGGAGAGTCGTCGATCTAGTAGCAAGTCATCGGATGACCTCAAAGAAGCTAAGCGACCTTCGCCAGCTAGTCGACTGCCTCAGAGAGAAACGGAGTTCTCGGTGGAAGAAGACCCAACTCCAAAACCAGCAGAGAGACATCATGTGTCGTCCAAGGGTGCAAAGCCTGTACCATTCGACAGGTATTCCCTTAATGACAAGAAACAAAAGTCAACCTCTGACATCTTGGCGGAGTCAGCCGCCAATACTGCAGCTAGTCTCCATGAGAGATCTGGTTCAGCTGAACTCCTTGAAATAAACTCTCGTTCAGAGTGCTCACCGACTTCCAGAATGCAGACTCCTTCACCCCGCCTGCTAACCCGATCATATGAGCGACTTCCACCTTCTCCGACAGTCCGCACTTCCCCGCAGCCTATGCGTAAATCTAATGCTGCAGCCTCCTGTGAAAGGTGGGTACCATGCTGTAAAAGGCCTTCGGAGCTGAATATTTGATGAATTAAAGACCTCCTATAAAATGCCACATATTTCCCATTAGAACGAGCTTACGTAGTGAATAATAATCTACGACGTGATGACATGGCAAAGATATGAAAATTCTGTCTCAATCTCAAGTATTTCAATAACTGCTACTGTGTTGTAATAGTTAATTGAATAACCAATGGTTGACACGTAATACCCAGAACGCCCATCATAACTCATGTACTGGTATGTTTTTTGCACATCATGACATAAATTTTCAGGCTATGAGGTAAACTTTAAATATGATGCAATAGTGACTAGAACTTCTTGAGGGCTCTAATAATTTATCGGCTAGAAATAGTCGTTGGATGGAAAACTCAGTATTTACGTTGATAAATTAGTCCATAAATGACGTATGTGTTATCCCATCAATGGCATGGGGTTCTTTTACATCTGCAACCTGTACCACATCACTGCTAGGTTCTTCAGCCAGAAGTCAGTCGTGGTATTCCACTTACCACCTACTCAATCTACTTATTGCTTTTATAGCCTGAACAGCAACTCTCGCAAGTCAACTCCATCTCCTAACACGAGTTCCTCTGAACTGAAGACACAAAAGTCAGATCCCGCTTCTGAGAAGACATTCCGACCAATCAGTGAACAGATTCTGGCTGAGCTGTCTAACCAGGGAATCGATATCAAGGAGAAGAGCAAGTGTATTAGTGATGAGACCAAGGCGAAGCTGAGAGGAAATGTAAGTCTCAAAACATAACCAAGCCAGGCTGTGAGATAAAGCCATGATACTGACTCGCTCGTGGAGCTCCATGCTACGCCATAATTGGTACAAAAGACTAGTATCTAACTCAGTGGCTTCAACGTAATAGAGAAGACATGAGAGAAACTGGCATTCTGTGTGCGTCTAGCATAGAACTGTAACTCTATGTTCTGGAGTCATGGCTAGTTTGGAGGAGTGTTTATGATGAACTAAATTTTCTTGTAGTCTCCACCTGCTACTAGTCCCCCGCGAACCAAGAAACTAGTCCGGCATATACGTCAGAAGTCATCTGATGAGATACTCTGTGATTACCAAGTGGAGCATCTAGGAAAATCTATCAAAGATGAGCTTTTGGCACAAGCACTCTCGAAACCGGACAAGGCTACCAACGACTACCTCCGTGAGTGTCCTCATGCGCTATTATCAGCCCGTTTTTAATCCGTGTGAGGAAAATCTTTAAATAGTGGGAGAGCTCAATGGCCGGAGCGCTTGTCTCAAAATCGAAAGGTTCTGGATTCGACTCGTGCTGAGTGCCCACTGTGAGAATGCGCTCTTCACATAATTCCTACCTCCTACTGAGCACCCACTGCGAGAATGAGCTCTTCACATAATTCCTAGCTCCTACTGCTCCATCGAGTCTCTAGCGTCTGTTACCTAGGATGGCCCGAGCAGTACAGTAAATAGATAGAAATCCGACATACCACTCGCTTGCCATAGGCGATGCTAGCATGACTGTTTTTCTAAAATTTATTAATGAGCAACCAATTCTCATTATGCAGCGGATCTCTTTGATGACTCCCAAGATATTCCAAGGAGGCAACGTAACAGTGTGGACAGTCCGTCACCCTGCCACTCCAAGCAGTCTAGCGGTGACCCAATTCAGAGGCAGGATAGCATTGATGATGACACTAAAGCCCCTGAATATAACATCAACGAGTTCCACACTGTACAAGAGAAAAAGGTAAATGATAAATGAGATTTAATCTATAACGCAGGAATCTGCTGTGGTGTCTGGTATTTCCAGATCTGACTGGAAGCTGATAAATCACCTCATACAAATAGAATTGCTGGAAAATTTTGTTACCGAGTAAAGAACCTAACGTTGACGTTACTGGCAACTAATACATATACCACATGTTTGTTGGAGAGTTCCATTACTCCTGTCTTACTATGCATTCTATGACATGACCTATGGAAATAATATACTGGAACTAACCCAATCAATCCATTGTTTTTGGCTCTTTCATCAAAATGTATTTATTGCTTTACAGAACGAATTGGTGCTGGTGCTGAGAAAGAAGCTCAACGTTCTGCAATTAGATAGAGAATCCCTCCTGCAGGAGATAGAAGATAACAGTGACATTGGCTCAAAGGTGAGTCCCTATATAAACTTATTAGTTCCATCCCCCATCAACCAAATACGGTACAATGGCTACCATACAGTACGATTTGCAAGTCTAATGACCATCTCATAAATGAATGCTTTAAGTCAGTATTGGGTTGGTTAATTAGGCTTTGGCCCGGATCTGTATGTAGATTTCAGCATTCAATTACATCCCCGGAGGTTAATTGATCGGGATCTATTAATTTCTTACAGGTTAAGAACTGTGTTGAAGCAAAGTCTTCTGACAGGGAGGCAAGAAAGTACTCATCATACGTTGATGAGGTCATCAAGATCACCAAGCTTCTGCTTAAGTTATCGCGCCGACTGGCCAAAGCTGAAAATGAGCTGAGAAATGCGCCTATGGATGCGACCGATGATGAAAAGGTATGAGCTTCATGGGAGTATTATAGTTCGCATGAATAACAACAACTGTTGTAATCCATTTCTCGATCCATCGAGAGGCTTTCCTCCACCCCCACTCATTCTAATGTTACATTTTGTCCTCAATGCACCTGATGAACACACATGAATAAATTCAATTTGATTATTTTATTTTCTTGGATAACCACTTTTAGAGTGAGCCCTATAGAATTCAAAGATTCAATTTAGTTACGGACCATTTTGAAAACAAGGGCTAATCCACAAAAATCTACAAAATCCACTAAAATATAAAATTAAGCTGACCTAAACGAGAGCGGGTGCCCGGAAAATGTCCAGTAGGCAGTCCAGGTAGAAATATAGGGTAACAAAAAACTGCCAAGTTCAGTTTCAAGTCACAAATTAAGCTGAGCGCTATGGTCTAACATTGCCATTTATTCTGGGTTAATTTTAGAAATCATTGGAACAGAAGCGGAACAACTTGCAGGAGCAACATGAGGATGCTAAATCGCTGAAGGAAAGCATCGACAAGCGTAAGCAACAAGTTGGCTCCTTCCTTGAACAGAACTTAGACCGAGGAGAGTATGAACAGTATATAAACTATGTGAATACCGAGCTGAGACTCATTGTGGAACTCGGTGATTTGGATGATCAGATATCGCATTGCGAAGATCAGATTTCCGCTGTGACTGCAGCCTCCTCATGACTACTGGGGGGACAACTCTTTTAATAAGGGAGATGACTTCTAATATTTATTTGGCTTACGCATATAGAATGCTGATTTTTATGTATAGAAACTCCGGTACAATTGCATGATTTTATAAGAGTGCTACGTTGAATGGATGTGTGCAAAAGTTTCATGATTCCAGACACAACAAATGCTACATTTTTTTCCTTTTTTCTGGACCAATGAGACGGTCACTGTGACTGTATTGCTTTTCGCGGCATCAAATGTCGCCTAATTGTAAGTACCATAATATTTTTATAGTATACTTTCATTTTCATGACAGATAAACCTATCTGATAGGACTAAAGTTTACCACGGGATACCAGGATTTTGTTTGATATAAAACTATTCTGCCAAATACACAAGTTTTTAGTAGCATCAGCATCATAATATAGTGTGACTGTCTTTCGGAAATGAGAGAACAAGTTGGACCGAATAAAATCAAGAGATTTTCTACAAACAGGACCAGTTAGACACATACAATAGGCACAGTAACAAGCAGGTCATGGGTAGAGGCAACAGAGCTGTACCACACCTATTTAGTATTATACCTAATAATAATTCGCTGTTGGTCGCAATGCCACAAAGACCACAACGAATGAAGTTGCTGCCTGGGCTGGTTTGGTATGGTGGCAGCTGGCCATGCCCAGGGTCAGCTCCACTCTACTAGAACACCCGTTGATTCAGTGTAAAGCGCAAGCTACCAGACTGAATGGGTTGTGCTGGGAGGTTGGGGGTCCTAGTCAGTCTAAGCAATTTGTTTGCACCTACGATTATTAAGCTGATCGTTCTTTGACCAGTAAGCCACCCGTTCTCAGAACTTACTTTGAAAAAACCTCTTCTCAATGGTAAAATAAAAAAAACCTGGTTCTTCTAGTTCCTTCAGCTACTGATGCTGTAAATCAGTAAGTTATGGCTGGTAGTTTGTATCAACAATCCAGTAATGTAGCCTAGTTGGCAAAACTCGCATAATGAACCAAATTCTAGAAATTCTTTATAAATTCCATAGTGCCAATACTAGGAGCAGCTTTGACTGTGATGGTTCTGCTTGATGAACAGATGTGCATAATTGCAGCATTCACTGGGTAAGGAAGGTAGGTTTTTAAACTTTAGGTCCAGTTTTGCCCGTTTGATGCATGTGTAGTGCGTTTGATATATTGCAATCAAACCATAAACCATTTGAACAGCATACAAACACAAATTTCATACATTGTAAGGTCTAAGAACAGTGAGATTGTAGGAATTCGGTATAAGAAACCGAGAAATCTTGCTATGTACCCAAGCGTATGCCTTCTAAATCAGTGTCGATATTCTCCACCCAAATGTTAGAATGTAAGAATCCCTGCAGTTTTTGATGAGCGATAAAATCTACTCCCTATCAACATTCTGATTGGCTTAATATGGGAAGATCTTGAGTTCAATTCCCAGTCAAGCTGAACTCTCACTGTGAGAATGAGCTCCTCGCATAAGAAAAATGCATGCCGTGGGATCAAAATACATAATGATCCTAATTCTTTGTCACCAGGATGATGTTTTCCGAGGCCAAGGTCTTTCCGCATGAAGCGTGGATAAAGATGCTGGAATAAATGGAGCATGTGATTACTCTGGCTGCTAAAGGTGCAGATAATACACCTAGCTGTAAGACATTTTTTATTTATTGTGTATTTCATTGCACAGTGGCTCTGACTCTATCAAAAGATAGAATCATTACATAAAAATTGCTTAGGCGCGAGTGAGCCGGCGTAATATGGATACATATATCATTATGCATATATAAGAGGTCTATAATGGTCTACAACCATACTCTGCTGATTAGTGAAAACATCATCTCCAATCAGGGTAGCTGTAGTTAATGTCCTATCTTGTCAAATTAGCCCAAGTTTAGTGCCATATTCAGGCCATACGCCAAATAGTTAGATGGCTGTTACCGGTCTGATGGCATATAGGTATTAGTATTATTCATTGATTATGAAAATGGACAGGTCCATATTGATCTCTGCACATCATCCCATACTTTATACACAAACAAGTATATATCAAGAAATCATGGAAGAGCAATGCTGTTTGAAACAGCTCGCACAGGATTGCCTGTGCGTATCGTACAAGCCTGCTGGTATTACAGATTGAGCGACGCATATGTTCTTCCTGCCTTATCATTCAACTTATCAATCACATAGTCTTCCCTCTTGGCTTAGCATTTCTTTCCGCACTACCACAATCACCCAGCAACAATTCAATGACCTTGACATCAATTAAACTAAGCGTTGTTAAACTAATCATCATCATCACTGATTTGAGTTGAGCTTTGACGAGACAGGACCCTTGGCGGCACCACTTGAGGGAGACATAGTACCTCATCCGTAGTCTGTTTCAGCGGCACTCTCATTGGTATCGGAGTAAGCGTCTGATCCCTTCTGATTGGTGGGATGAGAGTGTTATGACTCTTGCGGGCGGGCTCGGGGCTGACTGGGGAGGGGAGAGCAGGACCGCCTCGTATCGACTGCACGACTCTAGTGGGAGTAGAGAGATCACTGTCATTTAGTAGCTCCTCACAAACTACCATTGCATCTGGATCTGGGCGTTTTGGAGCTGGACTGTGAACCTGTAACTGAAAGAAATGGACCTTTACTAATACTAATACAGTCACTGTGCTACATTCAAACTAATGTCTGTAAACTTCACTGTACACCAGTTATTGGAGACACCAAGGTGAAAGGGTGCAGTGCTGACTCAGTGAATATAGCATACTGGCCCTTGGGTTCTCTCATTCAATTCCCAGTTTGAGCAAAACTTTCGCCAACACCCTCAACGATTTTGAATCGCGGTGTCAAATAAAGAACATAGAATTCTTTTCTCTATTGGCCACACGGGGCTAAGCAGAAAGTTCCCTCCTGATGCTTGACGCTCCCTAGACTCAGTTGGCTAATTTCTGCAACACTCCTCAGCTGTTCTAAATGGAAACACGAAATTACCAAATATGTACTGGACACACTAGATATTCAGTCCTTTAAAAGAGTCTCCCCTTGAATTAAATGGCTTTTTATACATAGTTGAATCCAACCATAAATGTAATCAGAGTAACAATTTTTTTGAATAGAGGTCGGTTCAAGAGGTCATTGTACTGAGATTTCTAAAAAAGTGTATTGAGAAACAAATTCCTGTGATTTGATACCCGCTAGGTAGGCATGAAACAGCTTCACTGTTGAGATTTGAAATGTTTAACCTATAGAGTTTCTTGCATATGTTGCTTATGGCTTATTTGGGCACTTCCAGACTAAAACTAGGATATGAGGGATTCAATTCCAGTCCAATATCACATGGTGGACGATTTGTAACAGGAGCTATATCCTGATTTAGAAACAAATCCCCCTCCCACACTGTTGCTTTCAATGATGACGTATTCTGTCCCAGGCAGGTTTCTCATGCTCTGTCATTATGATGGTGGCGTGGGATGGTATTGATATGGCTACCGTTGCCTTCTTCCGGTTCCTGGTTGGGGGACTGGCAGTTCTTCTTGTGGGGGGGGTGTGGAGTGATTTTGATCCTTGTCCACTGGTTGAAACCTCCATTATTTTTACTGTGGTATTTCAAAGCTGCGCTAGCAATTTGGGATGAGAGGCTTACTAAAGGCCCATACTAAGAAA